>Ga0265296_1004224_pt1 | contig 12611 bp, 11 predicted proteins | sample MunlanPumphouse1_FD_189073 | JGI IMG/M metagenome (GOLD analysis project Ga0265296, IMG submission 189073) | Groundwater microbial communities from a municipal landfill in Southern Ontario, Canada - Pumphouse #1 | ecosystem: Environmental > Aquatic > Deep subsurface > Groundwater | place... | reverse complement strand
ACCTGTTATAGAATTATTAAACTCTTCACAGAAAATTATTGGTTCCGATTGGGATTTATATAAAAAGCACCTTTTTAGTTCACTACAAGCAGAACATATACTTTTTTCTAAAATATTTTGTTTCATAATTTTATTAACTGTTTATTTATCTTTTTTTATGAATGCATTTCGCAATACAATTTCATGGTATTATCATTTCTATACATACAGATTATTTTATTATCACAATTCATATGTAAATCTATCTTCTCATCATTGATAAAAGTTTTTTCATTGTCAGCAATGAAATTTTTCTGAATGCTCAGATAATTGTCAAATTCTTCACAATATATTTTTGCTTAAGATTCTGATTTATTCAAAAAACATTTTCCAAGTTCATTACAAGTTGAACAAATACCCATTTCTAAAATATCAGGTTTCATGTGTTTATTTTTTTGTTTTTTAAAGGTCACATGGAATACGCCATGAAATAATCATTTCGGTTATTGTGAACTTTATTGCTCATGGCTATTTCATAATTTTAATCCTCCTTAAGTTTGTTTGTGTTATTAACTTGAAACTAATAATGTAAATTTTACCATAAACCCGTAAGCTAAGCTTTTCTACTTTGCTCAAGCGGTCTAAACCGTGAGTAGCCGAAGTAAAGCTTATGGATCCAAAAAAAACTTACGGGTTTATGGTTTTATAATAAAATCATTGATACTCCTCGCAATTCCAATTAATTTTATCTGATGAATATAACATGCAGGTTTTGCGTAAATCACAATTCTTGCAAAGCCCTGTATAGTTTTCCGAGTCACTATTATTAACATCTATCTGATTCTTCACATATTGACTTTTTCCCGTACTATTTTCTGTTATTTCAAATTCTTCACATTGTATAATTTTCCCTTTAAAGGTTTTACGATACATGCAACCTGTTTTGTGAATGCAGGTGGAGCATAAACCACTGTCAACAATATTTGAAAAATTGTTTTCCATTTTTTTTTATTGGCTTACCGTACTTTCAATGATTGTGCCATGAAAAAAATCAGAAGGATAGAAAAGGAAAATAATCCGTAGAAATGAATTATCTTTGATGAGCGTCAACCATTTGAGATTATTATATTTTTTCTAAGAAGAAAAAAATAAAAATAGAAATGGAAGTTAAAAGCGGGGAGTTTTGAACCGGTTGGGGAATAATTCCCTATTTTGAATTTTCTGTTTTTGCAGAAAAGTTTTTTAATTTATCACGTAAAGTTTTTCTGTCAATTCCAAGAATTTTTGCTGCTCCTGATTTATTATTATTTACAGAGGTTAAAACATTTAAAATGTGTTCTTGTTCTATTTCTACAAGCGATTTATTAGTATTGGGAGAATTCTTAATGGAAAAACGCATTGCATTAGGCAGGTCGCTTGTTTCAATTTTATTGTTTTCTGACATTATAACTAAATTATAAATCAAACTCTGTAATTCCCTGACATTACCAGGCCAGCAATATTTTTTTAATGCAGTTATAGTTTTATCGCTGAAAACAGGTATATGGCTTTTACCTATTTCTTTGGTATAACGGTTAACGAAATGATTAATCAAAAGCATTAAATCATTATCTCTGTCTCTGAGAGGAGGGATATGAATGTTAACTACATTCAAACGATAAAATAAATCTTCTCTGAAATTCTCTTTTTTTACAAGATGCATTAAATCAACATTCGTTGCTGTAATTACCCGAACATCTACTTTTATTGGTTTCTTATCTCCTACCATATAAAATTCTTTTTCCTGCAGTACCCGTAATAACTTTGCCTGCATAGATTGACTGGTATTACTTATCTCATCTAAAAAGATAGTTCCTTTATCAGCTATTTGAAAGAAGCCGGCTCGTGTTTCATTTGCTCCCGTGAAGGCACCTTTAATATGTCCAAATAATTCACTTTCTAATAATTCATCAGGTATGGCTGCACAATTAACTGCAATAAAAGGTAATGCAGAACGATTACTTCTGTAATGTATAGCACGAGCAACAAGTTCTTTTCCGGTTCCGCTTTCTCCTGTTATCAACACCGTTGCATTAGTTGAGGAAATTTTTTCAATTACATTAAAAACACGAAGCATAGATTCGGATTCACCAATAATTCCAAAAATATTGCCCTGAATATTTTTAGGGATTTGAAGCAATTTATGAGTTTGAAGTTTATTTGAAACTTTTTGCAAAGAAATAAATAGTTCTTCGTTAGTAAATGGTTTTATTAAATATTCATCTGCTCCGGATTTTATGGATTCAACAGCGGTTTCAACTGACGGGAATCCGGTTATCACCAATACTTCTGTATCCTTATGATTATCTCTGATAAATTTCACAAGTTGCATCCCGTTAATTTCCGGCATCCGCAAGTCAGTAATAACAATGTCTATCGGAATTGTTTTCAATTTCCGTATAGCCTCTGAAACATTTGTTGCAGTATATATCCGATAACCCTTGTTGTAGTTATCTATGTTACGTTTAAGCAATTCTAATGTTTCCGTTGAATCGTCAACTATCAAAATTGTTTCAGAGTTTTTTGAATTTGATTTTGTCATATCAATCGGTTATTATCGGAAATTCAATTTCAAATTTTGTTCCAACACCTTCTTTGCTTTTTACATCTATCTTTCCTTTATGAGCTGCTATTATTCCGTGTGCAACAGATAATCCAAGCCCTGTTCCTTTACCAATTACTTTAGTGGTGAAAAAAGGATTTAAAATATGTGGCATTATATTTTTTGATATTCCAACTCCGGTATCTTCAACACTAAGAAAAGCGGATTGCGAATCGTTGCGGGTAGAAATAGTCAGTTTACCTCCTTCCGGCATTGCTTGTATAGCATTTACAACAAGATTAACTATTACCTGGTTAAGCTGAAGGTTATCGGCATGAATAGAAGGGAGATTGTCAGACAATTGATATAAAATAACAATATTTTCTTTGCTACACTGTGGCTCTATAAAATACATTGCATCTTTAATAATTTTATTTAAGTTCACATTGGTAAAATTTTGCGGCATTTGCCGTGAAAAATACATTAATTTTTTAATAATTTCCCGCGAATTCAAAACTGCTTTTATTATTTTTTCAATATCTCGTTTAGCCTGTTCATTCAACGTATTATTTTTGATGATAAGTTGAGCAAAACCAAGAATGTTATTTAATGGGTTATTTAATTCGTGTGCGATGCCGGCAGTAAGTTCGCCAATAGTTGCGAGTCGGTCAGCGTGTCGTATTTGTTCCTGAAATAGTTTAATTTTTTCCTCTATTTCTTTTCGTTCAATAATAAAAGCAACTTTTTGGGCAACTACTTGAATTAATTTTCTTTCTTCTTTCAGAAAGGGACCTTCATCTAAACGAGGCATTTTCTTTAAATAATATACTTCTATTGCCCCCCTCTCTTTTCCGTTGATAATAATTTTTTTAATTTGTTTAAAGGGGGTTTCTTTGAACCTTGGTGAAACGTGGGATTTATTGTCTAAAATTATTCTTGCCACCGTTATATCAGAATACTGCCAAGCCGGAGGTAATAATCTGACAATTTTATTCAATATTTGGATAAGTGGTAAGTTCTCTTTTTGAGATAATTCGGATATTTCATACAGACAAGTCAGTTCTTTTACCCGTTCACGAAGCGCAATTTCTGAAAATACCAAATATTTTTTATTTCTTTTTATCACGAATGTGTATAAATGGGTAGACCTGCCTACCGGCAAGGCAGGCTGCTACACTCTTTTTGATTTTTATTCTAATTCTATTCCGGTTTTTTGTATCTCATAAGCAAAAGGATTTTGAATATTAAAATCCTTTTCCCATATCGGATGTGGCTCAATCCGCAAGTCAATTTTTCTCCTTAATCGCATTAATTGTATTTGAATTGAAAAAAAATCATCCATTTTCCCTATAACCAGTGCAATATCAATGTCACTATCCTCTCGTTCCATTCCCATGGCATAAGAACCAAATAAAAAAGCCTTCTTCAAATCCATATTAGCGGGGATTTGTTGAATATATTTCTTTGCCGTTTCTATAACTGACTGATTAACCATTTTCTTAAAATTTTAATTTTATCAAGCCATCCATTTGTAAATTCCTTAGTGCAAAGCTTACAAAAACTTTGTTTAAAGTTATCGTAACGGGCATTTAAATTAAAGGTCGTAATTTCATCAAGCCATTCTTCATATTCCTCAGGTATATCAAATTCTATTTTCTTTGCTAATCTCAACAAGTCATGTGAGAAAATTGCATGCTTTTGCTGCTTTTTTACATAAAGCGCTTTCAAAAGCTTTTCGATAACAAGATGCCCTAAAAATAGAGACCAACTGTAATCCTTGGTCTTAAACAAATTCTGCATCGTTGCATAATTCTGCTCAGAAGATTCTCGCCAGTGAAGAATTATTTCGTCTGTATTTTCAATTCTATCTTCCATTAATCACAAAAATACAAAATTTTTTAATAAATAATAATATTTCATGTTTTATATAAAAAAAAATGGATAAAGCAAGTTTTTCTCATATTTTATTTTTATTAAATAATTTGGATTAATTAAAGGAAATAGCATATAATTGCAATATGAATGTGTTATACTCTAAATGGCTTAATTGTTTAATTGCTTAATTGTCATTTTATCTATTGTTTGTGCTGTTAACCCCGTTGGATAATTCTGTTAAACGATAGAGATAGAGTGAAAATAAAAATAAATATCCTACGGGGTTAATGATTTATTTACAACAACTAAGCGAAGCCCCGCATGAATCCTGCCTGCGTGACGCAGTCAGGCAGGGACACAGTCGGGCAGGGATCTCACGAACACCTTAAAAATAATAGAATAATTGTGAGTAATTTAGCAATATAACAATTTAGCAATTTAACAATTTATTTCAATAAAAGGCAAATTTGTAACCGTTTGCAGTATAGTAAATAAAAAAAAATAATGTTTAATCTTAAAAAAAAACAAAATGGATCCAAAAGTAAAACAATTCATGGACAAGGTGATAGCCAAAAATCCAGGCGAGACCGAATTCCATCAGGCAGTAATGGAAGTTGTGGAATCATTGATTCCATACATCGAAGAACATCCAAAATATAAAGATGCAAAGATTCTGGAAAGGATCGTTGAACCTGAAAGAGTTCTCATGTTCAGAATTCCCTGGGTTGATGACAAAGGCGAATTTCAGGTAAACAGGGGTTTCAGAATTCAGATGAACAGCGCTATCGGTCCTTACAAAGGCGGTATGCGTTTACACCCCACAGTAACCTTAGGTGTTTTGAAATTTCTTGCTTTTGAGCAGGTATTTAAAAACAGTTTAACCACATTACCTATGGGTGGCAGTAAAGGTGGTTCCGATTTCGACCCTAAAGGTAAGTCAGATAATGAAGTAATGCGTTTCTGCCAGAGTCTCATGACCGAATTATGCCGTCATATAGGACCTGACACTGACGTTCCTGCCGGTGATATCGGCGTTGGAGGACGTGAAATCGGCTTCATGTTCGGACAGTACAAAAGGATTCGCAATGAATTTACCGGTGTATTAACCGGTAAAGGTCTGGAATGGGGCGGCAGCCTCATTCGTCCCCAAGCCACAGGTTATGGCCAGGTTTATTTCGCTCAGGAAATGCTTGCTACCAGAAATGAAAGCTTTAAAGATAAAACCGTTGTCGTATCCGGTTCAGGCAATGTTGCTCAATATGCTACCGAAAAAGCTACCCAACTCGGCGGTAAAGTTGTTACCATGTCCGATTCTAATGGTTACATTTATGACAAAAATGGCATCGATGCCGAAAAACTTGCATGGGTAATGGAGCTTAAGAATGTAAAAAGAGGAAGAATTGAAGAGTATGCAAAGAAATTTGGTTGCGAATATGTTGCCGGGAAAACCCCATGGGGCGTTAAATGCGACATTGCATTACCAAGCGCTACTCAGAATGAACTCAATGGCAATGATGCAAAGAATTTAATTAAAAATGGCTGTATCTGTGTTACTGAAGGTGCTAATATGCCTTCTACTCCGGAAGCTGTTGAAGTATTTCTCGAAAACAAAATACTTTACGGTCCTGGAAAAGCTGCTAATGCAGGCGGAGTTGCAACATCAGGACTCGAAATGAGCCAGAACTCAATGAGATTTAACTGGACAAGAGAGGAAGTTGATCAAAAACTTCACCAGATCATGGTAAACATTCACAAGACTTGTGTTAAATACGGAAAAGAAGGTGAATTTATTAATTACGTTAAAGGCGCTAACATCGGCGGGTTTGTAAAAGTTGCTGATGCGATGATCGCTCAGGGACACGTATAATTTTTATAATTTTAAATGTTACTGTTCAGGTATCGAGTTAATGGGTTGGGCAACTGGTCTGGTAAAAAGTCAAAAGTATATGGTGAAAAAACCAATAGCCAAAGACCATCAACCAAACCAGCCGCTCAACCTTTTAACCTAAAACCAGATTTGGTTTGGTATAAAATGGAATATCAGAAATTATTAGACAACCTGAGCAGTAACTTTATTTTGAAAAATAATTTTCTGTTTTTTCATATTTTGGAATGAATACTAATAAACTATAAAAGAAAGAGAAGAATACAACCCCTGCTTGTGTATTTAAGCATGATTCAAAAAAGAAAAACATTCCATTTACAATTAAGAAACACATCAATAATATATTCCTATTTTTTACAGCTCTTATAAAAGGCAATATGAAAATAGCAAGTAATACAAGCAAACCGGGTAACCCAAGCTGAATAGTTGTTTCAAGAAACTGATTATGCACATTTAATCTTGCTTTTTCAGCTTTTTCCATTTTTTTTTCCTTATATATTTCCAGAAGTTTATTTTTATTGTCTCCCGTACCTACACCGGTAAAAAGATTATTTTTTATTATTTCCAATGAATTAAACCATATAAATAAGCGATTATCCGAATCAACCCTTTTGTTTGAATTGTATATAATTTTTTTTATCTCATTAAATGAATTTTTTATGCGATTATTATGTCCTATAATAACAACCCCTGCTATAGTAATAATTATCAGCAATCCCAACGTATATATTTTTATTTTGCTTTTAAATATCACATAAATCGAATAGCCTAATAATACAATAAAAAGTGCAATAAGTCCTGTTCGTGCAAAAAGCAAATACACCATAATACAAAAAAACAGTATTAGCAAGATGTATAGTACCTTTGTATGCATTGATTTTCCAATTTCTTTGTGAACAAGCATATCAAGAAGCAAAAGAACGGAAATAACAATATACACCGAGAAATAACCCGAATGATGAAATATTGATAATGGTTCATACATGAAATTATTTCCACCGTTTGCTAACATTTGCCAAAATGAATAATTGTGATCCATCAACTCTGCATTAAAAACCCATGTGCCATTTACCACAGAAAATGATCTTACAGTTGCTGCAATCAGGCAAATAACAGAAGCTAATAAATTCCCAGCGACAAATGATAGTAAAATCTTATTTTTTTTCTCTCTGAGGTAATCACCCGACAGGGAAAATAAAAACGGCATTATTATAAAAGGTATTTTAAGTATAATATCTATTTTCGCCGCTTTAGTGTTTTCGCTATAGGTCATTCCAATAATATGCAACGCATAAAATAAAATAAACAGCAACAAATAACCTTTTTCATTTTTCCTTGAAATTTTTTTAAAAAAATCCCCTTCCATCAATGAAAAAATTATCCATAAAGCGCATAAATACACGGCAAACAAACGATGAAACGGAATAGAAAAAGAAATAAGAACTAACAAAAAGAAATTTATCTTTCTTATTACTTCATTATATTTTGGAAAAGTATACAATGGTTTTGGCTAACAATAATTTATTTCAAATTCTTCAACAATAGACTTCTAATTAATTCAAGCGTTTCAAACTTTTTGCAAAAAGCAAATCTCACTTGTTTTGTTATTTTTTCCGATTTCGAGTAAAAGGAAAATCCAGGAACAGTCGCAACGTTAGCCTTTTTTATTAACTTACAACAAAAATCATAATCGTCGGATGCTTTCAGATTACTCCAGATATTTGTAACGTCTGTCATTATATAATATGCTCCTTTTGGCAGAAATGGTTTAAATCCGGCATCCATAAGAGTGTTAAACAGAAAATCTCTTGAGTCAGCATATTTTTTTTGTAAGTTGATATAATAACTTTGAGGAAATGATAGTGCTTTTATTGCAGCATGTTGAAAAGGCGTTGGCGCCCCGACAGTTAAAAAGTCATGTATTTTTCTTATTCGTGAAGTAATCGGTTCCGAAGCAATAGCCCAGCCAACCCTCCATCCCGTTACCGAGTATGTTTTAGAAATGGAATTGATTGTTATAGTTCTATCTTCCATGCCTTCCAATGATGCGATTGAAATATGTTTACACCCATCATATAAAATATGTTCATAAATTTCATCTGTAACAGCATACACATCCCATTTCCGGCATAATTCAGCAATAAACTTCATTTCTTCTTTTGTAAAAACCTTTCCTGTAGGATTGTTGGGAGTATTTATAATTATTGCTTTAGTTCTGTTATTGAAACTGTTTTTCAATTCATCAAAATCAATATGCCAGTCGGGTGCGTGCATTGTAACATAACGCGGAATAGCACCTGAAAGGATACCATCGGGACCATAATTTTCATAAAAAGGCTCAAAAATAATTATCTCATCACCCGGATTAATTATTGCTTTAAGTGTAGCAATCATCGCTTCGGTAGCGCCACAGGTAACAGTAATTTCATTGTGCGGATTGCATTTTATATTATTATATTCCAGGGCTTTTTTACTGATTGCTTCTCTGAGTCCGGGTTCGCCAAATGTTACGGGATATTGATTTAAATTATTGTTTATTGCGTCAATAGCTGCATTTTTAATATCCTTTGGACTGTCGAAATCGGGGAAGCCTTGAGAAAGATTAATGCCTCCCATAGAGTCGTTTATGCGTGTCATTTCACGAATAACAGATTCGGTAAAGGTTTCCGTTATTTTTGATAATTCTTTCATAATCTATTTCTTGTAAAAAGCCCGAACAACTTTAATTATATATTCGATTTCATCATCATCTATTTCCACGTTCATAGGCAAAGAACATACTTCACGGCTGAGCGCTTCTGTTTCAGGAAAGCCTCTGTCGGTTAATTTCAGCGCTTCGTGCTTATAATATGGTTTACGGAATTGTGTTAATACTTCAACACCATTATTTTTAAGATATTCGGAAAAATCATTTCCTTGTTTTGAGCGGATTGTGTAATTTTGATAAACATGATCAAACCCAGTCTTATCATAATGTGGCAGCAATAAATCAGAAATATTTGATACCGCTTCTCTGTATTTATTTGCTATTTGTTTTCTTCTTTTAATCCATTCGGGCATATATCGCAATTTAATATCAAGAAAAGCTGCTTGTAAATTATCAAGCAAACAAGTAAATCCATGTCCGTGATATTCTCCGGTTTCACGGTCTTCACCGTTGAATCTCATTCTTCTTGCATAAATAGCTATTTCTTCATTATTTGTAGTTATAGCGCCACCATCACCATACCCCCCTAAAATTTTAAACGGATAAAAACTGAAACATCCTGTTAAACCCCATGCGCCGGCGCCCTTACCATTGATGCTTGAACCAAGACTCTGACAGGCATCTTCAATAACTGCCAAATTATATTTTTCTGCCAGTTTAATAATTTCGGGCATATCAGCCATCCACCCGCTAAGATGCACGGGAATTATAGCTTTTGTTTTTTTAGTAATTACTTCTTCGATTTTGTTAACATCAATATTGAAATCCCTCGCAACATCAACTAATACAGGAGTTGCACCAACATTAACTATTGCAGAACAGGAAGCGACAAAAGTATGAGCAGGAACAATTACTTCATCGCCTTGTCCAATTCCGGCAGCTCGTAACGACAAGTGCAATGAATCATAACCGCTATTCAGGCCGATGGCATACTTAGTACCCACAAATTTTGCAAGATTTGCTTCAAAGCTTTTCAGATGACTTCTATCAATCAGTTCACCTTTTGACATCACATCAAAATAAGCGGCATCAAGTTCATCTTTAATCATGCGGTAAAGCTTGGCTGGCTCAACAAATCTGACTTTTCTTAATCCCATTATATAATTTCTTTTATGGTACTGACAATATTTTTCCATGTAGGATAATACACAATTTCTAATGAAGACGAAGCCGGAGCAGGCAAATCGGGCAAACAAACCCTTTTAGCAGGAGCTTTTAAGAAATGAAAAGCTTCTTCTGTAACCTTTGCAATAATTTCTGCTGCAAAACCGTTGGTTTTCCACGAACCATCTGCAACTATTAACTTTCCGGTTTTTTTTACAGAATTAATTATTAATTCTTCATCATAAGGTTTTATTGTTCGTAAATCAATCAATTCAACGCTTATTCCTTCTTTATTCAGTTTTTCGGTTGCTTTTGCAGATTCTACAGCCATATATGAATACGAAACCAATGTTATATCTTTACCTTCATTTCTTATTATACCATTTCCGATAGGGACTTCATATATTTCTTCAGGAACGATCCCTTTTTGATTATATAACCACCTGTCGTCAATAAAAACAACAGGATTGGGATCATTTATTGAAGCAATCAGTAAGCCTTTTGCATCATAAGAGGTTGAAGGCATAACAACTTTTAATCCGGGTATATGAGCAAACACTGAGTGTAACGCCTGCGAATGCTGGGCAGCCTGTTCCCCTCTCCTGTTTACGATAAGCCAGAACACAACAGGGACATTGGATTTCCCGCCGCTCATGTAATGCCAGTTTGCAGCCTGATTTATTATAGGATCAAAAGCATACAAAACAAAATCAACACGGGGATGAACGACTATCGCTTTCATGCCGGCAATAGCAGCTCCCACAGCAGCTCCTGTAATTGCATTTTCTGAAACGGGTGTATCAATTACTCTTTCTTCTCCAAACTTTTTTATCAAATCCTTGCATGTGTTACCAACATACCATGGACTTTTAACTCCCTGTCCGATGAGCATTACAGAAGCATCTGCACTCATCAATTGAGTAATCGCCTCATTGATGGCCAAACTAAAACTAAGTTCCCGATTATTGTTTGAAGACATAATATTCCAGTTCTTCTTTAGGTGGTTTTTCACTTTTTATTGCAAAAGCCTTGGCATTTATCACTTCTTCTGCAACCTGTTTTTCTATTTCTTCCAGTTGTTCCTTAAAAAATATTCTGTTATCTAATAAGTAAGACGAGAAATGAAGTATCGGATCCTTTTTTCTCCAATGTTCTATCTCTTCTTTTGGGCGAATATCCGTGTGTGTACCCTGAATATTGTCGTCAGGGCCTACATGGCCTCTTAACCGGTATGTCAAGAATTCGATAAAGACAGGTCCTTTGTTTCTGCATAAATCAATAGCTTTACCGGCAATTTCATATACTTCCAATACATTATTTCCATCAACTTTAAAAGTGGGAATATCAAAAGGTTTTGCAATATCAGAAATGTTGTTATTGCTTCTTATTTCACTTATATGCAAATGTGTTGAATAGTAATTATTTTCGCAGGCAAAAATTATTGGCAATTTCTTCAGCGAGGCAAAGTTGAGAGATTCATACAAAACGCCTTCTCCTGTGGCTCCATCGCCAAAAAAACTAACTGTAACACGATTATCTTTTCTTATTTTAGATGCTAATGCAGCTCCAAGAGCGAGCGATATGGTTCCAGCAACAATAGGTGCAACGCCCATTATGCCGTTTTCAACATCAATCAGGTGCATCGACCCCCCTCTTCCCCGTGAACACCCTGATGACTTGCAATAAATTTCAGCAACCATAGAATTCATATCGCCGCCTTTTGCAAGATAATGCCCATGTGAACGATGATTCCCGAAAATATAATCGCTTTTCTCAAGGTTAGCGCAAACGCCTGTTGCAATAGCTTCCTGTCCGGAATAAAGATGAACGGGACACCGCACAGAGCCGTCTAAAATAGGTTCAACTATGCTTTCTTCACAATGCCTTATTCTTAGCATCATGCGATATAATTTTCCTAAAAGTTCTTTTGAAAAACTCATAACCGTTTTATACGTCAAAATTATAGATGGTTCCGACTAATTCTTGATAAAAATTGCCCGTAAAGTTAAAAATATAATTTTTATATCGACTAAGAAAGAATGACCGTTCACATATTTCAATTGTAAGCGTTTTTTTTCGGGCCAGATTAGTTCCATATAGGCTTTATCAGGGTCTTCAGCGCCTTCAAGTATTTTTCCTTCATCGCTGTTCCAAACAGAAGCCCAGTCGGTTATGCCAGGTTTCACTGATAATATCGCTTTTTCTTCTTCAGTAAACATATCGGTAAAATGTTTTACTTCGGGGCGTGGACCTACAATGCTCATTTCACCTGTGAATACATTAATAAGCTGAGGTATTTCATCAAGTTTGTATTTCCTGAGAAACCTTCCTATCCCTGTAATTCTCGGGTCAGAACGTGTAGTTGATGAAGCGCCAATTTTATCAGCATTAACAACCATTGTACGAAATTTGAACATCCGAAATAATTTACCATTCAGTCCAACACGAGATGCCATGTAGAATATGGGTCCGCTATCATT
>Ga0265296_1004223_pt1 | contig 12613 bp, 11 predicted proteins | sample MunlanPumphouse1_FD_189073 | JGI IMG/M metagenome (GOLD analysis project Ga0265296, IMG submission 189073) | Groundwater microbial communities from a municipal landfill in Southern Ontario, Canada - Pumphouse #1 | ecosystem: Environmental > Aquatic > Deep subsurface > Groundwater | place... | reverse complement strand
ATCCCCTATCAAAAAGAAAATATCAAATCAACGGCGGAGAAAATATTAGGATGGTATTCAAATTTAATAAAATAATGATACAGCTATCAGACTACGTTATTGATTTTTTAGTAAAAAAAGGCTTAAAAGATATTTTTTTAGTATCAGGTGGTGGGATAATGTATCTTCTTGATTCGGTAGGGAGAAACAAAAAAATAAAATATATTGCCAATTATCACGAACAGGCATCAGCCACGGCTGCTGAAGCTTATGCCAGAGTTAGCAATCATTTCGGTGCTTGTTTGGTGACGACCGGCCCGGGATCAACGAATGCAATTACCGGAATTGCCGGCGCTTGGGTTGACTCGATTCCGGTTTTTGTCCTGAGCGGTCAGGTAAAAAGAGAGTTAATTTCTAATTACAAAGTTTTACGTCAAAAAGGTCCCCAGGAAATCAACATCATTAATATGGTCAAGCCGATTACAAAATATGCAGTTACCGTGACCAATCCGGAAAAAATCAAATATGAATTAGAGAAGGCTTACTATGTGATGTTAGAAGGCAGGCCGGGCCCGATTTGGATAAACATTCCTTTGGATGTCCAAGGATCTTTGATTGATGAAAAAAAATTACCGGGTTTTGTTATACCCAAATTAAAAAGCAATAAGAATTATTTAAAAGAAAAAGTTAAAGAGACAATTGATTTATTAAAAAAATCCCAAAGGCCGTTGATAATAGCCGGTAACGGCATCAGACTTTCAGGGGGTCAGAAATTATTTGTACAATTGATTAATCAATTGTACATACCGGTAGTTTTGCCTATTAATGGCATGGATCTTTTGGAAGAAAATAACAGTCATCTTGTAGGTAAATTTGGACCTTTTGGCCAAAGGCGGGGCAATTTTGCCTTGCAAAACGCCGATCTGATTTTATCAATCGGAGCAAGTCTAAATGTTGCTTCAATCGGTTTTAATTTAAAGGGGTTTGCACCTAAATCAAAAAAAATTATGGTTAATATTGACAAAGGTGAATTAACCAAAGACATATTAAAAATAAATCTTGGAATTGAAGCGGATGGGAAAAATTTCATAGAAGAATTTTTATTACAAACTGAAAAACTCACTTTCCATTTTTCTCCCAAGTGGCATGAAGTTTGTCAATATTGGAAGAAAAAATATCCTAATATTATTTCCGAATACTATGATAATAAAAAATACGTTAATAGCTATGTTTTTTTTGACAAGCTGTCTGATTTAATTTCAGCAAAGGATGCCGTGACAACTGGAATTGCTTTGGATGCTTGCAGCTTTTATCAGGCCTTTAGAATAAAAAAAGATCAACGAGCTTTTGTCAATAAAAACTATGGACAGATGGGATGGAGTTTGCCGGCAGCGGTTGGCGCCAATGTCGGCAACAGAAGGAGAAGAACAATTTGTGTCACCGGCGACGGCTCTTTTATGACCAATGTTCACGAATTACAAACAATTAATTATTATAAATTACCTATTAAGATTTTTGTTTTTAACAACGAGGGTTACGAATCTATTAGATACACCCAGAACAATATGTTTGAAGGTAGATTGGTTGGCTCTGATAAAGAAACAGGTGTCAGTAACCCGGATTTTAAAATTTTGGCTAAAGCTCATAATTTACTCTATGAAAAAATAAATAATAATGATGAAATAGTCAGAAAAGTTAAGAAAGTTCTAAGAATAAAAGGAGCAGTTTTATGTGAAGTTAATATTGATCCAAAACAAAGAAGAATGCCCAGAATTTCATCTTATCGGAGACCCGATGGTATAATTGAGTCAAAACCGCTTGAAGACATGTGGCCGTTTTTGCCGAAAAAGGAAGTAGAAAAAAATATGAATTTCTTTAAATAATATGAACATCTTACTAACCGGTGGTACAGGATTTATCGGAAAAAATATTTTAGAAGGATTGAAGGATGAATATAAGATCTTTGTTCCGAGTCATGGTGAATTAGAAATAACAGATACAGATGCTGTCAGAAAGTATATTAAAAAACACAAGATTAATATTGTTATTCATACAGCAGTTAAAAACGGTGACCAGGTCCTGGAAAATATTTTAAGAATGTTTATGTCGATTTATAATAATCTTGATTTATTAGATAAATTTATCAACTTCGGATCAGGTGCCGAATACGCAAAAACCCGCGATTTAATAAAAGTCAAAGAAACAGAATTGGGAAAATTTATTCCGCAGGACAACTATGGATTAGGTAAACTGATTTGCAGTCAATTGGCTAAAGACAACAAAAAAATCGTAACGATTCTTCCATTTGGTATATTTGGACCAAGGGAAGACTATAGATTTAAATTTATCGCCAATTCAATTGTAAAAAATTTACTAAACCTCCCTATTAAAATTAAACAGAACGTAATATTCGATTATCTTTATATAAAAGACTTAGTCCCAATAATAAAATTCTTTTTAGAGAATGATAAATATCATGGAGATTTTAATATCTCAACTACCAAGTCAATCAGCCTCAAAGAAATTGTTGACATTATTAATAAAATTGGAAAATTTAAATCAAAAATTACAATTAGTAAAAAAAATTACAATTATCAATATACCGGAAGCAATCAAAAATTAAAAAAAACTATCCCCCATCTTAAAATTACCTCATATGAAGATTCTATAAAAGATTTTTCTAATTATTTAAAGGGCAATCTTGAAACTATTGATAAAGATGCTATAATTCGAGACGAGTATTTTAAAAAAAGTAAAATAAAAACATCATGAAGAAAAACAAAAACTTCTGGAAAAATAAAATGGTTTTAGTGACAGGTGGGACAGGCTCTTTTGGGAAAAAATTCATACAGATTCTTCTTAAAGAATACCCGATTAAACGTTTGGTTGTCTACAGTCGAGATGAATTGAAACAAGAAGAAATGAGAACAATACATGGATTTCAAGACAAAAGACTACGTTTTTTTATAGGTGATGTTAGAGATAAAAACCGTCTGGATAGAGCTTTTGTAGATATAGATATTGTCATTCACGCCGCTGCTTTAAAACAGGTGCCCGCGTGTGAATACAACCCAATTGAAGCGATTAGGACAAATATTAACGGAGCAGAAAATATCATCAATGCCGCTATTGATAAAGGCGTCCAAAAAGTTCTTGCCTTAAGCACAGACAAAGCTGTCAGCCCTATCAATCTGTACGGGGCCACTAAATTAGTCGCAGAAAAACTTTTTGTTCAGGGCAATAACTATTCAAGCGCTGACGGTACTAAATTCAGTTGCGTGAGGTACGGAAATGTGGTTGGCAGTCGCGGTAGCGTTATCCCACTTTTTCTACACCAAAGGAAAAACGGTGCCATTACTATTACTGATACAAGAATGTCGCGTTTTTGGTTAACACTCGAACAAGGTGTCCGTTTTGTCATTAAATGCGCCGAAGAAATGCAGGGCGGCGAAATTTTTGTACCAAAAATTCCCAGCATGAAAATAATCGAATTGGCAAAAATTATCGCACCGCATTCTAAAATTAAAGTAATCGGTATCAGGCCGGGAGAAAAACTATATGAAACCTTGATCTCTGAAAATGAGGCGCCAAACACTTATGAATTTAAAGATATGTATATAATAAAACCAGTGAATTTGTTCAGAGAACCAAAAAATAGTATTTGGTCAAGAGGAAAAAAAATGAAGCAGGAAAGATATGATAGTAATCTTAATAAAGAATGGTTAACGGCAAAACAATTGATGAGAATGGTTAAGTAAATTTTGATATGAAAAAAATCTTAATCACTGGCGCTTCAGGAATGCTGGGTGCTGCTTTAGTAAAATTATGGGATAAAAAATATCAGATTTTTGCTACTGCAGGAAGTGATTTTATTCATAATAAAGCGAAAAACTTTAAAAAATTTAATTTAAAATCAAAAAATTTCAGATATTTAGCCCACTGGGTAAAACCCAATGTAATTATCCACTGCGCTGCCCTAACAAGTCATGAATACTGTCAATCTAACCCAAAAGAGGCGATATTAGTTAACGGTGATTCTGTAAAAAAACTAATTGAAGTTTTTTCCAAAGCGAAATTAATATTTATTTCTACTGATGCTGTCTTTCCATTAAAAACTCATTTGGCAAATGAAAAGACAAAAACCGCCCCGGTAACGATTTACGGTCAATCAAAACAATTGGGTGAGAATTACGTTTTAAGTTTGTCAAAAAATGGCTGCATTGTCAGAACGACCATTATCGGCAAAAATATTAACTCAAACAAACAAAGTTTTGCCGAGTGGATCGTTAATTCTATTATCGACAGAAAGAAGATAACCCTATACAATGATGCAATATTTACCCCGATTTCAATTTGGCATTTAGCCAAGGAATTGGAATGGATTATCGGTAATAAAGTCCCAAAGATATTACATGTTGCCGGAAGTGAAATTATTTCTAAATATGATTTTGGAAACAATTTATCTAAAAAACTGCATTTAGATCTTAGTTTAATTGTCAAAGGAAAACTAAATCAAAAGAATCTAAAAATAAAAAGATCTCACGACCAAACACTTGACTGTTCTTTATATCAGAAATTATCGAGACATAAACTCCCCAATACAGAAAAAACAATTAATAAATTATTTAATTATTTTAAATAATATGAAAAATTTTAAAATTGGAAAAAAAATGATCGGATTTAACCAACCAACTTATTTTATCGCTGATATCGCCGCTAATCATGATGGCGATTTAAATAGAGCTAAGGAATTAATCTATCTTTGTGCCGAAGCAGGGGCTGATGCGGCAAAATTTCAGAATTTTAAAGCCGATAAAATAGTCAGCAAATATGGGTTTGAACATATGCAAGATAAATTTTCTCATCAAGCAAAATGGAAAAAATCTGTTTTTCAAGTTTATAAAGATGCCAGTGTCAGTCAAGATTGGACGCCAATATTAAAAGAAACATGCAAAAAAACTGGGATAAATTATTTCACCAGTCCTTATGATTTTGATTCAATTGATAAAGTTGATCCATTCGTTGATGTCTATAAAATTGGCTCAGGGGATATTACTTGGCTGAAAATTATTGAATATATAGCTAAAAAAGGTAAACCAATAATGATAGCCAGTGGTTCGTCGACGATTGAAGACGTAAAAAGAGCAATGAAGATATTGATGAAAAGAACCAAAAAAATTGTCTTAATGCAATGTAATACCAACTACACCGGATCCCTGGAAAATTTTAAATATATTAATTTAAATGTTTTAAAAACTTATCAAAAACTTTATCCCGATGTTATTTTAGGACTTTCTGATCATACACCAGGCCATGCAACAGTTTTAGGAGCGATAACCTTGGGAGCAAGAGTAATCGAAAAACACTTTACTGATAATAATAATCGAGTCGGACCAGATCACGGGTTTGCAATGAATCCAAAAACATGGAAGGAAATGGTAGACAGGACAAGAGAGTTGGAATTATCACTTGGTGACGGTATAAAAAGAATTGAAAAAAATGAAGAAAAAACCGCTATAGTTCAGCGTCGATCTTTAAGAGCGACACGAAATATCAATGCCGATGAAATAATAAATAAAAAAGATCTTGAGTCCTTAAGACCAATTCCAAATGATGGAATTCCGCCTTATGAAATTGATAAATTAATTAACAAAAAACTTAAAAAATTATTAAAAAAAGGTGAACACATTACCTGGAAACATGTTAAGTAAAAAGAATATTAATTAAAGCCTTAAGTTCAAGAAAATTTCCCTTCAGATCATTAGCGAATCGTGATTCGGTCAGTCGTTTTTCCGACTCGATTGATATTTCTTCAAAACTGGCTCCGTTCCTGATGGCTCTAAATGTTAATTCAGTCGCAATTGAATATTTTTTTTCCAAAAAATTATATTTTTCAAAAAGAGTTTTTTTGTAAGCTTTCATTCCGCAAAGAGGATCAGAAAAACCATATTTTAATTTGGAAAAAATACCAAAAATATCCTCCATAAAACGATTTTTGAATAATCTTTTTCCAAGAACTAAGTCTGGTTTGCTTTTTTCAATAACAGAGATAAATTTTTTTAAATCGCTGGCTTTGTGTTGGCCATCAGCATCGAAAGTAATCACATAGTCAGCTCCATTTTTAAAAGAAGTTATAATCCCCTTTTCCAAAGTTTTGGCATAACCTAGATTTTTTTGATTATTAATTAGTGTTATCGGTAATTGTTTCAAAATTTTTTCAGAATTATCAGTTGAGTAATCATTCACAACAATAATTTTTTTTACAAAGGAAGATACTTCTTTAATAACTTTTTTTATTGTGGTCTCTTCGTTAAATACTGGTATTACCAAGGCTATTTCCATAGAATTTTACTTTATAATATTATATACTACGAAGCAGATAAAATATGAAAAGATTATGTGAGATTTGTTATAGTTCAAAAAATAAAAAAATTTATCATCAGCGATTTATTTTACCTACTCAGTACTATTTTCATAGCGGATACGATGTAGTGATTTGCGAAAAATGTGGTTTTGCTTTTGCAGATAATATTCCCAACCAGACTTTTTTTGAAGCTTACTATAAAGAAATGTCTAAAAAAACATTTTATATCAAAAATAAAGTTTTTAAAAAAGAAAAGAATTCTAATTACGAAAAAGAGATGAATAAAAGACTTATATATTCATTTAGTTGTTTTAGAAAATTTTTAAACAAAGAAAATCGAATTTTAGATTTGGGTTGTTATACCGGTGAGTTAATGAAAATACTCAAAGACCATGGTTATAAAAATTTGCTAGGAGTTGATCCTTCAGATTATGCGGTAAAAATTGCCAAAACAAGATATGGTATCAAAGTAGTAAAAGAAAGTATTTTTAATGATCTAGGACATCTGGGTAAATTTGACTTTATAATTATAAACCACGTTTTAGAACATATAAAAAACTTAAACGAATTTTTGCAAAAAATAAAGAATCTGCTTAATTTTAAAGGTAAAGTATATATAGAAACTCCTGACGCCAACAATTTCTTTATTAGTCAGTCAAATAAATATTTACCTGAACACCAAGAAGCTTTTCAGCAATTTTCAGTCGAACACATAAATTTTTTTACAAAAAAATCTATATATAATTTAATGAAGTTAAATGGATTTCTTAAATTAAAGCTTCAATCAAAGGTGTCAGTAATTGCAATTTTATCCTCTGTTTGGAAGACACAGGAAATAAGTAAGGATATTTCTAGTGAAAAAAAACTGGCTGGTTATATCAAAAATTCAAAAAAATTACTATCTAAAATACAAGTAAAAATTGATCAAATAAACAAAAATCATAAAGAAATATACGTTTGGGGAGCCGGTGTCCACACTCAAAAATTATTACCTTTGACAAATTTGATTAAAACGAAAATTCGTGCTTTTGTAGACACGAATCCCAACTATCATCAGGCAAAATTAATAGGCAAGCCAATAATTAGTCCTAATAAATTAGTTAAAGAAGCAAATTTACCAATATTAATTTCGTTTAAGGGATATCAGGAGGATATTGTTAATCAAATTAAAAAAATGAGTTTAAAGAATGAAGTAATAACTATTTATTAAATGGTAATTAAATATATGAAAAAAATTTCCCTTTGTATTCCATGCTATAACGAGGAAGATAATATAATTAATACTTATAGCACTATAAAGAAAGTATTATCTAAAAATAGAAAATACAAGTATGAATACATTTTTGTAGATAATGGAAGCATAGATAAATCCGGTGAATTAATCCGGAGGTTAGCACGTAAAGATAACGACGTAAAAGGGATATTTCTTTCTAAGAATTTTGGGCCTGAAGCATCAGGCAAAGCAGCTTTTGACTATGCGACCGGAGACGCTGTTATTGCAATTGGCTGCGACTTACAAGATCCTCCAGAACTAATACAAAAATTTATAAAGGAGTGGGAGAAAGGTTCAGATGTTATAATGGGTGTTTACATAAAAAACGAAGATAATCCGATTATGAAAATAATAAAAAATTCTTTTTATAATTTTTTTAATCTTGTCTCAAAAACACAAATTCCACCCAATGCAACGGGATTCGGACTATATGACAAAAAAATTATCATTGCCCTGAAAACTCTTCCAGAAAAATATCGATTCGAAAGAGGATTATTATCATGGGTTGGTTATAAAAAAACTTTTATAAATTATCAAAGAAGAAAACGATTATTTGGTAAAAGTTCGTATAGTTTTTTTGATTATGTGAAGCATGCCGAAAGAGGTATATTTGGATTTTCATATTTAATATTGGATCTAATGGTTTATACAGGATTTATTTTAGTATTTTTTTCCTTTTTATTTATCATTGGGTATCTCTACACAGTTATTGTAATTGGAAATCCAATTAAAGCTTCAATTCCAACCATGTTGGCAATAGTTTTCTTTGGAGGAGTTCAGTTATTGGCAATTAGTATCATTGGTAAATATATTCAAGTAATCGTTGAAGAAACGAAAAATAGACCAGTGTATATTGTGGAAGAGACAGTGAATGTTAATAATAATTCAAAATTAAAGAGTTAAAAACAATTAATTATTTTGCGAGTTTAGCGAGTTTTGAGAGTTTACGAGTTTTTTCAAGATAAGAAATAAAACTTCCAGTTTGATTAGCTAAATCTAGTAATAATTTATTTATATTATCAAATTCAATAAGAGATATATAATTAATTTCTTTGGCAATAATAAGTTGATTCCTTACCTCGCCTATTGAACCTTTAGCAATCTTTAAATATCTAATGAACTCATTATTATTGTTTTTTTCAAAACCTTCAACGATATTTGAACTTATTGAAACGACCGCTCTTCTGATTTGATCTTTAAGGCCAAAGTCTCTAATAAAAAATCTATTAGCACTAATATCATAAATCAATTTAGTTATTTTTAAGCTCAATTTCCAAATATTTAGATCTTCAAACTTGGTTATTCTCATAATATTTTATAAACTCGCTAAATAATTAACTCGTTAAATAAAATAATAAATAATGTATTATTATTAGTCAATCGCTTACTTGTCCTTCGAAGCTTCAGCGAAGGAGGATAACCTACAAAAATGGTCAATTGGATTATCAGAACAATAAAATACAATCGATATATGAAAATATAATAAAAATGTTAAAATTGTAACAATGAAAAAGTTTATCCCCGGCGAAACTTATGTTCCTGTTTCGGGTAAAGTCTTTGATCATGAAGAAATTGATAATGCTATTAAAGTAGCCAGGGACGGCTGGTGGACGGAAGGAGAGTTCACAAAACAGTTTGAAAGGGATTTTTCCAAGTTTACCGGTTTAAGGTATGTTACTCTTGTTAATTCCGGCTCCAGTGCTAACTTAGTTGCCTTTGCATCCTTGACTTCAAAAGTTTTTGGCGAAAGACGATTGCGGGCTGGCGATGAGTTTATTACAACCGCAGTCGCCTTTCCGACCACTGTCAATCCGGGAATTCAGTATGGTTTAAAACCGGTTTTTATTGATGCCGAACTTGACACTTTAAATATTGATGCTTCCCAAATAGAAAAAGCCATAACTTCCAAAACTAAATTAATTATGGTTGCTCACACTTTAGGCAAACCTTATGATCTTGAGAAAATAATGAGGTTGGCCAAAAAATATAACCTTTGGGTGATTGAAGATTGCTGCGACGCATTAGGAAGTAAATATAAAGGCAAGATGGTTGGTTCCTGGGGTGATATTGCTACCTATAGTTTTTACCCAGCTCACATTATCACAATGGGAGAGGGGGGTGCTGTGACAACCAATAACTCACTTATTTATCGGTCGATTCGACAATTTAGAGATTGGGGAAGAGATTGTTGGTGCGATACTGGGAAAGACGATACATGTAGGAAAAGATTTAAATGGCAGTTAGGAGAGTTACCATACGGCTATGATCATAAATATATCTATTCTCAAATTGGCTATAATTTAAAAACAACTGATTTTCAGGCGGCTATTGGCGTCGCCCAACTTAAAAAACTCCCCTCCTTCATCAAAAGGCGAAAAGAAAATTACAAAACATTATATACGTTTTTCAAAAAATATGAAAAATATTTTATTTTGATGCGTGAAGACAAAAACGAAGAAGTCAGTTATTTTGGATTTCCTCTCATTGTTAAACCTCACTTCCCTTTTACCCGTAATCAACTGACTGAGTATTTGGAAGAAAATAAAATCGGGACAAGAAATATATTTTCCGGCAATCTACTTCGTCATCCAGCTTACATAAAGCTAAAAAACAAATTCAAAATCATCGGCAGCCACAAAAATGCCGATTTAATCATGAACAATGCTTTTTGGTTGGGAGTCTGGCCGGGGATTGATGAAAAAATGTTAAAGTATGTAAAAGAGACGATAAAAAAATTTTTACAACTTAATATATTATAATTATCTGCAATATGTCAAGAAAATCGATCATAAAAAAACTTCCTGACTATACGCTTCGTGACCGAGCAACAATCATTACTCAGACACCGATGAGAATAACCTTAGCCGGTGGAGGAACAGATGTGCTTTGGTATAGTAAGTTAAAAGGAGGGGCGTGGATCAGTAGTTCAATCGATAAATATGTTTTTATTTTTCTGAATAAAACAGAAGATCCTAAACTAATAAAAGCATCTCACGGATTTGAGGCAACCATGAGCTATGACTATAAAGACATTCAGAATCCAATTATCAAAGAATGTTTACGGTTGACAAAAATAACAAAGGGAATAGAAATTTCGACCGCCTCTGACGCATCAGCAAAATCTGGGCTAGGAGGGTCGGGTGCATTTGAAGTCGGACTATTGCATGCTCTTCACATATATAAAAGAGAGCCGGTTTCTCAATTGAAGTTGGCAGAAGAAGCCAGTCTTATTGAAATTGAGCGTCTGGGAAAACCGGTCGGACCTCAAGATCAATATATTGCCGCACTTGGTGGAATTAATTATTTTGAAATAGATAAAAAGGGAAGAGTGTCTGTCGAACCCATCAACTTGTCATTTCATGCAGTATCAAAGCTGGAAAACAATCTTCTTTATTTTAGAACAGGAATTCAAAGAGATGCATCTTCTGTTCTTGGCGATCAAAAACAGAAAGTTGATAAAAAAGATGAGTTATCAAAGCTTTTAATCAATATGCTTGATCAGATTAAAGAGCTTGGGCTTCAAGCAAAAAAATATTTATTATCAGGAAAAATTGATGATTTTGGCGCAACATTTCATCAGCACTGGCTTATCAAAAAAAAGCTTTCAAATAAGGTTTCAAATCCTCAAATTGATGAATGGTATAATGAAGCGATTAAAGCAGGAGCTTTAGGCGGAAAGATCATGGGCGCCGGTGGTGGTGGCTGGTTTGTATTTTATGTTCCTCATGATAAAGAGCAATTTAGAGAACGTATGGAGAAAATAGGTTTGGAAGAAAGAAAAGTCCGTTTTGATTTTGAAGGAACCAAATTATTAATTAATTTAAGCTAATATGGCAAAAGATTATTTTCAGGAATATTTTGAAGGGGCTAAAGAAATAATTAACAGATTAGATAAAAAAGAAATAAAGAAAACTCTTGATGAATTAATTAAATTAAAAAAAAGAAAAGGAAGATTATTTTTATTGGGAGTTGGTGGAAGTGCCGCTAATTGTTCACACGCTGTCAATGACTTTAGAAAAATTTGCGGTATCGAATCTTACGCTCCGACTGATAACGTCGGGGAATTAACGGCCAGGACTAATGACGATGGTTGGGAAACAGTATTTGTCAATTGGTTAAAAGGTAGTCAACTGACCAAAAAAGATGCAATAATTATTTTTTCGGTTGGCGGTGGAAATTTAGAAAAAAATATCAGCGCTAATATTGTGTCAGCTTTAGTTTATGCAAAAAAAATTAAGGCAACAATTTTGGGAATTGTCAGTCGTGATGGCGGTTATACAAAAAAAGTAGCCACTTCCTGCATTTTAATACCGGTAATCGATAAAGATTTAATTACTCCTTATGCTGAAGCTTTCCAAGCTGTCGTCTGGCATGCGCTGGTATTTCACCCGAAATTGCGTTCAATAAAACCTTATTAAACTATTGGTTTGAAGGTGGTGCGGGCAATCTCCAACTTAGCTAAATTTCCAATGTCTACAAAATAATCTTCGGTTGGAAAAGCGTAGATTTTTTTATTATCGACCAATAACTTGGGAAAAATATCTTTCCCAAAATCGCTTGATTTATTTTTTGGTATATAATCAAATATCTCCGGCTCAAAAACATAAAAAGATCCGTTTGACCAAACATAATCTTCTTTCACGTCTCCGGGATTCGGTCTCTCAATAAATTTTTTTATTAAACCGTGTTTATCAAATATAATCATGCTTTTTGGATCAGGACCAAAGCGTTTATAAGTATTTAAAGTTATAAAAGAATCTTTTCTTTTGTGAAATTTAATTATTTCGTCAATATTTATTTCACGAAGAATATCTCCGGAAGCAACGATGAATGGACCATTGATATATTTTTTTGCTTTCGCAATTCCGCCGGCAGTCCCTAACGGTTTTTCAGCTTCTTCGTAAATATAATTAATGTTGACTCCAAATTTTGATCCGTCGCCAAAATAAGAAAAGATAACGTGTGAGAGATAACAAAGTGAGAAAATAAAATCTTTA
>Ga0265296_1004222_pt1 | contig 12619 bp, 8 predicted proteins | sample MunlanPumphouse1_FD_189073 | JGI IMG/M metagenome (GOLD analysis project Ga0265296, IMG submission 189073) | Groundwater microbial communities from a municipal landfill in Southern Ontario, Canada - Pumphouse #1 | ecosystem: Environmental > Aquatic > Deep subsurface > Groundwater | place: Canada... | reverse complement strand
CAAAAAAGCGGCTGGTTCCGCGAAACTGGAAACGAACATGTCGCGGGACGAGCCCATTCCCCCGAACGCGCTTCCGGCATCGAGGCCGGCCAGCGCCATAAAAAACCGTCCGAGCGCAAGGATAAAAAATACGGCCAGGATATCTCCGATATAACTGATCGAATTTATCGGGACAATTGAGGGCACAATTAGCGCGGCAACTGCCGCCGACGCAAATACGATAAAAGGGGCGATCCTGAATATAATGGAAGAATCCTTTGAGATCACTTCTTCTTTCGCGAAAAGCTTCATGATATCGAAGTAAGGCTGAAGCACGCCCGGGCCCTTTCTCATCCGGAGATTATTTTTTATCTTGGTTATTAATCCGCTCACCGCGGGGGCCAGCGCGAGGATTACAATAAATTTAAGCATCATTAAAAGCTCCCCATCATAAGAATAAGCGCGATCACGGCAAAGAAAATGTACCCGATATAGACGTTAATGCTTCCCGCCTGCAGAGCCTTCATTGATCTGGAGCTTTTAAACATCAACCCGATCAGCGGCTCGTAGAAAAAAGTCCTGAAGAACGGCCGGGTGTGCGTTTCGTATTTGAGAGTTTTTAAATGATAAGCGGAATCATTTATTTTTTCGGTCTTTCTATAAGGCATCAGGATAAAGCTAAATGCGATACGAAAAGGTTTTGAAAACGCGGTGGCGGTGTATTCGCTCCTTGGCGTCAGCTCGTAATAACCGCAATGCCAGGTTTCCGTTTGCCGAACTTTTTGTTTTCTTACCGAATAAACGGCAAAAGCCAGGAGGGAAAAACCGGCCAGCAGCATTAAAATAATGGCAGGAGAGAGGCTGTTGACCGGCACTTGCGGAACGCTGATGGCGAACAGGTTGGAATTAAGATCTGCCTTTATGCCAAGCGCCGAACCGGAAACGCCGGAAAGAAAAGTAACGATCATCGGAGCGCCAATTCCAAAAAGGACGGTTAAAAGGGCAAGCAACCCCATTCCAATCTGCATTGAGAGCGGAGATTCTTTTGCTTCTATAGCATGGCGGCTTCTTGGCTTTGCCAGAAAAGTGACCCCAAAAGCTTTTACAAAACAGGCGGCGGCCAGTCCGCCCGTCAAGGCGAGGACCGCGGTACAGATCCCCAGGAATATCTTGATCCCGCCGGTCGAGTTTAAAGCGGCGACAAAGAAAGCCTGAAAGGTCAGCCACTCGCTTACGAATCCGTTGAGAGGGGGCAGGGCGGAGATCGCCAGCGAGCCGGTCAAAAAGAATAAAGCGGTAAAAGGCATAGTTTTAATAAGCCCGCCGAGCTTTTCAATGTCTCTTGTCCCGGTCGCTCTATGCACGCTTCCGGCGCAGAGGAACAACAGCCCTTTAAATATCGCGTGGTTTACCAGATGATAAAGACCGGCCATCAGAGCAAATGCCGCGATCTGCGGTTGGCCGAGATTTAAAAACAGCAGAGATATGCCCACTCCAAATAGTATTATCCCTATATTTTCAACGCTGTGGTATGCCAGCAGTCTTTTAATATCGTGTTCCATTAGCGCATAGATGACTCCGAGCAGCGAGGATATAGCGGCGAGAACCAGGATCAGTATTCCCCACCATGCCGGACCGCCGCCCATTATGAATATAATAAATCTGATTATCCCGTAAATGGCGGTTTTGATCATCACTCCGGACATGATGCTTGAAATGTGGCTGGGCGCCTGGGGATGGGCATAAGGAAGCCAGATATGAAGCGGCACAATGCCGGCCTTAGTCCCAAATCCGATTAGAAAAAAGGCAAATATCAGGTTCCTAAGGGCGGGGGACATGGACATAAGAGAATCTTTTAAGGCCAGGTAATCAAATGAATGGGCGTGCTTATACATCAGCATCAGCGCCGCGACCAGGAAGGCCGTGCCGATATGTGTCATGACCAGATAAATTATTGCCGCCTGGATCGATTTTTCCTGTTCCCGGTCAAACAGCACGAGAAAGAACGAACTAAGGGACATTATTTCCCAGGCGATAAGAAAAGCAAAAGCATTTCTTACCCCGACCACAAACAGCATTGAGAGGATAAAGATGCAAGTTATGATTTGGGCTTCAATGATCCTTTCTTTCTTATAATGGTCTTTTAGATATCCGATCGAATAGATCAAAGACGGGACAGAAACAATAAGGATAACGGCAATAAAGAATATTGCCAGCGGATCAAAAAGATATAGTTGGGCAGAGTTTATAAAATTAATCATTTTAAGGAGCCGTCACGATCGGGCGAGGCAAGCTCCTTCAAATATTAATAGATGACTTTATTCAGCGGATATTCAACGATTCCGGTCGCTCCCGCGTGCTTGAGCTTGGGGATAAGATTTCTTACCGTTTTTTCCGAGATGATCGTGTCTACATCCACAAAACGGGAATCAGAAAGTTCCGAAATGGTTGGCGTTTGCAGTGCCGGTAATATAGCCAGCACTTCTTTTAACTTAAGGTGAGGGACGTTCATCTTTAATCCCACTTTTTCTTCCGCGGCCAGCGCGCCTTTTAAAAGCAGGATCATATTCTCCATTTTTTGTCTCTTGAAAGGATCGGCCATGGCGGTCTTGTTTGAAATAACCACGGTGTTTGATTCGAGCACCGTATCAAGTATCTTTAATTTGTTGGCTCTCAAGGAAGAACCGGTTTCGGTAAGCTCCACGATCGCGTCAGCCAGTAAAGGCGGCTTGGCTTCGGTTGCGCCCCATGAGTATTCAACTTCGGCGATAACTTTGTTCTGTTTTAACCAATTTTTTACCACATTTACCAGCTCGGTGGCGATCCTTTTGCCTTTTAGGTCTTTCACTTTTTTAATTTTTGAGTTTTCAGGCACTGCCAGGACCCAGCGGACCTTGCGCATTCCCTGTTTGGCGTAAACCAAGTCGGCAAACCTGACCACTTTTTTCCCCGATTCCATTACCCAATCGATGCCGGTTATGCCAAAGTCAAGGATCCCGCTTTCAACATATCTTGGCATTTCCTGCGCGCGGATGAGCATGCACTCAATCTCCGGATCATCGATCTCGGGATAGTAGGAGCGTTCGGACACGCGGACGCTGTATCCAGCCTTTTTTAACAGATAAACGGTCGTTTCCTGAAGACTGCCTTTTGGGATGCCCAGCTTGATTTTGTTCATAATAGGGCTATTTTAACATTTTAATAGATTTCCTGCAATAAAGGCTTGTATTACAGCCGCTTTTGTTGATAAGATTTAGGTATGAACAGCAGATTAGTAAACATCGAAATTAATCCTGAATTTAAATCCGCTCTCGATTTGATGGAAAACACAAATAAAAATATCTTTATTACCGGTCGGGCGGGGACGGGAAAATCGACCCTTTTAGAATACTTCCGTCAGCATACCAAAAAAAGAGTAGCGGTTTTAGCTCCCACCGGGGTGGCCGCGCTTAATGTCCGGGGACAAACGATTCATTCGTTCTTCAGGTTTAAGCCAGATATCACCCTTTCCAAAGTTACTAAGATAATAAAAGACGACCGTAAAAATATTTATAAAAAGCTTGACGCCCTGGTTATCGATGAGATATCAATGGTGCGGGCCGATCTTCTAGATTGCGTGGATAAATTCCTCCGTCTCAATCGCGGACGTAGAGACCTTCCCTTTGGCGGCCTGCAGATGATATTTATTGGAGACCTGTATCAGCTCCCCCCGGTAATTACCTACAAAGAAAAAGAAATATTTAAAGAGCATTACAAGACCGGTTATTTTTTCTCCGCGCACGCATTTGACTCGCTCAAAATGGAACTGTTGGAACTTGAAAAAATCTATCGCCAGAAAGACCAGAAGTTTATAGATCTTTTAAACGCTATCCGCAATAATACGGTCGGCGAAGACGACCTGGCCCGCCTTAATACGCGGGTAAACCAAAACTTTGAACCCCGCCCGGATGACTTTTATGTTCATCTTACTCCCACCAAGCTGGCCTCTCAAGAGATCAATGAACGGCAATTGGAGAAAATTAAGGGCAAGCCCTTTTATTATCGGGGAGAAATTGATGGAGGATTTGAAGAGAGCCACCTGCCAACCGAGATAGACCTTTATCTTAAAAAAGGCGCGCAGGTCATGCTGCTCAATAATGATTCCTTAGGCCGCTGGGTTAACGGCAGCATCGGCAAAGTGGCCGGTATTGAAAAAGGGGAGGATAAGCATGAGCCCTCCGTCATCTATGTTGAGCTTGCTGACGGTAATATTGAAGCCGTTACCCCTTTTACCTGGGAGATTTTCAATTACAGCTACAATCCCAAACTCCACCAGCTTGAATCAGAAATTACCGGCTCCTTTACCCAGTATCCCCTCAAACTGGCCTGGTCGGTCACCATCCATAAAAGCCAGGGCAAAACATTCGATAAAGTGGTCGTTGACATCGGCAAGGGGACATTCGCGCACGGCCAGGTTTATGTGGCGCTTAGCCGTTGTACTTCTTTTGAGGGATTGATTTTAAAGAAGCTGATCCACAAAAAGCATATTTTTATGGACTGGAAAGTGGTTGATTTTATAACAAAATTTCAATACAAGCGTTCCGAAGAAGAACTGCCTTTAAGTAGAAAAGTTGAGATCTTGAAAAATGCGACATCAAAAAAGACAAGCCTAAAAATTACTTATTTGAAAGCCAGCGATGAGAAGTCTTCGCGCGTAATTAAACCTCTTTATGTGGGCGAGCTGGAATACGGCGGCAAAACTTTTCTGGGAGTTGAAGCATTCTGTCAAACCAGACAGGACAAAAGAGTTTTTCGTCTGGATCGGATTTTATCGATCAGCGAAGCGCCGGTTAAATAAATTTCCTCCTTTTTAAATATTTTGTTATACTTTTTGCGTAAGCTTCAAGATCGGGGATACGGGTCTTTAGGACATGATAAACCTTTTCCCTGTCTATTTTCACGTATTCATGTATCAGCAGATTCCTAAAACCGGCGATGTTCGATAATTTTGCGGCAAGTAAAGAAGGAATAATTTTGGCTTCTTCCAGAATATCGATAATTTCTTGCTTATCAGATGGTTTTTTCAGGTCCAGACTTATAATCAGCATATTGCCGATATCAAGAACACATTCAATTGAAAGCTGTAAATATCTTTCAGCCAGGCCGTAATAATGGTAATTACCGATAAATTTGTTTTCTTTTACTTTCTGGAGCTCCTTCAATATCTTTAGATAATCTTTTAGGTGTTTGAATCTGGTTGCGATTGATTCAATGTCGACCATTTATGCCGCCTCCAGTATGCTTTTGAATACCCCTTTGGCATAAGCAATCTCATAATCTTTTTCATCAAGGTATTCGGTGAGGATATTAAACTCATTTCTTATCCTTTTCAATTGCGACCGGCAGAATAAGATTTTCCTGTCCCTTAAAATCCTGTGTTTAAGCAAAATAGGCGCTTCGTTGAGGATAACAATATCAATATTGTCAATATTTAAAGCGGCGCATAAATCGCGGATCAACGCCAATTTTAAGTCCGTGTACTTTTTTCTTGCTATTTTATCCTCATCAAGCTGCACCGCAAAATCATAATCCGAAATAGGCGAAAAATCATTTCTGGCTCTTGAGCCAAAAAGGTAAGCGCTTATTATCGGCGGATATTTATTAAAAATCTTTTTATAATTCACTTCTTTCATGTCTTGAATTATCCCATAGCAGCGGCAGTTAAACAAGTATGCGCCTGCAAATCAAACCACGCTGGCGCACCGCTTACACAATGTCGGATGCTTTACATCCTGCCCAACCGATGGCAATAACATCCAACACCGCTCGCACTTTTGGCCGTCAGCACGGGTAATTTTGGGGGTCCCTTCGCCTTCGGTCAAGTTAACGCATGATGCTATGAAAAGCATAGGCAGGTTAGCTTCGATCGATCTTAAGATTTGAAGATCGTTGCCTTTGGCGAAGGTCTCTACTTTTGCCTCAAGAGATGCGGCGATCTCCTTTTTATCTCGTGCTTCTTCAAGCGCCTTGAGTACGCTTTCTCTCACTTTAAGGATTACCCCCCATCTTTCTTCGAGCTTAGCGTCCAGATATTTAGTATCAGCTTTTGGCATATCTAATAAAAAAATACTACCTTCATTTGTCATTTGAAATTTGTCATTTGTCATTCTGTGTTTATGGATGTCTTCCGCCGTGTAGGAGAGGATGGGGGCAAACAGAACGGTCAGTGTCGATAATATCTCATGCATCGCGGTCTGGGCCGATCTTCTTTCGATCGAATCTTTCCCTCCGCAATAAAGCCGGTCTTTGCTTATATCAAGATAAAAAGCGCTCAAGTCATTTACGCAGAAAGAATAGATGGAATGATAAATGATGTGGAACTCAAAATCATCGTACGCTTTTCTGGTTTTTTCGATGAGCCGGTGAAGTTTTGCCAGGATATATTTGTCAACCTCAAGCAGGTCTTTATATTCTACCGGCTTATCAAAATTGTTGAGATTGCTTAACAGAAAACGGCAGGTATTCCTTATTTTTAAATATGCATCCTGGACCTGTTTTAAAATGTTTTCTGAAGCGGCCATGTCGTTCCTAAAATCGGTCGAGGCTACCCAGAGGCGCAGAACATCGGCGCCATATTTTTTTACCACTTCCTGAGGGTTGATCACATTGCCAAGCGATTTACTCATCTTTTTGCCGTGATCGTCAATGGTAAAGCCGTGAGTTAGTACGGCATTGAACGGGGCCCGGCCTTTGTAACCCACCGAGGTCAGAAGAGATGACTGGAACCAGCCGCGATGCTGGTCGGAGCCTTCAAGATATAGGTCGGCCGGCCATCTTAAAGAGCTGTTGGTTTCAAGCACTGCCGCGTGGGACGATCCGGATTCAAACCAGACATCAAGGATATCGGTTTCTTTCCTGAAAGTATCATTGCCGCAATCGGGGCATTTTGTCCCTGCCGGAAGAATGTCTTTTGGATCCTTGTCGAACCAGGCGTTTGACCCTTCCGCGGCAAAAAGTTTCTTTATAGATTCATTGAAGACGCCCTTTATCTGCGGCTTTTCGCATTTTTCGCAATAGAATGCCGGGATTGGGACGCCCCAGGTCCTCTGGCGGGATATGCACCAGTCAGGACGGGTCTCGATCATTCCCCTGATCCGGTTCTCACCCCAGGACGGGAACCACTTGGTGTTGCCGATCGCTTCGAGCGCTTTTTCCCGCAGATCATTGTGGTCAACGGAGATGAACCACTGTTCGGTTGCTCTGAATATGACCGGTTTTTTACAGCGCCAGCAATGGGGGTAGGAGTGCTTGATGAATTCAAGTTTTAGCAGGGTCCCGTCCGCTTTCATCCTTTCGGTGATGAGCTTATTGGCCTCGTCGTAGTTCTTTCCCTTGATGAAATCGGGGACGGTGTCGTCAAAGTTGCCTTTGGCGTCGACCGGCATGATGATCGGGAGTTTATATTTCAGTCCGACCTGATAGTCTTCGATCCCGTGGCCGGGAGCGATGTGGACAAAGCCGGTTCCCTGTTCGAGCGTAACCAGCTCGTCGAGTACTACGGGAACCTCACGGTTGATGAACGGATGCTGGCAGAGGATGCCTTCCAGAAATTTACCTTTGGTTTTATCAATGATCGTGTGTTCTTTAAGTCCCAATCGTTTCACGAAATCTTCCATCAGCCCTAGAGCGACGATGTACACTTCTTCTTTTCCTTGGTCGCAGACCTTCAGGAACACATATTCCAGGTCCTCATGTGCCGCGACCGCCACGTTGGAAGGAAGCGTCCAGGGAGTAGTGGTCCATATAATGATGAACCATGGGAGGTTGAGGGGTAGATTTGGATTTTTGATTTTGTCATTAATTTGACATTTGACCCCGAGCGAAGTCGAGGGGGTCATTTGAAATTTAACATAGATCGAAGGCGACTTGTCGTCTTCATATTCCAGTTCCGCTTCCGCCAGGGCGGTCCGGTCGGTAGGGCACCAGTGGATGGGTTTTAATCCGCGGTAAACATATCCGCGCTCGGCCAGTTGGCCAAAAACTTCTACGATCTTGGATTCATAGACCTTATCAAGAGTAAGATAGGGATGGTCCCAATCGCCGAAAACTCCCAGCTTCTTAAATTCTTCCCTTTGCAGGTTGACATATTTCATGGCGTATTCCGCGCAGTGCATGCGGAATTCCATTTGGCTTAAGGCTTTCCTTTTGTCCCCCAGTTCTTTTATAAGCTGTGTTTCGATGGGGAGGCCGTGGCAATCCCAGCCGGGAACATACGGGGCATAAAATCCCGCCATTCCTTTGTATTTAACGATAATATCCTTAAGAATTTTGTTTAGGGCATGGCCAAGATGGATGTCGCCGTTAGGGTAGGGCGGACCGTCATGCAAAATATATTTGTCCTTATCCTTGTTCTTGTCCTTAAGCTTATTGTAGACATCAAATTCTCCCCAAAACTTCAAGCATTCCTCTTCAACGCCTTTCAGATTGGCGCGAATGGGGAAGTCGGTTTTTGGCAGATTAAGGGTTTGCTTGTATTCCATATTGTTATTATATCGTAAAAATGGAGGAGAGAAAAGGGAGCATAAGATCGGACAACTACGTGAACATCTGCCCTTCGATGGACGGAGGCGATTTTCTTTGCGGAGTTTCTTTCTCTTCGGTCTTTTTTTCTTTTGATTTAGAAGCGGCTGGCATTTTAACCAGCGCGACCTTTAAAACCTCATCCATTTCTTTTACCGGATAGAACTTAAGATCGGACGGAAGCTCCTTCCTGATCTCCTCAAGGTCCTTTTTATTTTCAAAAGGATAGATGATATTTCTGATGCCGGCACGGTGCGCCGCCAAAAACTTTTCCTTTATTCCCCCGATCGGTAAAACTTTTCCGCGCAGGGTAATTTCTCCGGTCATGGCGACATCCCTCCTGATCGGGATCCCGGAAAGGGCGGAGGTAAGAGCGGTAGCAATGGTGATGCCGGCAGAAGGCCCGTCTTTTGGCGTAGCGCCTTCGGGCACATGGATATGAATATCATATTTGCGGTAAAATCCTTCATCAAGACCAAGCTCATCTGCTTTTGAGCGGACATAGCTCATGGCAGCCTTGGCCGATTCCTGCATCACATCGCCCAGCTGTCCGGTAATGGTCAAAGTGCCTCGCCCTTTCATGGTGGTAACTTCAACAGGGATGGTGTCTCCGCCCACTTCGGTCCAGGCGAGCCCGGTGGCAACCCCGATTACATCGGTCTCTTCTGCGAGACCAAAATGGTATTTTGGCGCCCCCAGATATTTTTCTGTAAGAGCTTTATTTACTTTTACTTTCTCTTTCTTATCGCCGGATACGATTTCGGTCGCGATCTTTCGCAGTACGGTCGCGATCGAGCGCTCAAGGCTCCTGACGCCCGCTTCTCTGGTATATTCCCGGATCATGAACTGGATCGATTCGTCAAGGAATTCAACCTGGTCCTTTTTCAAGCCGTGCTTTTCCAGCTCTTTGTTTATCAGATATCCCTTTGATATTTCCAGCTTTTCCTGTTCGGTATAACCGGACATCTCGATTATTTCCATGCGGTCGCGGAGGGGGCGGGGGATGGGGTCCTGCTGGTTGGCAGTGGTGATAAAGAAAACATCGGACAAGTCGAAGGGAACTTCAAGGTAGTGATCGGAGAATTCTTTATTCTGCTCCGGATCAAGCACTTCCAAAAGCGCCGATGCCGGATCGCCTCTGAAGTCAGCTCCCAATTTGTCGATCTCATCGAGGAGGAACACGGGATTGCCGACCCCGACTTTGTGGATACTTTGTATGACCCGGCCGGGCATGGCGCCTACATAGGTTCGCCGGTGGCCTCGTATCTCGGCTTCGTCCCTTACGCCGCCAAGCGATACCCTGATAAACTTTCTTCCCATTGCGCGGGCAATGCTTGAAGCGATTGATGTTTTTCCAACTCCGGGCGGACCGACCAGGCAAAGAATGGTGCTTCCGATCTTTCCGGTCAGCTGGAGCACGGCAAAATATTCAACGATCCTTTCTTTTACCTTTTCAAGGCCATAATGGTCTTCGTTCAATATTTTTCTGACCTCATTGATGTCAAATTTGCTCTTGGTCTTCTTTTTCCACGGCAGTTCCAACAGCCAGTCGAGGTAGGTCCGGATAACGGTGGCTTCGGCGACCATGGAGGGCATCTTTTTTAACCGGTCGAGCTCTTTTACGCAGATCTCTTTAACTTCAGGCGGGAGCTTGGCGGTCTCGAGCTTCTTTTTATATTCTCCCAGCTCCGGCTGGTCTTCGTCTTCGCCCTCCGTTTCTTCTCCCAGTTCTTCCTGGATGGCGCGCAGTTTTTCCTTAAGATAATATTCTTTCTGTACCTTTTCGATCTGCTTCCGCACCTTGCCCTGGAGCTTTTTCTCGACTTCGAGGATTTCAACTTCTTTATCGAGTATCTCAAGAAGTTTCTTTAAACGCTTTTCCGCGGAGACCGATTCGAGTATCGCCTGCTTTTCATCAACCTTGAGGGTGAGGTAAGAAGCGATAAGATCTGCCAGGCGGCCCGGCTGATCGACATTGATAATGGACATCAAGGTTTCGGGCGGTATCCTTTTATTGAGCTTTACGTATTTTTCAAAATTCTTGATAACATTGCGGACCAGCGTTTCCGCCTCGATCGTCATGCCTTCCGGTTCTTCTATGCGGTTGATCTTGGCCCGGAAGTAGGGGGCGTCCTGGGTGATCTTTTCGATCTTTACCCGGGATATGCCTTCAACCAATATTTTAGTGGTGCCGTCGGGCAGGGATAAAAGCTGGACGATCTCGGAAAGCGTCCCGATCGAGGAAATGTCTTTTGCGGTCGGCTCTTCAATTTCTTCGCTCTTCTGGGTGACAAAGACCACCATTTTTTCTTTTTCCATGGTGTCTTCGAGAGCTTTGATCGATTTTGAACGGCCGATAAACAAAGGGACGATCATCTGGGGGAAGACGACCATATTCCGCAAGGGAATTACCGGAAGTTCTTCCTTCCATTCTGAAAGTTTTTCGGCCTTATCCTTGTCGGGCTTTTGTTCTGGAGTCATTATTTAGACTTTTTTTCTTCCTTGCCTTTGCGCATGGTGATCACTTCATCTATCAATCCGTATTGGACCGCCTCGTCCGCGCCCATGTAAAAATCGCGGTCCGAGTCTTTTTCGATCTTGGCCACAGGCTGGCCGGTGTGCTTTACCATTATCTCGATCAAAAGTTTTTTCATCCTCAATATCTCTTTGGTCTGGATCTCAATATCGGTCGCCGCGCCCTGCGCTCCTCCCAGAGGCTGGTGGATCATGATCCTGGCATTGGGAAGGGCGAATCTCTTGCCTTTAGTTCCGGCCGCCAGAAGCACCGCGCCAAAGCTGGCCGCCTGGCCGATACAAATGGTCGTGATCGGACACTGGAGGTATTGCATGGTATCGTATATTGCCAGTCCGGCCGTGACCACGCCGCCGGGCGAGTTGATGTAAATATTGATGTCTTTGCTGTTGTCTTCGGCCGTCAAGAAAAGCATTTGGGCGATAATAAGGTTGGCTATTTCGTCATCTATCGGCGTGCCAATAAAGATGATCCTTTCTTTTAACAAGCGGGAAAAAATGTCATAGGCCCTTTCTCCGCGCGCGGACTGTTCAACCACCATCGGGATCAACTGGTTCATAGGTTTCATTGTTTTTCCTCCTTGATCTGCGCGTTCTCGACCAAATAGTCGAGCGCTTTTTTTCTTAAAAGATAATCTTTTATGTAATGCAGTCCGCCTTCGCCCAGTGTGCCTTTATATTCTTCTTCCGGCTGTCCGGCGGAAGCGGCCATCAGCCTTATTTCCTGGTCAATATCTAATGGAACCACGGCGATCCCTTCCGTTTCGGATATCTTCTTCAGTATGACCTTTCCTTTGGCCCTCTGAACGGCAGGGGATTTAAGGTCGGCCTTTATCTCATCCTCGGATTTCTTGATGCCATGAAGATAAGACTCAAGCGTCAGATTGCTGCGGGAGAGGGAAGTTTTTAACTCGTCCAGCATTAATTCCGTCTCATAATTAACAAGAGCGTTGGGAACATCAAGCTTTGAGCTTTTGATCAGTTCCTCTATCAGCTTGTTCCTGACGTCGGCTTCCGATTCTTCCTTCTTTTCCATCTCCAGCGATTTTTTTATTTCTTCCTTGAGCTCGGCCAGGGTGCCGTAACGGCTGACCGATTTTGCGAACTCATCGTCGAGAGGGGACAATTCCTGCGCCAGGATCTTTTCTATTTTAACGTTAAAGGTTACTTCCTTGCCGGCGATCTCCGGTACCATATAATCCGTCGCGAAGCTGATATCGAATTTTTTTGATTCTCCCGCTTTAAGGCCGATCAACTGGGCGTCAAATTCCGGGCTTATATATCCACTGCCGATGGGGAGGGACTGAAGCTTTCGCGGCCAGCGCTTTATGGCTACGCCGGCGGCATCGGCCTCTATTTCCAGGTCCAGCATGTCCCCGGCCATTATGCCGCGATCCAGGGCCTCAACTCTCTTTGAAAAACGGTTCTGAAGGTTCCCTAATACGCCGATAACTTCTTCATCTGTAACAAGGGTAGGCTTTTTATCGATCTTGATCCCTTTATAATTCCCAAGAGTCACATCCGGATAAACCTCGATTTTTAAGCCAAA
>Ga0265296_1004221_pt1 | contig 12620 bp, 8 predicted proteins | sample MunlanPumphouse1_FD_189073 | JGI IMG/M metagenome (GOLD analysis project Ga0265296, IMG submission 189073) | Groundwater microbial communities from a municipal landfill in Southern Ontario, Canada - Pumphouse #1 | ecosystem: Environmental > Aquatic > Deep subsurface > Groundwater | place: Canada... | reverse complement strand
AAATGTACACTAGGATGGTACTATGAAGATTCTTGTTGTTGGCGGGGGAGGCAGGGAGCATGCGATAGCTGCAGCCCTTGCCCGCAACACGACCACCACGGTATTCTCGGCCATGGCAAAACGTAATCCCGGGATCGACGGTATTGCCAGGAATACCCTGATCGCCAGGGAAACCGATGTTCCGCAGATTGTCGCGTATGCCAAGGAGCACCGGATTGAATATGCGTTTATCGGGCCGGAATCCCCCCTTGAGGCAGGGATCGTGGATGCTCTTGAATCGGAAGGAATCCCGTGTGTCGGACCGGTACGATCTGCGGCACGGATTGAGACCGACAAGGCATTCTGCCGGGAGATGATGGAGCGTAACGCCATTGCAGGATGCCCGAAGTACCGGGTCTTCCACTCCCTGCCGGAAGCAGTGGAATTTATCGAACACTACGACGGCGATCTCGTTGTCAAACCCATCGGACTCACGGGCGGAAAAGGGGTCCGGATCATGGGCGAGCAGGTGGACCGGAACGGGGCCATCGAATATGTCAAATCCCTCAAGGGCGAGGCCGTGCTCGAGGAGCGCCTGCTCGGCGAGGAGTTCACGCTTCAGGCATTCGTGGATGGTACGCATCTTGTACCGATGCCGCTGGTGCAGGATCACAAGCGCGCCTTCGAGGGGGATATCGGGCTGAATACCGGTGGTATGGGTTCGTACTCGATGCCCGATCATTCGTTGCCGTTTGTGACTCCCGCGGATTACAAAAAAGCCATTGAGATCATGGTGTCCGCAGTCGCTGCCATGGAACGGGGCGGGCATCCCTACAAGGGAATCCTCTATGGCCAGTTCATGAATACCGCACAGGGCCCCAAGGTGATCGAGTTCAATGCCCGGTTCGGGGATCCCGAAGCCATGAATGTGCTCTCCCTGCTCACCTCGGATCTCTCGGAGATCGTTCACCACATTGCTGAAGGAACGCTCCTGCCATCCCACGTGACCTTCGATACGCAGGCAACGGTATGCAAGTACCTTGTTCCTGATGGCTATCCTGAATCCCCCCATGCAGGGGATGGGATCAGTATCGGCCCCCACAAAAACGCGCTCCTGTATTATGCAAATGTCGAGAAGAGTGCAGAAGGGCTCACCACCCAGACCTCGCGGACACTTGCCTTTGTGGGTATCGGTGAAACACTGGAAATGGCGGAACAGGCCGCTGAAGCGGCTGCAACGGAAGTCAAAGGTGCGGTGCGCCACCGCAGGGATATCGGTACGCAGGCATTGCTGGACCGGCGTATCGCCCATATGAAGGAGTTACGATGAAGTCAGATTTTATCTCCATTCTCGATATTGACCGGTATGAACTTGAAGAGCTGCTCTCTGAAGCACACCAGCTCAAACGCGAGAAGAGGGCGGGTACCCCCCACCTGCTGCTTGCCGGCAAAACCCTTGCCATGATCTTCGAGAAGTCCTCGACCCGGACGCATATCTCGTTTGAGGTGGGGATGAACCAGCTGGGTGGGCACGCCCTCTTCCTCAATGCCCGCGATATGCAGATCCGGAGAGGCGAGGAGATCCGCGATACTGCCCGTGCGGCATCCCGGTATGTATCGGGTATGATGATCCGGGCCTATAAGCACGAGACGATCGAGGAGTATGCAAAGCACGCAACAATCCCGGTGATCAATGGTTTGTCCGACCGGGAACACCCCTGCCAGCTCCTGGCTGATATCATGACCATGCAGGAGCATTTCGGGTCAACGGAAAATCTCCGGGTGGCATGGGTCGGTGACGGGAACAATGTCTGCAACTCCCTGATCCTCTCTACCGTTCTCACCGGTCTTGAAGTGACCGTGTCAACGCCAAAAGGTTACGAACCTGATGCAGATATTGTGGCAAAGGCCCGCTCTCTTGGGGGCAACGTAACCCTGATCCGTGAACCGGAGACTGCGGTAAAGGATGCCCAGGTCATCGTCACGGATACCTGGGTCTCGATGGGTGACGAGGGCGAGAAGGATGAGCGCATCAATGTCTTCAGGGACTATACGGTTGACGCCGACCTGATGAAACGGGCATCCCCTGATGCCCGGGTGCTCCACTGCCTGCCGGCCCACCGCGGTGAAGAGATCACGGATGAAGTGATGGAAGGTGGGCAGAGCCTTGTCTGGGATGAGGCCGAGAACCGTCTCCATGCCCAGAAGGCACTCCTTGTGCGGCTGTTGAAATAATTATAAAAAATTACTTTTCTTCAACGAACGCTTTCAGCTCTTTGATCATATACTGTTCGACCTTTTTTACTTCATCGAGGTCTCCCCGGAATGCGAGCAGTTCGCGGGCATCGCCATCCATATTGGCGAACTTGATCTTCTCCATACGCTCTACCACGGTAACCTTGAATTTCGTGGTCACATCAAAGATAAGTTTCTGGGGGACACCGGGGGGGATCAGTACATCAAATTGTTCTTTCTCGTCTGCCATGGTAAACTCCGGAATTTTGGTTATGGTTCTATTTACCTATCTTGATCCGACGGCTCATAATACATGGGCCCCCGCGGACGCCCCCGATCGGGTTTTTAGGCTTTCCCAGGGAGTTCATGCACCTCCCCATGAGGGCCGCGCCCCGGGCAAGGCCGTCATCGACAAAGACCAGGTGGTCGTTCGGGTCGTCGAAAAGGTTCCGCTCTGTAATCCCTTCAAGGATGTACTCGGGCTTCCGTCCTGAGATTGCAGCCCTGCCGGTGAACCCGATCGAGGCGTTCTTCGGCACGAGATCCTGGAGCACCGCCACATCGATCAGGCGCAGGGCCATCTTGGCACAGACCCGGTCGATCACGTCGTTGAGTGTCGAGAGTCCGTGGTTCTTGTAGATCTCGGTACCGAGGGTCATCAGGCTCTCCAGTTCGCTGCTGTTGGTTCCGCAGTCGCACCCGATCATGGCGATACCTGATTCCAGTGCGAGACGGGCATTGACCGGGACCCTGCCGAACCGGTCCCGATCCGCAGGAACGATCCGGATATCGATATACTCGTGGGCCCGGTTGACATAATCGTCAACAACCTTTCGGTTACCCCCCGAGAAGAGACCTCCCGTTACGCTGTGCTCGCCGAAGATATCCAGTGCGGTACCGGTCCGTTCCTTGACGAGCCCGGTGCCCCGCACGATTGCGTCGGGAATGGCACCGGCAAGCCCGCAGAAGTTGCCCACGGTCTTTGCAAACGGGGATGGATCATCTTTACGCACATCCGTTGTAATACGTCCGTCAAGTGTTGTCCCGAAATCAACGGAGATGCAGGGATTGCGGAAATCCACCGGGGTCCATTTTGCCCCTTCCTTGATCCCCGCCATGGCAAGTTCGCCCTCCATCTCGTTTGCCACCATCTCGACCCCGGTAGAGCCGACCGGGGGAATCACACCGGCAACCGCCCCGGTAAAAACGACCTTGTCGGCAAAACTGAACGGCTGGAGTTTCTCCGGCTGGTTCTCCTTTGACATGGGGGGTGTCATCTTACGGGGTGGCACACCTGCAACAAGGCACCCGTTGGCAAGCGCAATGACAAAATCCCCGACCTGGTCCGGGGACTCCATCTCGGCGACAACCCCGGTGCTCCGGACAACGAAATCCAGGTCCTTCTGGATATCAAGGTGGGCATCTTCATGGCATTTGAGGAGGGTATCCCGGACCAGTTCCGTCACAGCCTCCCGGGTAAGCGGCGTACCGTCCAGCGTTGCCCCGAAGACCGTCTCATCCGGTTTCGGGGGCCTGATGTCGCGGCTCATGCTGACGGTCTTGTTGATGACATAGGACATCCCGGTCTCAAGGCTCACACCGGTAAGGATACATTTTGTGGTGGTGTTGCCCATCTCCACCGATGCCACAATGAAATAGGGCTTATTTTTGTATTCCGGGATCTGCATCCCTGCGCCGTGGGTGATGGATGGTACTGGCGGACTCTCCACGATATGCGGTCTGGGTTTTATGAAGCGGGAAAAAAAACTGGCGCACATATACTCCGGGTCTTGTCTGTATGTCCATATAAGTTTCTGTTTGCTGGGGGTCAAAAGACCCGAAGCAGGAGAAGAATTGCAAAAAGCAATTCTTCGACATCCGACAGGTCATCAGACTTGGAGGATGAGAAGGGTGGCCTCAGCCGACCTTCGACATGACAAACCAGGATAGTGAGGTGAGTCAGGAGAAGAACGCATCAGTTTTTTTTGACATGATGAAACCGTATCGTGAGGTTTGCCGAACCTTCACAGCAAAGTGTAGGAAAAATTCATCTTACATCACATGTGAGATGCTCCTCATGAACGATGAACTGGAAGCCTGCCTGTCCGGGCTTTCGTTTTCAGCGCAGGGAAAGCACGGGGAGGCACTCCTTTCGTTTGAATGTTCACTGGCACGGAATCCTGAAAATGCAAGTGCATGGATTGGGAAGGGTCTTGCGCTTGCCCATCTCGGCCAGTACGATCCGAGCGTCCAGGCATTCGACAGGGCGATCGCACTGGATGAAAATGACGAGATCGCCTGGTATAATCGGGGAATTGCCCTCCATGTCCTGAAACATGATGAGGAAGCCCTCATTTCGTTTAACCGTGTTCTGAAGATCGCTCCTTCCCATTCCCTTGCCTGGGCAGGAAAAGCTCGTTCCTATACCGCTCTTGAACATTACCATGAAGCTATTGATGCCTATGATCAGTCGCTTGACTATGGTACCGATGAGGTGAACGCATGGACGGGAAAAGCCAACGCATACTTTGAACTGGACCAGTACGAGAACGCCCTCGGTTCGTTTGAAAAGGCGCTGGCTATCGATCCCGGGAATTCCCATGCCCTGAACGGAAAGGCGGCGGTCCAAATGGAACTGGGCCTGAATGACAAATCGAGCGAGACATTTGAAAAGGTCCTGCACCTGGATCCCGATAATGTCACAGCCTTGGCAGGCAGGGCCCAGGAAATGATCAGCCGCAGACGGTACGATGCTGCACTTGGGGATCTTGAGCACTCGTTAACGATTGACGGGCAGGATGCAAAGTCCTGGTACCTCCAGGGAATCGCGCTGGGGAGGTCCGGCAGGAAGGGCGAGGCATTTCACGCGTTTGGCCAGGCCTTATTTTTCAATCCGAACATCGCTCTCGTATGGTACAAACAAGAAGATAGTATTCATTTCATTGTTCGGGACCAGGATGAGATCAAGGCCTTCGGGCGGTCACTGCCCATTGATCCCAATGTAAGTGAGTCCTGGTCGAGCCCTGCATATGGGCTTTCACGGTCCGGGCAATATGAAGCGTCCATCCAGGAATATGAGAAAGAACTGGGTTTTGCTCCAGGTTCGACCCTGCTCTGGTACAACAAGGGGGTTGCGCTCGATACGCTTGGACGGTACGAGGATGCCCTCCGCGCCTACGATAGGGAGATTCAAAACAATCCTGAGCTGGCTGCCGCGTGGTACAATAAAGCGCTGGTGCACGTGTATCTTGGGCAATATAGCCAGGCACTCGAATCCTATGATCGGGCGCTTACTATTGAGCGGAATTCAGCAGTCATCTGGTTCAACAAGGGAATTGTGTTCGGGTTACAGGGGCAGTACGAACAGGCGCTTGACGCATTTAACCAGACACTTTTGCTCACTCCGGAGATGGCTTCGGCTTGGTACAACCTCGGGGTAACATTTCGCAGGCTAGGCCGGCATGAAAAAGCCATCGAGTCGTATACCCGGGCGATCTCGTTTGACCCCGACCTGATCCCGGCATGGTTTAACAAGTCCTCGGAACTCGTACGGGCGGGGGCTTGGGAAGATGCACTGCAGGCTATTGAAATTGTGGTTTCCCTACAGCAGAACAATGCCGTGAGCTGGTATGTGAAAGGACTCGTCCATCTAAACCTAAAACAGGAACGAGAATCAAAATCGGCCCTGAAAAAGGCGCAGGCAGCCGATGCCAAACTGTTTCTTGTCAAGTATCCGTTCGGGGGCATTCTCTATTTCTCCCGGTCCTACCATCCCGTATCTCCCGATGATGCACGAAGCCTTGCACCTGTACAGGCTAATGCCCGGTTCTGGTACGAGAAGGGGGTAACCCTTTACCGCGATTATCATTACGAGGAAGCCATAGGTGCTGTCGACCGTGCACTCGCGCTCGATTCCGGGACAACCCCTTCATGGGCCCTCAGAGGGTTTGCGTTGTATAAACTCGGGAGGTATAAAGAGGCCCTGCTCTCCCTCGGCTATGCCCTGGCATCCGATCCGGAGAATCACAAAATATGGAATATTCGGGGTTTGGTCCATAAAAAAAGCCATAATCTGCCCTCTGCGCTTGCGGATTTCGATCATGCACTGTCCATCAATCCACGAATAGCCGGCAGCTGGCTGAACCGGGGTCTTGTCCTCCTGCAGATGAACCGGGACCATGAAGCGCTCGATTCCTTTGAGCATGCAGTCTCCTTAAGTCCCGGGAATAAACGCGCCCTCAACGCCTTTACGTATGCAAAGAAGAGGATTGCAGCACCAGCCTGCAGAAAAGAGCAGAAAATATAAGTGTGCCCGGGCAGTCCGCCGGACCTGGTTGTGAAGAGATGAGAGGGAAAAATTATTTTTTCTTCTTCTGCATCTGCATGACCATACGTGCCTGGATGCCGAAGTACTGTGAGACCCCGATTGCGTGGCACTGGTCGATGGATGCACTGTCAAAGGAGACCATGTCCGTGGAATAGATGGCATCCGGAGATGTCCTGCCCAGCACCCGCACGCTGCCTTTGTACAATTCAAGATCTACCGTTCCGTTCACTCGTTTCTGCGTGGTATTGATGAACGCATTCAGGGCAGCATAGAGCGGTTCGTAAACAAGCCCCTCATAGGCAAGCTCTGACCATTTGTCATCCACCATCCGCTTGAAGACGAGTTCCTGACGGGTAAGGGTGAGCGCTTCAAGATCGTGGTGGGCTGTAAGGATGACGGTCGCTGCCGGGTGTTCGTAGTTCTCGCGGGCCTTCAAGCCCAGAATCCGATCCTCGACCATGTCATTGCGCCCGATCCCGTGCTTTCCGGCAATGACATTGAGTTTCTGGATCAGCTCGTACCCGGGATACTTCTTCTTATTGATGGCAACCGGAATGCCCTCCTCAAAGGTAATGGTGATCTTCTCCGGTTTTGCCGGTGCTTTCTCAGGAGATACGGTCCAGAGGTAGATCTCTTCAGGGGGGTGGTATGCGGGATCTTCGAGCCTGCCTCCTTCGATACTCCTGCTCCAGCAGTTCTCGTCCATGCTCCATGGCTTGTCTTTCTTGACCGGTACCGGGATATTATGCTTTTTTGCATAATCGATCTCCCAGTCCCTTGTGAGGTTGAGTTCGCGTATGGGGGCAACCACCTCAAGACCGGCACCACGGATGATGAAGTCAAACCGAAGCTGGTCGTTTCCTTTGCCAGTGCACCCGTGCCCGATCGCTGTTGCCTTCTCTTTTTTCGCAATCTTCACGACCTCTTCGGCAATGAGGGGGCGGGCAAGGGATGTTCCCATGGGATATCCCTCGTAGGATCCATTTGCCCGTATTGCGGGGAAGATGTGTTCGGCTACAAATTTTTCACGGGCATCGATGGTGTAGTGGCGGTCGGCGAGTTTTTTGCCCTTCTTTGTGGCAACATCAATCTCCTCGTCACGCTGGCCGACGTTCACCGCTACGGTTACGACCCGGTCGTAGTCATACTTCTCTTTTAAGAGCGGGATACAGATTGAGGTGTCAAGCCCGCCGGAATATGCAAGAACTATGGTGCCTTTTCCCATGGTATACTCCTGATTTTACCTTGTATTAGACATTAGGTTGGATACTGCATATATGTTCAGGGTTGAATGTGAAGAAAACCTGACTATTGATGTGATAATTATAATCGTCAGAATAGAGATAAAAAAGGGTAGTTGTTCAGGTTATTGCATCCTGAACCGGGTATTGTTTAATCTTACTGAACGGTAATTCTACCGGGTAATACTGGATAATAAACCGTCGTATAATCGTAGGATCCGGCCTTATCGAAGGTGACTGCAAAAGACTCTCCGTACGGAAGTACAACCTCGTTCATTCCACCAAAGTATGCTCCGGTTGTTGAACCCACAGCCTGAATGGAGTGCGGTCTGTAGGGATCGGTGTTTGTCCAGACTACTTTTGTTCCGGCCTTCACGGTGGCACTTGTATCCGGAGTAACCATAGATCCAGAGATGGTAATTGCGTACGTGGGTGCGGGTACTGCCGTAGCTGTGGGTGTTGCATTAACGGTCTTGTTGACAACAACGACAACAACTTCCTTCGTGGGTTCAGGTGTGGGAACGGCCGTTGTTAAAACAACCGTTGGAATGGCAGTGGCAGTTGGGGTGGCCACAGGTGCTGCCGTCTGGGATGTGCATCCCGCGAGCAGAATCCCGATAAACAGGATCGCAAGAACAACAAATAATTTCTTCATGCATGTTTTTTGGTTATTTCGGTATTTAAGGATATTCAATTTTTTTGGGTATTTTCCCGGGATCCATAAGAGGCCGATGCATGACGGGATTAGTCATCTAATTAAAAAAAAGCCAAAAACAGGGAGATATTGTCAATAACCCCTCAATTATTTCAGATAATGGCTGATTGGCTCAAGGGTCATCTTTTCGCGCTTGATGGCATCAATGGCAAGTGCAGCAGCCCGCGCTGCCTGAAGGGTGGTAATATAGGGTATCTGGAAGTCCACTGCCGCACGCATGATCTGGTAATGGTCCTGGCGTGACTGTTTGTCCTGGGGCGTGTTGATGATCAGCCGGATCTCCCCGTGGTGCATCATGTCGAGCACATTGGGGGAACCCTCCTGCACCTTTCGCACGAGGTTTGCCTCCACACCTGCTTCATGCAGGTAATCCACGGTTCCCTCGGTCCCATACAGGGTGAGTCCGAGGTCTTGTAACTTCCGTGCAATGGGAATGACTTCGCTCTTCTGCTCCATGTTTACGGAAATGAAGACATTTCCTTTGAGGGGTAGTTCGTTGTCGGCCGATATGCAGGCCTTGTAGAATGCAAGGCCGAAGTCGTAGTCAATCCCCATGACCTCGCCGGTGCTTTTCATCTCGGGTCCGAGCATGGTATCGACCCCAAGGAGTTTATTGAAGGGAAGCAGCACTTCTTTGACTGCAACGTGATGGATCTCCCGTTCCTTGTACCCGAGGTTACGGAGTTTCTTCCCGATCATCACCTTTGCTGCGATCTTTGCAATGGGGGTTCCGGTCGCCTTTGAGACGAACGGCACGGTCCGGCTTGCCCGCGGGTTGGCTTCAAGGATATACACCACGTTGTCCTTGACTGCCATCTGAAGGTTGACGAGGCCGACGACTCCCAGGCCGAGGGCGAGTTTTCTCGTATAGTTTTTGACGGTATCGATCACGTCCGGAGGTAGTGACTGGGTGGGGATCACACAGGCAGAATCGCCGGAATGGATACCTGCCTGCTCGATGTGTTCCATGATACCTCCAATGAGGACCTCCTCACCATCGCAGACCGCATCGACATCGAGTTCGATCGCGTTCTTGAGGTAGGAGTCGATCAGCACCGGGTGGTTATGGCTGACCCGGACCGCTTCCTTCATGTATGTCTCGAGTTCACTTTCGTCGTGGACGATTTCCATTGCCCTGCCTCCAAGGACATAGGAGGGGCGTACGAGCACCGGGTAACCGATCTTTGCGGCCATTGCCTTTGCTTCTGACTCTGAATAGGCCGAGCTGTTGGCCGGGCAGGGAATGTGGAGTTTCGTTAAGAGCACACTGAACCGGTCACGGTCCTCGGCAATATCCATCCCATCGGGGCTCGTACCTAGGATGCGGGTGGAGAGGCCGAGGCGCTTGATCTCGTTTTCTATCGGCACGGCAAGGTTAACCGCATTCTGGCCGCCAAACTGGACCATGACGCCATAATACGTGTCGGACTTCAGGATATTGATGATATCCTCAAGCTGCATCGGCTCAAAGAAGAGCCGGTCCGAGGTATCGAAGTCCGTAGAGACGGTCTCCGGGTTGTTGTTGACGATATGGACCTCAACACCCTCTTCTTCCCTCAGTGCCTGTACGGCGTGGACTGTGCAGTAATCGAATTCGATACCCTGTCCTATTCGGATGGGGCCGGACCCCAGAATGAGCACCTTTTTGGTGTTTGTGGGAACGATCTCGGAATGTGACTCATACGTGGAGTAAAAGTAGGGAGTGTTTGCCGGGAACTCGGCAGCGCAGGTATCGACCATCTTATAGGAGGGGGCACCAACAATACTTTCAATCTCCGCTGCTGTTTTTCCGCAGATCTGTACTATCTCGGTATTGGAGAATCCGTACCGTTTTGCCTGTATGATATTCTCCGTACTGCAGGTTCCGGCACCAAGGCGCTTTTCCAGGTCCACGATATTTTTGATCTTCTCTAAAAAGAACGGGGTGATGGACGTGAGCTGGATGATCTCGTCAATCGTGAATCCCTGGCGGAACGCATCGAAGAGGCAGTGGAACCGCTCGTCTGTTGGCCGTGACAAGATCATGCGGATCTCGCTCTGGCTCGTATGGGTCCTGACATCGGTATCGAGCGACCGTTTTGCCTTCATAAATGCTTCTTCAAGGGTACGGCCGATCGCCATGACCTCTCCGGTGCTCTTCATAGACGTTGAAAGTGTCCGGTCGGCACCTTTGAACTTGTCAAATGGCCAGCGGGGGATCTTGACAACGATGTAATCGATCGTTGGCTCGAACGATGAGGGTGTGCATCCGGTCACCGTGTTGGTGATCTCGTCAAGGCGCAGTCCGATTGCGATCTTGGCTGCCACTCTGGCAATCGGATACCCGGTTGCCTTGGAAGCGAGTGCTGACGAGCGGGAGACCCGGGGATTCACCTCGATGACGCGGTAGTCCCCGTCTTTGAATGCGAACTGGACATTACAGCCGCCCTGAACGTCAAGCGCCCGGATAATGTGGATCGACGCACAGCGCATCATCTGGAATTCATCGTCGCTGAGAGTGAGGATCGGGGCTACCACTACGCTCTCACCGGTGTGGATGCCCATCGGATCCACGTTCTCCATACCGCAGACAATGATGCAGGTATCTGTGGAATCCCTCATAACCTCGAACTCGATCTCTTTCCAGCCCATGACGCTCTCTTCGATCAACACCTGATGGATACGGGAACGGGAGAGGCCGAGTTCTATGATGCGGGTCAGTTCCTCCTTTGTTTTGCCGATACCGCCACCAGCTCCGCCAAGCGTATACGCAGGACGAACTACTGCCGGGAGACCAATCTCCCTGATGGCCTCGTCAATCTGGGTCATGGAGTTGAGGACAATGCTCTTGGGCACTGGTTCCCCAATCTCGTTCATGAGATCACGGAATTTCTGCCGGTCCTCCCCCTTGTAGATCGCCTCAAGCGGTGTGCCGAGGATCTCCACGCCTTTGAGTGCCCCCATCTCGGCAAGTTCAGCGGTCAGGTTCAGGCCGGTCTGGCCCCCCATGCCGGAGAGTATCCCGTCCGGCTTCTCCTTCTCGATGATCTTCGCGATGATGTCTGCCCGGAGCGGTTCAATATAGATCTCATCCGCCATCTCAGGATCCGTCATGATGGTTGCCGGGTTGGAGTTGACCAGGACGACCTTTATCCCTTCCTCCCGGAGGGCACGGCATGCCTGTGAGCCGGAGAAATCGAACTCGGCTGCCTGACCGATCTGGATGGGTCCTGACCCAATCAGCAGGACTTTTTTTATGTCAGTCCTCCGCGGCATTCAGGCAATCCTCCTGAACAGCGAATCAAAGAAATGGGCTTCTGTATCCCTCGGGCCCCCGTGTGCTTCAGGGTGGAACTGGACTGTTGTGAGGCACAGGTCCTCATTCTCGAACCCCTCCACCGTACCATCGTTGACGTTCGTATAGGTCACCTTCGAGCCTTCCGGGAGCGAATCAGCATCGACCGCAAACCCGTGGTTCTGGGTTGTGATGAAGATCCTGCCGTCTTTGAAACGGACCGGTTGGTTTGCACCCCGGTGCCCGAACTTGAGCTTGTAGGTATCGCCGCCAAGGGCAAGCGCCGAGACCTGGTTGCCCATACAGATACCGAAGATGGGTAATCTGCCGAGCAGCTCCCGAACGCACCGGATTGCGTCGGTGGCCTGCTTGGGGTCACCAGGGCCGTTACTGACAAAGAGGGCATCGGGCTTGCAGGCCAGCACCTGATCAGCCGTTGTATTGTAAGGGAAGATGTGGAGATCCCCTCCCCGTTTCGAGAGGCTGGTGATCATGTTCTTCTTAATCCCCAGATCGATCACGGCTATCCGTTTCCCGGTTCCTGCAATATGGTATGGCTGCCTGCAGGATACTTCAGGGATCGGAACAATATCGCATATCGTCGGTGTCTTGCGGGCGAGGGATACCGCATAGTCTCCGTCCTCACTTCCGACAACAAGTGCTGCCCGCATCGTACCGTGGACCCGGGTCTTGATGGTCAGGGTACGGGTATCGACACCGGTCATGCCGAGAAGGCGGTTCTCTTCAAAAAAGGATCTTATTGAGGGCTGGGCAGCAGGTTTTTCACAGATTTCCTTGGTGATACACCCGAGGGCGCAGACCTTGTCGTTCTGGAAATTCTGCCGGTCG
>Ga0265296_1004218_pt1 | contig 12629 bp, 7 predicted proteins | sample MunlanPumphouse1_FD_189073 | JGI IMG/M metagenome (GOLD analysis project Ga0265296, IMG submission 189073) | Groundwater microbial communities from a municipal landfill in Southern Ontario, Canada - Pumphouse #1 | ecosystem: Environmental > Aquatic > Deep subsurface > Groundwater | place: Canada... | reverse complement strand
ACTCATGTTTTTCTACCTTTCGGATGTGGCCCCCCGAGGGGCCGGACAGCCCCCCGCGGATGAATGCGGTGGGGCAAGGGTTCCTACGCAGATCGCAGGAAGCCGCCGATTATGCCCGGATGCCCGTTCCCGGGCAAGTTCTACCCGGTTGCCGGGCGTAGTGTCCGGTCGCCCGTTCATGCGCCTGAATGGCCAGGATCGTCTAGAGTTGGGCTTCCGCCGGCCCGACCGGCCTGATGTGTACCGTGACCGGATGCTGCTTCGGCCCCTGCTGCCCGATGGCGTTCTGCTGGCCAGTATGCCGCCCGCGTTGGCCGATCCCGGCCAACTCCTGCCGCCGGAGCGGGCCCAGGTGGCCCATGCCGTGGAGAAGCGCCAGCGCGAGTACGCGGCGGGTCGCCAGCTGTTCCGGCACCTGCTTGCCGACCGTGCCGAAGCCGCCGCACCGCTGATCAACGACGCGGACCGGGTACCGGTCTGGCCGGACGGCATCGTGGGTGCCATCACCCATTGCGACACCCTCTGCGCGGTCGCGCTGGCCCGGAGCGCCGATACCGTCGGGTTGGGCATCGATGTCGAACCGGCCCGCCCGCTACCTGCGGACATCCACCGTCTTGTGCTGCGTGAGGCCGAATACGCGGCACTGGGCAAGCTGCCGACCGCCTGGCACGCGCTCGGCGCCACCCTGACCTTCTGCGCCAAGGAAGCGCTGTACAAGGCGCTGTACCCGACCACCCGGGAGTTCCTGGATTTCCAGCAGGTGGAGCTGCGCTGGCAAGGGGACCGCTTCAGCGCCCAGGTCGTCCCGGCCACCCACCCTGCCTACACATCGCAGCCGCTGGAAGGCCGCGTCGCCTGCGACGGCAACCATGTCGCCGCCGCAGTGCTGCTGGCGCGGCTACCCTGAGCGGCGGCACGTCGCCCCAGCTCCGCGCCGGCCGCGTCAGCGCCTGGACACCGCCAGCGCCCGCGCCTGCTCCACCATCGCCTCCTGCCCGGCACCGGACGCCGTCAGCAGATGCTCGGGCTGCACGCCGCCCACGCGGCGGTCGCCACTGGGGCGGAACAGCAGCCGGGTCGGCGCGAAGGCCCGGATGCGGGTGTTGGGCAGATCGAAGAAGTAGATCTGGCCGGTCTGGTTGGCAAAACCGGCCGTCGGCTCACCGACCAGCGTACCGACCGCGCAGTCCTGCACTGCCGTCGCCATGACGATGCCGGCCGAGTAGGTGTACGGCCCGATCAGGAGGTAGACCTTGCCGGGGAACCGCTTCGTCTCCTTGGCCGGCGTCACCGTCGAATCGTAATCCACGTTGACCAGCTCGCCGGCCTTGCCCTTGGCGAACCAGCCACCGGCACTGGTGTCGTTGATCTTTTCGGTGATCCCGGACACCAGGCGGCACTCCTGCGCCGACAACCGCGACAGCAGCGTCTCGACGTTGTCGGTGGAGCCGCCCGGATTGTTGCGGATGTCCACCAGCAGATCTTTGACGCCGTCCTTGCGCGCGGTGGCAATGGCGTCATCGATGCTGCTGCGGAAGTCGCCCTGGTCGCCGCCGAAATAGGACACTTCGAGGTAGCCCACGTCCTGCTCCAGGGTCCGATAGGCCACGTTGCTGCCCCCGGCATCCTCCTGTTTCTCCACGCCCGCCTCGAACGCGGTGGCCGACAGTGCGGGGACCTGGGTCTCGACCTCACCGGTGGCCGACTGGTAACGCACGGTTGCCGGACCATCGACGTCGTAATAGTGCCAGAGCAGCGTCGAGAACTCGCGCGCGGCGATCTGCTCGCGCAGCAGCTGGCTTTCACCGCGCGTATAGCGCGCCATCGTCGCGAGCATCTCCTGCGCCGGAACCCCGTTGATGGCCAGCAGGCGGGTGCCCGCCGCCAGCGGCGTGGTTGGCGAGAAATCGTGTTTGACGTACAGCGCCCCATCGCGGCTGGTCACCGTCATCGGAAATACGGTGCCACCGCCCGCGCTGAAACGGTTGAATTCCGGGTAGGGATAGAACACTCCGGCGTGGCCGTCACGGAAGGCCTCTGTCGCTGTGCCGACCAGCCGCTGGAACGCGCGACGGTCCATGCCCTCGCGCACCTGGCCACGCAACGCAAGGCGCAGCGTCTCGCGCTCGGCCGATGGCAGCCGTGCGTCCAGGTCGGGATGCAGTTCGGCCACGCGCTTGAAAAGGTAATCGACATCCTGCTGCAGCTGCGGTGCGGTGAAGGTCGCATCCATCAACGCGGGGTCGTCCAGATCGGCGTACACCTTCTGATGGTCTCCATGACAGGCCGTGGCAGACAGCATCATCGCGACACTGGCGCATCTCGCAAAACGTTTCAGCATTTCAACACCCCACGTTCGTTGCCGCCCCGGCAACCCGGGCCGGTGGCGGGGCGACCCTGTCGCCCCGCCCCTCTGCATCACTCGTAGCGCAGCGAGTTGACCGGCCTTGCCTTGGCCGCCGCATACGCCTGCGTGAACACGGTCAGCCAGGCCACCGTGAAGGTCACCAGCGCCGCGATGGCGAAGAACACCACATTCATGTCGATGCGGTATTCGAAGCCGTTGAGCCAGTCCCGCATGACCATGTAGGCGATCGGCCAGCCGATCACGTTGGCCAGCAGCACCAGCCAGCTGTACTCCTTGATGAACAGCATCACGATGCTGACATTGCTGGCGCCCAGCACCTTGCGGATACCGATTTCCTTGGTCCGCCGCTCGGTGGAATAGGACACCAGCCCGTACAGACCGAACACCGCGATCACGATGGTCAGGCCCGCCAGCCAGGTGAATACCTTGGCCTGGCGCTTCTCAAGGTGGTACATGGCGTCGAAGCGCACATCGAGGAACTGCGCCTCCATCGGCTCACCGGCAGCGAAGCGGTCCCACACCGTATTGATGTGCTTGAGCGCGCCATCGATGTTGGCTGCATCCACCTTGATGGACACCTTGCGGAAGGTGTCCGGCGAGACCACGAACACCGCCGGGCGGCTCTTCTGGCGCATCGAGGTGAAGTGCATCTCGTTGGCGACGCCGATCACGGTGGTCTTGATCAACGGCCGCTGCGGGTCCTCGCTGAGCTGGATGTCCACGGTCTTGCCGATCGCATCCTCCGGTGACCAGCCCTGCGCCTTGACGAAGGACTCGTTCACCACCAGCTTGGCCTGGGTCACCGGGTTTTCCTCGGTGGGGACGATGATGCGCTCGCCGGACCGCTCGCGGGCGAACGGCCGCCCTGCCGCGAAGGCCACCTCATACGTGGAGAAGAAGTCCTCCTCGACGGACAGGTAGTAGTACATCGCGTACTCGGCCCCGTCGATCTGCAGCGCCATCATGTCGCCGAGGTGCTCGGTCGGGATGCGGCTGGAACCGGCCACCGACCGCACCGACGGGTCGGACAGCAACTGCTGCCGGAACGCGTCGTACTGGCCCGCAACCCGCGCCGGCAGGGTCAGCGTGACCACCTGCTCCTTGTTGTAGCCAAGGCGTTCGGCTTCGGCAAAGCGCATCTGCGCGAGCACCACCACGGTAGCCACCACCAGCACCGCCGACACGCAGAACTGGAAGGTCACCAGCGACTTGCGGAACAGCGCGCCGGCGCGGCCGCGGGTGACATCGCCCTTGAGCACCTTGGCCGGCTCGAAGGCGGACAGGTACAACGCGGGGTAGCTGCCCGACAACAGCGCCACGATCACGGCCACCAGCAGCAGCCCGCCCAGCAGCAGCGGATCGCTGAACAGGGTGAAGTGCAGATCGCGCCCCAGCACACCGCCAAAGGACGGAATCAACACCATCGCCAGCAGCGCCGAGATCACGAAGGCGACCAGGGTCAAGGCCATCGCCTCGATCATGAACTGCGCCACCAGCTGGCCCCGCGTGGCGCCGAGCACCTTGCGGATGCCCACTTCCTTGGCACGGCGGCTGGAACGGGCGGTGGCCAGGTTCATGAAGTTGACCGCCGCCACCAACAGCATGACCAGCGCAATGGCGACATACACGTAGACCGTGTTGATGTCCCCGTTGATCTTCATCTCGTTGTCCGACGGCGGCGCACGCAGATGGATGTCATCCACGCGGACCAGCAGCGGGGTGAGCACCTCATGCACGTCCTGGAAGCGCTTGAACAGCACCTGCAGATCGGACATCACCTGTTCACGGCTGCGCCCTTCCTCGACCCGGATGTACGTGTAGGCCCGTGCATCGGCCAGCGTGTCCAGGATCTTGGCCGTGTACAGCGTCTTCAGCGTATCGATGGAGACCAGCAGGCGATAGTTGAGGTGGGTGGTGGCCGGCAGATTCTCGACGACGGCCGACACGACCACGTCCACCTTGTTGGTGCCCTCCAGGGTCAGGCGCTTGCCCACGGCGTCGGCCGTACCGAAGTACTTCTCGGCCGCTTCACGGGTCAGTACCACCTTGCCGGGCTGATCGAGTGCCGTGGTGGCGCTCCCTTCGATGAACTCGGCCGGGAACATCGAGAACACATTGGGATCGGCAAAGTACACATCGTCCTGGTTGAAGACCGCCTCGTCGCGGATCACCCGGAACTGATTGCCCTGCAGGGAGTACATGCGGACCACCGCCTCGATACCGGCGACGTTGTCCTTCACGTAGGGCGCGGCGGCAGGGGCCAGCTTGGCGGTGGTCACATGGACCCCGTTCTCCAGCACCTGGAAGCCGACACGGTAGGTGCGCTCGTAGTGCGGAATGCTCCGGTCGTAGCTCAGCTCATGGCGGACGAACGTCGCCACCAGCATGGCGCAGGTCAGCCCCACCACCAGTCCGGCGAGGATGATGCCGGTGTACAGCTTGTTGTGCGTGATGTTGCGCCAGGCGATCAGCAGATAGTTCTTGAACATCTCATGCCTCGCTCGCTTCGGTCTGGCGGACGACCGGCGCTGCCGGGGCAGCTTCGATGCGATGGTCGCTGACCATAGTGCCGTCGACCATCTCGATCATGCGGTTGGCATAGGTGGCGTGCTCGCGCGAGTGGGTCACCATCAGGATGGTGGCGCCGTCGGCGTTGAGCGAACGCAGCAGGTTCATCACCTCTTCGCCGTTCTTGGAGTCCAGGTTGCCGGTCGGTTCGTCGGCCAGCAGCAGCTTGGGGCGGGTCACCACGGCTCGGGCAATGGCCACGCGCTGCTGCTGGCCGCCGGACAGCTGCTGCGGCATGTGGTCCTTGCGCGGCAGGATCGCCATGCGCGTCAGGGCTTCCTCGACACGCTGGCGACGCTCTGCGGCGGCCACCCCCTGGTAGACCAGCGGCAGCTCGACGTTGTCCCACACCGACAGTTCATCGATCAGGTTGAAGCTCTGGAAGATGAACCCGAGATTGGTCTTGCGCAGATTCGCCAGGCGCGCTTCGGTCATCGACATGATGTCCTCGCCCATGAACTCGAACCTGCCCGATGTGGGTCGGTCGAGCATGCCAACCGCGTTGAGCAGGGTCGACTTGCCGCAACCGGACGGCCCCATGACCGCAACGAAATCGCCCGGGGCGATGTTCAGGTCGATGCTGTTCAGCGCAGTGGTTTCGACTTCGCTGGCGATGTACTTCTTGGTTACCTGGTGAAGCTGCAACATCCTGACCCCCTCAATTGTCCGTATTGAATTCGAGCTTGGTTACGTTGACCAGGTGCCCGTAGCTGGACACCACCACCGATTCCTTCTCCTTGAGCCCCTCAAGCACTTCAAAGTGATTCACATTCTTGCGGCCCAGCTTGATCTCGCGACGCTGCGCGGTCTTTCCCGACGGATCCAGCACGAATGCCCAACTGCCGCCGGTGTCCTGGAAGAACCCCCCACGCGCCAGCATCAGGCGCTGGCTCGGCTCGCTCAGCTGCAGGTTGACCTGGAACGTCTGCCCGCGGGTCACATCCGCCGGTGGCGTTGCCTTGAAGCGGAAGTCGATCTTGACCTGCCCATCGACCACCTCGGAGTACACCTTGTCGATGATCAGATCGAACGGCTTTCCACCGATCTGGCAGCTGGCCAGCTGACCGGCCTGCAGACGGCCGATATAGAACTCATCGACCAGCGCGGTGACCTTGATGGCCGTCAGCACATCGACCTGCCCCAGCCGCTGCCCCTTCGCCTTCGACTCGCCCACCTCGGCGGTCAGCATGGTCAGGTGGCCGGTGACCGGGGCGCGGACGGCAAGGTTCTCCAGGTTCTTGCGCGCCACCGCCAGATTGGCCTGGAGATGCTTGAGGTTGTCCTCAAGCTGGCTCATCTGCGCCTGGCGCATGCGCGTTTCCTGCTTCTGCGATTCCACAATGATTTCGCGCGACAGCGTCTGGTACTGGAACTCCTCCGCCATCCGGCGGTAGTCCTCTTCGGAGATCAGCTTCTGCAGCGACAGCTCGCGCCGTCGTTCCAGCATCGGCTTCATCTCCGCCAGCCGATAATCCGACTGTACGAGCTGCTGCTTGAGCAGCAGGCGATTCTGCTCGAATGCCAACTGGGTATTGCGCAGGTTGTTGAGCTGTTCGCTGATCTGCGCTTCGCGCGTGATCGCATCCAGCTGCAGCTGGTTGTTGGTCAGGGTCAGGATCAGATCCCCGGCCTTGACCGGGTTGCCCTCCTTGATGTGCACGGCATCCACCCGCCCGCCTTCCTCGGTATCGAGGTAGATGGTGTCCACCGGCATCACCTGGCCACGCAGCGGGAGGTACTCGGCGAACGCACCGGTCTTCACCTGGCTGATGGTCAGCTTGCCCCGGTCGACGTTGGCCGAACTGGTGCTGGCGGCCGACAGCACGCCATAGGCGATGGCGACAGCCGCCACGCCCGCCGCCGCGATGGCGATCCGGGTCTTCTTACGATTTGGCGCCTCGATCTTACGGTCCATGTCAACACACTTGTCCGAAGTACGACGTCAGGAAACGGCTTCCATTGCCTTGCGAAGCGAGAGCGGACGCATATCCGTCCAGACTTCCTTGATGTGCTCCAGGCACTCGGCCTTGGTGCCGTGCTTGCCGGCGTCGGTCCAGCCCAGCGGAATATCCTTGTGCTCGGGCCAGATGGAGTACTGCTCTTCGTGGTTCACGACCACGACGTAGGTCAGGCTGTCTTCATACTCTGTGTTCATTGCTTGCTCTCCTAGATCACAACGTCACTGTCACTTCCGGCCTATCCGTGCCGGGGGGGTCAACCGCCTTCGTTCGCCACCACCTGCGGCTGTGCCGGGGCGGATGGCTGGCGGATGTTCGACTTGGTCAGGTGGCTGAGCTGCTGCACGCCACGATTGCGCATGGCGACCTGGGCGACCACGACGACCACCAGGCCCATCACGATGAACAGCAACGCCATGCCACGCGACGGGCCGGCACCAAGCAGCGGGGCGAGCGTGCGCGACAGTCCGCTGTCGGTGCGCATCAACGGCTCGAACACGTACTCGGCGAGGAACGGCGACAGCACCATGCCCAACGGCATGAAGAGCGTCGAAATCACCTGGCGGAAGGCGAACACCCGCCCCTGCATGTCCTCGGGAATGCTGCGCTGCCAGATCACCTGCGAGCAGGAGGTGATGATCGGCACGCAGAAGGAGAACAGGACTGCAGCCGCGCCGATCAGCCATACCGAGCCTGTCGCGCCGCAGAGGATGATCGCGCAGCCCGCCAGGAACATGAACCGGGTGACGCCGTCGATGTGCCGCTGCGGGCCGCCCCATGTCGCCATCACGATGGCGCCGGTCAATCCACCGATCCCGCCGGCGGTCATCAATAGTCCCAGCGTGGTGGCATCGGACAGGGTCAGCACCAGAGGCCGGAACAGAACCTGGACAAAACCGATGGAGAAGCTGCTGATCGCGAAGAAGTACAGCAGTGACAGCAGTCCGGGCTGTGCGCGCAGGTAGCCCCACGCATCGACGATCTGGTTACGGATGCCCGCCAGACCCGGCCGCGCGCCAACGCCGGTGCTGGCCGGTATCGACGGGAAGCGCACCAGCAGCAGCGTGACCAGCGCGATGCCGAACGAGGCGAAGTCGATCAGCATGATGTTCTTCAGGCCGATCCACTGCATCAGCAGCGCCGCGCCCAGCGGGACCATCACCGCCGATCCGTGAATGCTCAGCTGCACCAGGCCGTTGGCCATGCCCAGCTTCTCGCGCGGCACGAACTGGACGACACAGGCCGCATACGCAAGCTGCTGGAAGGTGGTCAGCGCGCACGACAGCAGCACCGCGATGTAGATGTGCCACACCTGCAGCTGATCGTTGAGCAGCAGGGTGAACAGCACCAGCGCAACCACCATGTCGCACAGATCGGACACCAGCATCACGGTGCGCCGGTTGAACCGGTCGACGATCACGCCTGCCAGTGGCGACAGCAGCACGCCGGGAACGATCTGCAATGCGATCGAGAGGCCGAACAGCAGCGCCGATCCAGTGCGCTGGAATATCCATACACCCAGCGCGAAACTGCTCAACTGGGTACCAACGACGGAGATGGTCTGCCCCGACCATACGACCAGAAATCTTCTCAATCCTGCCGACATTCGATAGTGCCTCCTCCTGAAGCGCTACTGCGGTCAATACGGGAACTGATCTGAAGCGCTCGACGGGCCCCCAGCGTCATGCGGTTGCAGACGCCGCATCCGCACAGGCCTCTGCAACGGCGGGATGGTCGATGACCGAGAAATGATCGGCGCGGACCTGCATGACACGCGATCCCACGGGATCGACCAAACGCCCAGCCATCGTCGTCTGGAAATCCATGTCCATGGTCTCCGCCGTTCTTTCCGCGATGATGCGTAGATGGAAATCCGGTTGGATGCTTCCGTCCGTACGCTGATCCAGGACCGCCAGCAGATTGGCTGCGGCCAGTGCCCTGAATCTCCCCTTCATGGCGTCCAGAATGCCGTCGTGACTGAAGCCGATGGCTTCATCGAGTACGTCCATTACCCCCTTGTCATCAGTGATCGACTCTAGCACCCATTTCCAGGGCTGTCCATTGATCCAGTTGCTCACAAAATCACGTGTTTTCTGCCCGGCCCAGACCGTGTCGATGGTCACCAGAAGGGACGCTCTTTCCCCTTGTTTTTCCAGCTCCCGGATCATTTCGATGGCGATGAGTCCGCCCAGCGACCAGCCCATCAGACGGTAGGGTCCGTGCGGCTGGATCATGCGCATCTGCCGCACGTATTTCTGCGCCAGTACATCGATCGGAATCAGCTCGACGGGCGCGTCGCCGATATTCTCCGGGCGCTGGATCGCGTGCACGCTCAACCTGCCGTCCAGCGCGTCGGCCAATGTGCGGTAGCGCCCGATGTCGCCGGCCGCGGCGTGGATCGCGAACACCGCCGGAAGCGCCTGGGTGCGATTGAGGGGCACCACCATCGTGGACGACGCAGGGGTCTGCATCGCGCTGGCGAAGCCGCGGATCGTGGGCGCGCGATACACCAGCGACAACGGCAGGCTCACCCCAAACGCCTCGCGCACGCGCGACATCAGCTGCACCGCCAGCAGCGAGTGGCCGCCGCTATGGAAGAAGTTGGCGGTCACTCCGATCTGCGGCTGCTCCAGCAGCTGTCCCCAGATCGCCTGCAACTGCTGCTCCAGCGGACCGTCGGCAGCGACCACTTCCTCGGCCACCGCCTCCAGCAGCGGCAGCGCCTTGCGGTCCACCTTGCCGTTGGGGGTCAGCGGCAGGGCGTCGAGCACGCACAGCCGGGCCGGCACCATGTACGCCGGCAGTCGCGTGGCCAGCTGCTCGCGCAGCGCCTCGGCCTGCACGGCGTCACCGGCCACATACCCATCCAGGCGATAGCCACCGGCCGCATCGGGCCGTGCCACCACCACCGCATCGCGTACGCCGGCACAACCACGCAGGCCGATCTCGACCTCGCCCAGCTCGATGCGGAAGCCGCGCACCTTGACCTGGTGGTCGGCGCGGCCCACGTAGTCCAGCTGTCCGTCGGCGCCGTAACGCACCAGGTCGCCGGTGCGGTACATGCGCTCACCGTCGCTGCCCGGTTCGGGCAGATAACGCTCGGCGGTCAGCTCGGCACGGCCCAGATAGCCGCGTGATACGCCGGCACCGGCCAGGTACAGCTCACCCACCGTGCCCTGCGGCACCGGGTTCAACGCCGCATCCAGCACGTGCGCGCGGGTGTTGGGCAGCGGCCGTCCGATCAGCGGGCGCATGCCCGCCTCGGCCCTCCACTCGGTCGAGTAGGTAGTGTCTTCCGACGGGCCGTACAGGTTGTACATCGCCGCCACGCCACTGCCCAGCGTGGCCTCCACCAGCGACCCGGCCAGCGCTTCGCCGGCCACGTTGACCACCTGCACCGTCGGCCCCAGCCCACCCTGCTCCAGCAGCGTGCGCAGTACCGAGGGCACCGTGTTGACCAGGGTCAGCTGCAGCGAGGCATCGCCCAGCGCAAGGCCATCGTCCACCAGCACCACCGCACCGCCCTGCGCCCACGGTGCAAACAGCTCGAACACCGACAGATCAAAGCAGATCGAGGTACCCGCGCCGGTACGTGCCAGCGCCTGCGCCGGATACCGCTGCGCGGACCAGTACAACAGCGCTTCGACGTTGCCGTGGCTGATGGCCACGCCCTTGGGGCGGCCGGTCGAGCCGGAGGTGTAAATCGTGTAGGCCAGCTGCGCCGGCCACACCACCTGCGCCGGGGCATGCACCGGCTGCACGCGCAGCGCATCGGACAGCTCCGGCAGCGACAGCACCGTGGCGGCCGGCACCGCCTCCTCGGCCAGCAGGCCCGGCTCCAGCAGCACCCAGGCCGGCGTGGCATCGTCCAGGATCTGCTGCACGCGCTGGGCCGGATAGGCCGGATCCAGCGGCACGTAGGTGCCACCGGCCTTGAGAATTCCCAGCAGGGCCACCACCAGCTCCACCTGCCGACGCAGGCACACGCCCACCCGTACTTCCGGGCCCACGCCGCGTGCCTGCAGCAGATGCGCCATCTGGTTGGCACGGGCCTCCAGCGTGGCGTAGTCCAGACGCTCACCGCCGCACTCCAGCGCCAGTGCCTGCGGGTGCTGGCGCGCCTGGCGGCTCAGCAGCGCACCCAGCCCGCCCTGCCAGGGCATCGGCAGTGCAGGCCCGTCCCAGCGGCGGCGCTGCGCCATCTCCTGCGCATCCAGCAGCTGCAGCCGGTCCAGCCGCGCCTGCGGCGCGGCGGCCACCTGCTCCAGCAGACGCACCAGGTGCGTGCACATGCGCGCTACCGTGGCCGGCTCGAACAGCGCCACGTTGTACTCCAGCGCACCGCCCAGACCCTGCCCGTCCTGGCCCAGCGACAGCAGCAGATCGAACTTGGCGATGCGATGCTCACCGGCCGCGAACTCGGCCACCTGCACCTGCTCCAGCGCCAGCCCGCCGCCCCCGGCCGCCAGCTCGCCCTGCATGTCGAACATCACCTGGAACAACGGCGTGTGGCTCAACCGGCGCTCCGGCTGCAGCGCGTCCACCAGGTGCTCGAACGGCACATCCTGGTGCGACTGCGCATCCAGCACCGTCCCACGCACCTGGCGCACCAGCGCCACGAAGTCCGCGCCCCAGTCCACCTGGTCGCGCAGCACCAGGGTGTTGACGAAGAAGCCCACCAGCCCTTCCAGCTCGACCCGATCACGGTTGGCCGTAGGCGTACCTACCACGATGTCCTGCTGCCCGGCATACCAGGACAGCAGCGCCTTGAAGCCGGCCAGCAGCACCATGTACAGGCTGGCCCCTTCCTGCCGCGCCAGCGCCTGCAGGCCCTGCTCCACCTGCGCCGGAATCCGGAACACCTGCACCTGGCCCTGATAGCCCTGCTGCAGTGGTCGCGGATGGTCGGTGGGCAGCTCCAGCAGCGGCGGCGCGCCGCTCAGCTGCTGCCGCCAGTAGCCCAGCTGACGCTCCAGCTCGCCCTCGGCCAGCCACTGCCGCTGCCAGCGTGCATAGTCGGCGTACTGCACCGGCAGCACCGGCAGCGATGCCTCCACGCCACGGCAGTAGCCGGCATACAGCTGGCTCAGCTCGCGGCCCAGAATGCCCAGCGACCAGCCATCGCCGGCGATGTGGTGCAGGTTGAGGCCCAGCGCGTACTGCTCGCCGCCATCCCACAGCAGCAGCGCCCGCAGCATCGGCGCGCGCGACAGGTCGAACACCTCGGCGGCGAACGCCGACAGCCGCTCGGACCAGGCCGGCTCGGCCAGCTGCTGCACTGCCAGCGTCCACGCCGGCAGCGGCACCACCTGCTGCATCGGGGTGCCATCGATGGACACCACCTGGGTGCGCAGCACCGCGTGGCGCTGCAGGATCGCGTGCAATGCCTGCTCCAGCGCATGCACCTGCAGCGGACCGCTCAGGCGCAGCGCCAGCGGAATGTTGTAGGTCGCCGAGCCGCCTTCCAGCTGGTCCAGGAACCACAACCGCTGCTGGGCATGCGACAGCGGCTGCGGACCGCTCAGTGCCTGGGCCTGCAGCGCCGGGCCGCGGCGGCGGCCCGGCGCGGACGCCAGCCGCGTGGCCAGCTGGCGGATGGTCGGCGCTTCGAACAGCGCCTTGACCGCCAGCTCCACCCCAAACGCCTCGCGCACGCGCGACATCAGCTGCACCGCCAGCAGCGAGTGGCCGCCGCTGTGGAAGAAGTTGGCGGTCACCCCGATCTGCGGCTGCTC
>Ga0265296_1004217_pt1 | contig 12631 bp, 7 predicted proteins | sample MunlanPumphouse1_FD_189073 | JGI IMG/M metagenome (GOLD analysis project Ga0265296, IMG submission 189073) | Groundwater microbial communities from a municipal landfill in Southern Ontario, Canada - Pumphouse #1 | ecosystem: Environmental > Aquatic > Deep subsurface > Groundwater | place: Canada... | reverse complement strand
TATTCATTCTTTAAATTAAATTTTAGGCACTCTAAACTTTAGCTCACTTTAAGTACTGATTTGTTACGAATTAATAGATATATATCGGATTTGAATAAAGCCAGGGGACATATTTCTCTTTCAATTTAATATGCATTTCGATCCGGTAAGCCCCTTTTTCTATTAGTTCTTCCCATGTGTATTGATAATTATCATCGGATGAAACATTGACGGTTTTGCCATCATGTATAAGCCTGAACTGACCAGGCAAAGGAGATACAGCATTTAGTGTTTTTACCTGATCCATTTTAATAGAATCTCCGAGAATACCACCTATACTATCATCTTGATTCATACAATAATACATGAATCCTTTGGCATCGCCAAGGCTTTTAAATGCTGTATAAAGATGCCCCATTTTCAGGTGATCAGCCAGTGATGGTACCGATAAAGTGTCAGCAAGAACATAATTAGTGATATAATTGAAACCTGATTTATAGGTATCGATCATCCATTTAAAAATCCATCCGTCTTCATCCGGTTGATGCAAAAGCCATCTGTTCCAGAATTTCACCTCCATAGTATCGATAACGTTGGCATTAGGTCCAACCCATTCAACCCGGCCATCTTTTAAATACCTTGCCCGGATGTTCTGATTCTCATGTGTATCTACAGCAGAAAACCCTACGATCTTTCTTTTAATATTTAATGAATCCCAAAGAGCCAGAATGGAAGTCTGTTCATCAAACATTTCGCGTAGAGCCCATTGACGGTATTTATTCCCATTGACGATAAAATTGATGATTTGCGGAGGCAGAGATTCATCTTTGGTATCCGTATGGAAATTATATATTTCCATACCCTGATAATATGGATTGGCCCAATTATGTGGTTCTTCTGTATGTGCATAAAAGATTATTCCACCCCTGGAAACGATATTTTTTGCAATGGTATCTTTGTCAACTTTCCAGTTAATGATAGTAGAATCAAGTGGCCAGGTATCAAATCCTTGTTTCTCGCTGCCCGGTTCGATCAAAACCCCTTCGTAATATCCCTTGTACCCGTGTGGAAATGTATCGATATCGCCGTGGGGATGATCAGTCAGGAATATAAAGTCAATTCCGTCAATTTTTGCGGCTGGAATGATGTCATATAAAGTTCCTTTGCTATCGTGTGACAAGTAACTATGAACATGTAGAACTCCACGATAGGTGTTCAGTTTTGTCAGCGAGGCAGGTTCTTTTCGAAGTTTTTGAAACTTATTCCCCTGCTTTTCAAGTTGGGGATAGGTTATCCAATGACGCCACACCGCGGGAGCTAATAGCATTAAAAGTACGAACAGGATAAATCCCAAAATAGAAAAGAGCAGATATTTTAATATTTTTTTTACCATTTGAAAGCGCTCATTAAATATTATCAGTATTAGTTACGATTTTTGAAATCTGACGGATTAAATCCATTGTATATTCACCCATGTTAGGGCCGAACCAACCCATTAGCTTCGGTTCGTATTCATTAAGGTAAAAATAGCGGCCCGGAACAATATACCCGACATAACTGCCATTGAAACTTGTAACGTTCGAATTAAATCCTTTTGCAGCCAGAGCATTCTTTATCTGGAGCGCATATTCGCCACTGAAATCACAAGGAGTGGTGATCCATACCATATTGTCAATTCTTATTGCCTGCAGATACACATTTTCAGGTGGTGGCATCAATTTTTTACTTAAATATGATGAAAGGTTGATTTTTGTTGTTATCCGCATATGGTATTCCGGTAATTGAATTTTTAATGAAACAGAGGAAAATGTTATTTTATCATTTAAAACAACCCGGGGCAGGTGCACGTTCAGGCTATCAGCCAACGCTTCCCCGATATATTTGGGTTTATCGAATCCGTCCCCCTTTCCGACAGGGCTTTGACTTCCTGTAGAACCAGCAAAAAAGAGGGCCAGATCGGCAGAAGTATCTTCAATTTTCCGTTCCCAATAACCCGGATAATCAGCGCTGATTTCCATATTATTTGATCCCATTGTTGTTGAATGTGCAGAAAATGAACCTATTATTGCTTTCTTATATCCGATTTGCTCAAGGGTAATAAAACTGAAATCATTGTTTTTTGTACCCAGCTCGCCTATGACACGATTTCGCGTGTAGTTTCCAGCATAAAAACATCCGGATCCTATCCGGGCAGGCCTCAAATCAGCAATTGCTGAAGTGACAGCCTTTGAAATCTTAAGAACAAGCCATCTTTCCAGGTTCTTATTCTCTTTCCCGGCAAACTGTTCCCCAATATATCCGGGTCCCCATCCACCCAGACTTGAATGGCTGTGAGTTGCTGAGAAAAACATTTGCTGCCGTAGGATTCCTCCTTTGGAAAGTAGTATAGTTACTGAATCTATAATATTTGGAGGCATAATTAACAGATCAGCGCTCACAAAAACAAGGGTTTGCCGATCGACTTTTAGTGCAACAGCCTTGACGAAAACGCTGTCATGAATACCGGTAGCTGATTTACCTTTTCGTGCCCCAAAACCAGCAAGTGGAACCTGAATGAATTTTCCTTCCCGATAAAGATCTTCAGAATTATTCAGGCTTGGTGTGATACTAATCTTAGCAAAACCAGCTTGTATGGAGTCATTTACGATTACCATTGCTGATTTAAAGCTATCGATCCGTGCCGCAGTTTTTTGATAATAATCTTGGTGAAAATAAGAGGCTCTTTCAACATAGCAAGTACTCAGGAAGAAAATCAAAAACATACTCAGCAGGATAATACCCAAAATGATTCCTAATCGTTTCATATGCTTTTTTTATTTTAATAAAATTAAAGGTAACTAATCAGTGTTAGCTAATGATAGGTAACAATACCCTTAAAACCAGCATCAGGATGCAAAACTGCTTGTGATTTCTTCTGCCTGCTACCTTCTTATTTCTTTTTTTTCTGTAATTCCATTAATGGACGGTATCCGATAAGAATAATCTTTTCATCTTTAATTAGTTTCCTGATATCAGGATCGTTGGTATATAAATCGGCTTCCTGTACGCGTGTTTCCCAACTATTGGTTATGGCTTTTAGTTCATCGCTTTCTTTGGATGCATGTATGAATATTTCGGTCACTCCCGGTTTAAGATTCTTGATAATGTTAGTCCAGAATGACTTGACATCCTTATAGTTTTCCATTTCATCGTAAACAAAATAATCAGTAAAGACAAGACCTTTTTCTTTGAATTGATTGCGTAATTCCGGAAAACCAAAACCTTCCATGGTGGACTGTGCAGCCATCCGAAGGGGAAGATTGAATTCAAGGGCCAGTTGAATATAGGCTTTAAGATATTCGGGTTTGTACTGCATTGTACCCATGTGAGAGTCGATATGAGTAACCGGGATTCCTGCATCGGTGGCTTTCTTTATCTGGGCACGCCCTTCGATCAATGCTTCTTCGGAAGTCGCATAAGCATATACCTCTTCAACGCTTCGCCAGAGAAAACCTTCAGGATCGCAAAGTCCTTTAACTATTTCGTGCGGTGCAACCGGACCCCAGCGGTAAAACTTCCACTCGGCAGTATGAGTAAGGTGTACCCCAAAATCTTTTTCAGGATGAGTACGGGCATAGTCTGCAATCTCGTTAAACCATGGACAAGGGGTCATAATGGTCCCCGATGTGATCAGTCCGGTTTCCATTCCTTCGATGACAGCAAGGTTGGCAGAATGACACATGCCCACATCATCGCAATTGATAATGAGCAACCTGTCAGTTGGTTTATAACCAAGCTTTTCAGCAAGCGTTTGCGAATAGCAAAAGCTACAGGTAATTAAACACATCAGAGAAAGAGAAATTTTAATAGTCTTCATTTTAGTTTTAGTTTGAATTATCTACAAATCTAATTAAAGTGAATTATTAACTTTGTTGTAAAAGAAAATTTAAACACGAAGTCACACGAAGGATTTCACTAAGGTTCACTAAGTTTATGAATTAACAAGGTTGATTATTACCTGAATATCTAATTTGTTTGTGTTGTTTACTTTAACACTTTAAATATAAGCAATAAACATCACTTTTACTGATCATTCTATATAATATGACTGTGCATGCAAGAATCCGGAAAATTTTGAAATATATATTAGTAATCGTTACCATTATTTCGCTGATATATTATTTCGGTTTTGCATTTCCATTTCGAGGAGTCACTTTTAATGCGCAACGACATGGAAATCCTCCACTTACTCCGGCGTGGGCATTGGAATGCTGGCTGTGGGAAGATGATACCAATACTGCCGAACGGGTCGATACGCTGCTGGAAGGTTACACCAAATTTGATATCCCGGTGCGCACCATTCTTGTGGACAGTCCCTGGAGTTTGCGTTATAATGATTTTGAGGTTGATACAACTCTTTATCCAAAACCTAAAGAGTGGTTCAGTAAGTTGCAAGACAAAGGTTACAGGGTAGTGCTTTGGATGACCTCCATGGTTGACAGTAAAAGCAAAGACACCAGGTTCGGAGAATCTGAATCATGGTTCAATGAGGCCAGTGAAAAAGGTTATATAGCCGGTAAAGGGGGCCAGATTAAATGGTGGAAAGGGAAGGGGGGCTTTATTGACTATACAAATCCGGACGCTATTAAATGGTGGCGCGGATTACAACAACAGGTTTTCGATTATGGCATCGACGGATGGAAGCTGGATGGCACTGCCACACTTTTTTATTCGCTAATTGGACCTTTACCTCTTCCCTATAAAACAACCCATGATGGATTGATGACCACGCGTACCTACATGGATCATTATTACAGGGATGAATATTTACACGGATTAACGCAAAATCCGGAATTTATTACATTGGCACGGGCGATTGATCGTTGGTATCATCCGGAAGGATTTGCTCCGATCGATGCTGCCCCTGTAAACTGGGTAGGAGACCAGAAGCATACATGGGAGTCAACCGGGAAAATAACAACAGAAGATAAACAAAACAGCGATATTGCGATGGCAGGTATTGATGGAATTGAATTGGCAATCCGGAACATTATGGCCAGTGCAAAAGCCGGATACAGCATTATTGGTTCCGACGTGGCCGGTTTCTCCGGAAGTGTAATACCACCCCGGCTTTATATCCGGTGGGCACAGTTTTCTGCATTTTGCGGATTGTTTCTCAATGGCGGTCATGGCGAAAGGGCTTTATGGAAACGGTCGCAGCAGGAACTGGAAATTATCAGGAAATTTTCGTGGCTGCATACAGAATTAATCCCTTATATGTACACCTATGTTGTTAAGGCACATAATGGCGGAACACTGCTACAACGACCAGTTAAAGGCAAATATCACTACCTTTTCGGCGATAATTTTCTTGTTGCTCCCATTTACAGGGATCAATTAATGAATAAAATTACGCTGCCGGAAGGCAAATGGAGATATTTCTTTAATGATAAGGAAGTTATTGAAGGGCCGGTAACTTTTGAACGTGAGTTTCCCATGGATGAATATCCGGTTTATATCCGTGAAGGAGCCATCGTCCCTATGGATATTAAGCGTGACTATACCGGAATCGGGGATAAAAACTCTGAAGGATATTTAACCCTGCTCATCTATCCGGATGGTAAAAATGAATTTACTGTTCATCACCCGGATAAAAGTGGAAGTACGTCAGTATTGGTGCAAGATGATCCGGAAAAGATTAATATCACGCTTGGAGATAATATACATAAATCACATATCCTGAATATTAACCTGCATTCAAAGCCAAAAAAGGTTGAACTGGATGATACTATTTTAGAATCAGTGAATTATAACTTCGATGAAAAACTAAACAAACTAGTTATCAGAACCGATAATTACAGAACCGGGGAATATACTATTTATAAATAAATGTAAAAAAATTACTTATCGACACTATCCGACTTCATTTTGCACTTTCTACACTTTTATGAAAAGAGACACGGTGCGGTTCGCCTGCTTCAGCATAAAATGTAACTCCTTCCCGTTTTGCGATAGTACAGAATTTCGCGTATGTGCCATCATATTTTGCGAGTACAGGTGTCTGTTTACATTTAAGATATAAAACAGGCAGTGAAGCCATTTCAACACGCCGTAATATCTCGTCATTATCAGCAACTTTTCCGGCCTCTTCAAAGAAATGATACGACTCACTTACAAAATCGTCCGAAAAAATCGGGTCATCAGACGATAAGCCAAAGTGAATATGGGTTTCCGGAGTGATGCGGCCATGCAACAAATCGAAATACTGCCTGACAAATTTCCCTGCCCTACCGTAATAGCCATACATAAAATCATTGATAGACTTTTCTACATCACAATCAGGATTCCAAAGCAACCGCGAAATCAGATAAGCCCTGAGTTCAGAAAACTCACCGCCCCGGCTCTGGTAGGCAGCTTGTTCCATAATACCAATAGAATTGTTTTCCCTGAAAGTTTGAATGTTTGACTGAAGGACTTTAAAATTGGGATACGGCATAACGTAATGGCTGAAATTAACTACATAATCCCAGATGTAAAGGTGAGGCGCTAATGCCGACCAGATTTTAAGATCTTCAAGAAAGGATTTGTTTTCGGGGCATGATTTGAAATCGTGCGCAAAGCAACATTCAATGCTGCACAACCGGACAACTACATTATTGCGCGGACGTATTTCCTTCGGTGGGGTGCGTGAATACTGGTAAGCCAGTGTGCCGATAAACTTATCAGGAAATTCCTTTTCGACCGATTCAGCCACCTGGTTGACAAACCAGATAATCAGACCCGATTCGCTTCCTTCTCTGCTCACAATTGCCTGACATTTTTCGCACTGGCACGGATTATACCAGTCATTCTGCGATACATCGTAGATCAGGTATTCGGGACTTTCGCACATACGATTTTTGATCCTTTCGGTAATGATTTTCAATACATCGGGATTTGAAAGGCACAATTGCGCCCGTTCGTGAACACGTTTCCCGTCTATCAGGCTATAGTATTCCGGGTGTTTGTCGTAAAATTCCGATGGTGGCAGTAACGGAAAGAAAGTGTGCACTGCCCAGTAACTCTCTACGCCTCCGGGTTGTTGCCTGAATCCCATGGTGCCGTTCATCCTGTTTCTGGCAGCCCAAGCCGGATCGAATGCTTCAAAATAGAAGTCATTCCTCACTCTTACTCCGGGCTTTTCTGAATGGTCGAACCAACTGAAATTTAATTCTTTCCTTTCCGGGATAACGCTTACAGCGGGAGTGTACCACCTGCAGCCCAACTCATTTTCGAGGAAAGCCATCACCCCATACATGGTTCCGCGTGTCTTTCCGCCATAAATCAAAATATCGGGTCCGAAATTGCAATAACGAAACGACTCATCCAAATCGGCCGGAGCATTTGCCCCTGTTTTTTCTTTTATGACATCATTGTAGCCAATTACAATCTGAGGTCCTTTATGCGGTTGATCGAGGTTCTGAACAGGCAATTCCACACCGCTGATCTCTTTTAGCCAATACTGAAGTTCCTTCGCTGCCCATTGCTCCGATTCAGATGCCTGAGCGCTGATGGCTATCCTATAGTTTGATTTCCTGTCTGAAAACAGGGTATAGTTCTTTCGCTTGCCGGCAAAAAAAGAAAATTTCCGTTGAATATTTTCTCCGCTTTTTAAACGAATATTCATTAAAGCACTATAAGATTGATAGTCATCAGATTTCAGGTCTATTTTTCCGCAAAAACCGGTGGTACGCTGTTCTTTCAGGACCGGTTTATTCTGGTGATTGACTATTTCAATATTCAGATTCTGAATAAGTTGTTGCAATACAGGTGTTACAAATTTTGAAGTAATCCCGGCTTCACCATTCTCCCCGGTAGTGATCCTGAAAAGCTCACCTCTTTCGGCTAGTCTGGCTGTTGAAAATGGCACAAACCGGACACAAAATCCCCAGCGGTTGCCTCGTTCTTCAACTTTTAAAAGCAGTGTATTATTCCCTTTTTTCAGCAGTACAGGAATTATATCATCATCAACAACAAGGCCCCGGGATTGCTGGTAATCCCAGACATTCATGCCATTTACCCAAAGTTTACCTCCATCATTTGTCCCTAAACTGATGATCCATACTTTGTTTTCGTCTGACTGAATCTCTGTATAGGCATATGCAAACACGGGTTCATCTTTGGACACCGCTATATCCAGATCAATGATGGAATCAGGTGAATTGTACAGTATCCATCTGGCTGAACCTTTAGCGTATTTCACAACATCACCTGCTTTGACCTTAAGATTTTGTTCCCCGCCTGCTTTTATCAGGTAGTCTGTGTTAAAACCAACCATATGATCCCATGAATCGGATGCATCTAAAGGTTCTTTAACAGGAATGGGTCCACACAGTAGCCACGATTTTATCCATTGTCCGGGGATAACCGGTTGGGGTAATAATTGCTGTGAATAAGTCGTTCCTTTAAGAAATAGAGCAACAATAATGATGGTGAATAACGTTCTGCCCATTTTAATGCTTTTTTATGAATGATTAATATCTTCAACTGTCGTTCTTAGCTACTTCTTTACCCCTTTTATCAACCAGATTTCAGCTACCTGCGAGCCACGTTCACCCTCCCCGCCGTCATCCTGCCCGCAAGTCCATGTAAATGATACTTTCCCATCCTGCGTAATTTCTTCAGGCAGAGAAAATTCAAACAAAGGCCGGGTTCCCATCCTGATAAAATCATGTATTGTAACACCATCGGCAACGAGTTTAATATTTGAACGGAAGCGTCCTGTATAGGCAATTCTCAAAGTATATTCAGCATTGGGGTCAAGATTATTGTATTCCATCTCCAATGGTGTATCATATAATGTATTGATCTGGTTCATCCAGGCCAAAGGGGTAGATTGTCCTTCAAAACCTTTTGCAACAACTTCATGCACCCAGTCAACTCCTGTTAATCCAACTCCGAAGCTTACACGAGGTGATTCGAGACTTCCGGGATCTTCTGCCCATGTTTTTTTTACTTTGACCCTTTTCCAGGCAGCGGGGCTGCCAAAGTTGTCATAAAAACCACCCGGACCAGGATCTGTCCGGTGAAGCATTTTATCAATTGCATCCAGCCGTTCGGGTTCATTGCTGAGTTTTTCAATCCCTGATAGCTGATCAAGTATCCACAATGCATCGTTGAGCGGAATATCAATATTGTCAATGAAATTTCCCCTTCCGTCTGCTGCAAAGTGTTTCTTTACGGTAAGTTGGGCACCAAAACTACGGAAGAGTGAATCAGAGAGGGCATAGCAGCGTTGCTTTAATTCCTGTGATACCGGCTTTTCAAAAGCAAGTGCCAGTGTATTTTGTGCATCTGAAATGGCCGGGTTTGAACCTGATGTTTTAGTACGCTCGAGGATATTTCTGGTCTGGCGTTCGAGATGAGTTTCATAGATTAACCTTCTTTGGATATATGCATCGAAATAAGCCCTGATCAATCCGCTCTGGAAACGCGGGTTGCTTAAAACGGAGAAGAGTGCATCTTTTTCCATATACTGCCATTGCTGAAGTGTCCGCTGTACCTGCTCGTTTGACAAAAGCGGCCCCCGGATATTTCTTTCCAATGCCATCAATCCCTGAGCCACATCCTCAGTGTAACCTGGTCCTATAAAGTAACGGGCATAATCACGCAGTGTTTCCATTACCGGAGTTGAAGGATCCCAATCCTGATCGCTCCACACAAATTTATTTACATCATCATTGGTTCCTTCCGAATAGCTGATACTTCCCTGAGCTAATCGCGCGTAAAGGTTATGGATATACTTTTCATCTTCGGGCCGTGGATTAATACATTCGCGACCTAAAGTCATCGCATAAGCTATGTCCCAGTCGGGTATAGGATACTGGCAACTCAGACTATGGGTGATGTCGGGGTATAATCTGATCTGAACAGATGGATTTATCAGTTTCTTCACCTCCGGAAGCGGCGTCCTTATCCATGGTCCGTAAACGATACCTCCAAACCACTCATATTGTCGGTTGACATGTTCATAAAATTTACCATACCATTCTTTACTGGGTTTAAATACCTGTGGTGAAACCCATATTTTGGCTTCAGGGTGATATTTATTCAGTACTATGGCCACCTTCCCCAGCCAGTTAAATAGTTCATCCGGTTCGAGTTCGCCGGGATCTCCTGCAGGGACAAAAAGTGCATCAAGTTTAGGCAATACACTGAAAACGTTTTCCCGCTCATCCATCTCTTTCTTAATTGAATCAGGCGATGTATAATCACTGCCCATATTTGGATACCACATCCACACATTCAGACCATACTCTTTGCAAATACGCGATTGCTCTTCAATCATCTCAATAGCAGGCAATTTCATGTGAATACTTGAAAAATCATCGTCTGTACGCGGAGGCATAATCTCGATGCTATTTGCTCCAAAAATCACCAGATCACGTATATAACTTTCATATTGTGCAACACTCCATGCATCATAAGCATTTGTTTTCGGACGATAACCCATCTGATGTCCGCGGATGGGATAAACAGGGGTGGAGGAGATGTCTAAATTATCAGGAACAAAAACCTGTCCGCTCAGCAGCTCCATTTTCCTGAGCAGCCGGCCAACACCGTAAAGGGCACCACGTTCGTCATGGCCTGCGATGATAACTGTTTTGTTTTCAAAAAGCACAATTTTGTAACCATCTATTCCGGTTTCCGGCAGTTTCCGGATAACGGTTTTCCAGGTCTCCGGAAATTTATCCATGCGTCCTTCGATTCCAACAGCGATAACTTGTTTGCCTTCAGATGAGGGTTTGTTAATAACCGGAAGAAAAAGATTGCTGCGTTTGTGAATTTCTTCCTGCAAAACCTGAACAGCTTTTTGCAATTGAACATTCTTCTTTTCAGGGAAGAATATGGTTGCATTAGAAAAATCGATAATTTGTGCAAAGCTTTCGTAAGATAAAAACAGGCATGAAATAAGGATACAGGTAATTTGTTTTGGATTCACCTTACATGCTATTTAGCCTTCAATAACAACTTTTTATCATTAGCGACAAACATGCGCGTACTCTGTGTATAATCATCGCCGAACGGGGCTTTGTATTTCAAATCGACATAAAACGCTTTAAAGCCGGATTGCGGATATTTCATCTCTACTGTAATTTCAGCTTTCTTTGCGGAATTCATGGTTGAATCTGCCCATATTTCATCCCTGAAATCCTGATCTTTGGATTCAGCACTCCATAAAATTGCATCAGCCAGAAGTTCAGGGGTAGATTTAATTTTCAATGTAATGGTTCCGTTATCTTCAGAAATAGTGTAATCACAGATCGGGTATTTTCCATCAATAACTGTTGCCCCTACAAATGCACTTAAAGTTGCAAATGCCTTTTTCCCTCCGCCAAGGTCATGAGCTGCATTTGGGGTATAGCAAATATGATTATCACCCGGAATGCTGTCGATATAATTTTTTACAGCATCAACCGGCCAGTAAGGATCATTAGTACCCATAAATATCATCTTTGGCATAGTTAATGTCTTCCGGTAGGAGTATGGATCAATCATTTTTATAAGTTCGCTACCTCCTTCTGTACCAAGTTGTTGGGCGATACCCAAATTAACATAATCTGCGATTTCAATACTATAGTCTCCCCAAACCACTTTTTGGTAATCAACATTTACAGCCATATTTAGCACATCAATTACCATTGGGCCGATTGCTTTTACACGGCTGTCATTCGCACCGGTCAACCAGGTTGTCCATCCCCGTTTTGATGCACCCGATACAATAAAATGATTTACTTTTCTTTTCACCTCCTTTTTAGCGAATTTCTGCACAACATCCATTGCCCTGACAGCACTTTTTGTCATCGGAAACAATAATGGCCAAGTGAAATCATGATCGTTCAGATAATTATTGAGTGTGTAAGATATCAGCGCATCTTCAGTAAGATCGTCATATAATGGTTGATTGGGCACTTGCCAGACTATCGCGACTATAGTCATATTAGTTTTTGCCACCTGACTTAATTCAGTTGTTAAATCCTCAGTCCATTCATGTATATTGGGCTTTTCGTCTTTTAAACTGCCGCCGGTTATAAACAACAAAGCATCATTATATTTCAAAATATCGGGTACCATGACGGTCATCTCATGATTCCAGTTAATCCCACGCCATTGCTGGGATGTGAACAGAATACGATATAATGTAACACCTTCAGCCTTTGTTTTATCCTGAACTTCCCATTTAAAAGATTTGTCAGATTTATGAAGGTATGCCTGAAGTGCAGTTTCAGGGGTGACAGGATTACGCGAACATGAAAATACAATTGCAACAGAACATAACAGAACCAAAACTCCAAATAATACTTTTCTCATTTTTCTATTTTATTAATAGGGCATAAAAATTAAGCAGGGATATTATGAATATATCACCTGCTTAATTGTATTCAGGTTAATATCTACCAGGGTTTATCGGTACCCTGCAATACCCATGTTTTTGACCATGCGCTGTTCTTATCGTCAGGTGCGGTAAAAGTGGTAGTCTGCAGCAGATTTATTGCAGCTGTAGAATTATCAGGATTCAGCAGCATCTCATTTTGACCATAATAAAATCTTAGTGGCAAAGCAGGTCTTTTGACTACAGTCCCAGGTTTTAAATTAGGTAATCCCGTTCTTCTCCAGTCGAACCATGCTTCGC
>Ga0265296_1004216_pt1 | contig 12632 bp, 12 predicted proteins | sample MunlanPumphouse1_FD_189073 | JGI IMG/M metagenome (GOLD analysis project Ga0265296, IMG submission 189073) | Groundwater microbial communities from a municipal landfill in Southern Ontario, Canada - Pumphouse #1 | ecosystem: Environmental > Aquatic > Deep subsurface > Groundwater | place... | reverse complement strand
ATGTAGCGCCAGCGCGAGATGCCTGACTTTTTCCTCAAATTTTTTGGTAGAGATCGAAATCCACTTTTCATTTTGAGTATAGTTAAAGGCGGTATGATTATTATATGTTTTTGCGACATATATAAATAACTCTGCAAAGGTTTTAAATGGAAACAGATTCATGCTTACTTTCTTTCCTTTACGGGTTACGAAAAAGTATAACATAAAAATATTTTTAAAACATCAAGCTGTCAATTGCCCCTGTCAAAACAAATGCGGTGCCCAACGTTATTTCCCTGTCTGTATCTTTTTCTCTCAATGTAGTCCATCTCATTGCCACGATTTCATCTCTAACAGGGTTGCGCCATATTTCCAATTCTAGCTTATTGTGTCCGGTTATTCGCGGATTAAAAAGAGAGTCTATGCTTGCCATACGATCAACAACTTCAAGAGTTAACGTTTTTGTAAATCTTGATTCCGGATTCAAACTCGATAGTCCGTTAAAAGCATCTATTATCCCTTCTGCTCTAGCTTTGTTCGGATCAAAACCTCTAAATGTGATTGCATCATAATGTTTGCAAACCGGCATTAATCTTCTTGATAACATAAACGAAGTATCCCCAAAACGAATAATTTTTGTCATTTTAGTTAACCCCCGCATCCATATCGGAGGTTTTTTAATAAAATCCCATTTTATTGGTTATTATTTATTGGTCTGGTATAATGTATCAAATTTGACGGAACCTTTTATAAGGTGGAGTGTCTAATATAAGGAGGAGTTAATATGAATAAGAAATTGGTTTTTTCGATTTTTGTGATTGCGGTTCTGTTTTCGGCGGCAGCATCCTATAGCAATGTTCCGGGAGGCAGAAGCTTTAGCGGTTCTGGGATAGGTTCGCAGTTGAACCTGACAAATGATCAAAAGGCAAAAATATCCGAAAAAGAAAAGTCCATGGATAGGGAGACGAATCAGTTAAGGCAGACTATGCGCGATATAAGAAATCAAATAAATGACGAAGTTGCCTCCGATAATCCTGATATGACAAAAATTAACGCCTTGATCGATGGTTCCACAAAAAACATGTCTGATATGCAAAAGAATCAAATATCTTTTATGTTGTGGATGAAAGATCAGTTAACTCCAGAGCAAAAACAAAAGTTTATATCTATAATGAAGAGCTGGTCTCATCCAAATCCAGGCAACGGAGAGGCCGAGAAAAAATAGTTTGATCTTATGATAAAGAAATATGTATTAATTTTAATATTTATTGTAATTGCTGCGCTGCCGTCCTTTGCGGATGATAATTATCTGCATATGATCGGAGGGCTAGGGGCGGGCTATTATTACCTTTATCCAAAAGACATTCAGATACAGGGTTTCTATAAGGGTGGGATAACTTATAGGGGGTTTCTGGAATTCATATCAGAAAGCGGAATATCAGCATCCGGTGATATAAGTTATTTTTCCCAAGGGAACATGTCATCTATTGCTCCATATGGGACTAATTTAACAATTATTCCAATAACGGCTTCAGCAGCATATCACCCTTTAAAAAAGAGTTCCATTTCCCCGTATTTTGGAGCCGGAATCGGAATCTATAATATTAATGAGAGCGATCCGGATGTTGTCTATGTCAGGGAAACAAAATTCGGGAAACACATCTTTGTCGGCGCTGATTTTTATATTGACCGAAGTACAATTCTAAGGGCGGAATTAAGGCAGACTTTTATTGATCCTCTAAATTCACCGCTTTATTATCAAGCTTCACTTGGGGGATTGACTGCATCGGTTAATCTGGCAATTGAGTGGCCAATCGGTGGGAAAACTGCAATTTCATCAGAACCGGCTCCACCTGTTCAGCAGAACAGCTTTGCCTATAACGAGCGGTCTGCGATGATTTACCGGATGAACGAAATCAATTCTTATTATGACGAACAAAACTGGAATCGCATGATGTACTACCAGCCATGGAATCCTCCGTTAGTATACATTAATACTTATATTCCTCCGTCACAGCAGCAGATTGATGCGCAGAATGCTGCAAATCAGCAGTATAAGATGGAGCAGGAACAAAAACGGCATGAATATATTCTGCAAAAGCGGGAGTTGCGGCAGGAGAAGAAGGAAATGGTTAATCCTAAAAGGTAGGCTAAGTACTTTATTTGTTAAAAATAAATGGTAACACCGGCCTGGCTGTAATTTATTTCTGCGTTCATCCAATTGTTTTGATTGGCGGCGTTCTTGTATTTAATGCCGGTAAGAGTTAGCATACCGATACTATAATAAATTCCAAGACCGATATTTTCCGTAATTTTTGTTCGGGTTTTTACTCCCATCATAAGTCCGGGCATTCCGCCGCTAAATGAGCCTGCGGGGGAGGGTGATCCGGCAGGGGTAGCTATTGTCTGTTCGGCGCTAAACCATCCAAGGTTGTAATCGACAAATGCCATAACAGAGTTTGAATCATTTATATTAAAATCAATTATTCCTCCAAGCGAGGTCTGATATATATCAAAATAGTGCCAGGTACTTTTTGCGCCATGATAATTAAAAATAAAATGCGGGCCGGCCTTTAATCCGGGGTATATAGAATAAAACAAAGATGCTTCTGCCCCGATGCCGGGGTACATTTTGCCGTCAAGGGTCCCCAGATATATCGAATCCGCGCTTTCTCTTAGTGTCATGCTGGATTCGTTAATAATCATGTTTAGGTTAAGACTGCCGCCGAGTAACGGGAATGCTGATGCGTTTGCCCGGCCGGACAGAAAAAACAAAAAAAGTATAACGGCTGACAGAGTGATCGCGGTTTTCATTTTAGACCTCCTTGTCATATCGGATAATTAATTTATGAATTATATCACAATTAGTTTATCACAATGGGAATTGATTCAAACTGCAAGGTTATCGCGACATCAACGCATTCCCCGACCCCCATCACGGATGATCATTTCCAATATATGCCTATTGATCTTGCCGGATTCCTCCTTCCGCAGGCGGTTGATGCGATGACTGCAAAGTAACATGTTCGGGCTAACTATCCAGCCCCTAAATCCCCTAAAGGGGACTTATGTTTTAAGCAAAAAAATATCTCACTTTTAACTGAAATTTCCAGAAAATACCATCTGATTCAGGAGGGGCAAGAGAGAATTCCTGGCTTATTAAAAGGTGTTTCTTTATCACCAACTGGATCGCAGCTAGTTTTTAATCTTGAGCATCCAAAATTATCGGGTCCGATTGGTTTAGGAATATTGGCGTTGCCGCAACAGACTACTACAGGATTTTGGTCGGGATTACGGCAAAGATTAGGAATTGAAAAGACCGAACAATTACCCGCGACAAATTTAAAGATTGCTGATGACGTAAGAATCGGGGATTATAAACATGATTTTCATACTCAACTCATGGCCCATTACCCATATATAGAAATTGGTAAAAGAAGACAGAGCCTCGCAATGGTTGTTCGCGTTGACGATGGCCAGCCTCTAATAAGGCAACAATTAGAAAGTCATACCGGCCTCGAAATTTACCACGAAATGTTGTCCGGATTTCAACCTGGACAAAAAGATCCGGATATAATTTATTCGGCAATCGCAAGAAGGTTAACGGCTCCCGTTAAAAAAGCAAAATCGATGGAGATCGGCGAATCTGAAACATCTAAAGCCGTAGAGCAGGATCTAATATTTTCAATTCCTCCAAAGCGGCGTTTAGAATTGTTTTGGTTGGTCAGGATAATAATGCCGGCTTAATAATGACCGATGTGGAAACTCCTAAATAATTTCAACTCAATAGGATATTTCCATAATTCTCGTAATATTCCCCACAATTTATTGTGGGGTTTTTATTTCTATCAGGGGACTGTTGCGAAATGTCATTGCGAGGAGAGAAGCGACGAAGCAATCTACTTACTTTATTTGAACAAAGCCATATTAGATTGCTTCGCTACGCTCGCAATGACACCCCCCAAAAAAAAGGCCCCAAATTTTACTTCGAGGCCTAATTTAATCAAAAACAGCTTTTTAGAAGCGGTTGAATGATCTACGTTCGCCAGTGCGAGGGCGGCTTTCGGTTCTTGCTCTGCCTTCGTTAACTGTAAGATCGCGGTCGCCCCATTTATAACCGTTCATCGCGGTAATGGCTTTTGCTGCGTCTGCGTCTTCCATGTCGACAAATCCGAATCCTCGTGATTTGCCGGTCATTTTGTCCATAACGATTCTGGCTGACAATACTGCGCCGTGTTCAGCAAATTTTGCTGAAAGTTCTGCGTCAGTAGCCGACCACGGAAGGTTGCCTACAAATATACTTTTCATGTATGTAATTTCTCCTTATTGAATTTTTCTGCTGATTAATGATTTGTGAGACCTTTTTGAGGGGTACTCTTAAGAAAAGAAGCAGAAGCTTTTACTAAACAACCATTAAACCCGACAAATTTATTGTAACATATGGTATTATTAAATGCAAGCATTTGTATATTACAAAATATAGTGCCACAATAAGTTAGCAGGAGGAATGCAATGTTTGGATTCAAAAAGGATTGTAATGTGGTGTTTATAGGCAATTATATGCCGCGAGTATGCGGTATCGCCACATTCACGAGCGATCTTTGCACTGCAGTTACTGAAAGGCTGTCGGCCAAATCAAGTATTATTACTATTGCGGTAAATGATGAGGGCCGAACATACGATTATCCAAAAGAAGTAATTTTTTCGATCAGCCAAAATAGGCAAAAGGATTATCTCGAGGCCGCGAACATTATAAATACCAGCAATGCCGATGTTGTGTGCCTCCAGCATGAATTTGGTATTTATGGCGGATGGGACGGAATATATATTCTTTCCCTTCTGTCCAAGCTTACAGTTCCGCTAATAACTACTCTTCATACCGTACTCCAGAATCCAAACGCAAATCAAAAAAGGATTATGTCGGAGATTATCCAGCGTTCCAACAAGATTGTTGTTATGAGCAAAAAAAGTATCGAACTGCTGAAGGGTGTCTATGGCGCTCCTGATGAAAAGATCGCATTGATACTTCATGGGACGCCGGATTTTGTTTCACTTGATTCTTCTCATTACAAAAAACGGTTTAAGCTCGAAGAAAAAAAGATGATTTTAACCTTTGGTCTTTTGTCGCCAAACAAAGGAATAGAGACGGTTATCAAATCTCTCCCGTCATTAATAAAAGATTTTCCGGATATAACTTATGTCATTCTTGGCAAGACACATCCTCACGTGCAAAAAGAACACGGTGAAAGATATCGCGAAAGTCTTATCAAACTTGTCGGCAAATTAAACTTGAGGCCATATGTCATCTTTGACGACCGTTTTGTAAAGATAGAAGAACTCTACGAATGGCTATTGGCGTCTGATATTTATGTTACCCCTTACTTAAATAAGGCGCAGGTTGTAAGCGGAACTCTTTCATATGCTATTGGCGCCGGCAACGCGATAATTTCCACACCTTACTGGTATGCCGAGGAGATGCTGTCCGATGGCCGCGGATATTTGTTTGATTTTAACGATCACGAAAATCTTTCAAAGATTCTGCGGGATCTTTTAAAAGATCCCAAAAAGCTCAAAGCTCTGCAAAAAAAGACTTACGAGTCCGGCAGACAAATGACATGGAAAATAATATCGGCAAAATACGCGGACCTTCTGTCAAAAGTGTCATCAGAAAAAAAACCGGCCTTTTCTCATTATCCCAAATCGACATTGGTTACAGGAATGCCTGCATTTGACCTGACACATGTAAAAAGGCTAACTGATGATACCGGTATGATCCAGCACGCAAAATATCTTGTCCCGGACAGATGCACCGGCTATTGTCTTGATGATAATGCGAGAGCGATAATGCTTTGTTCGTGGGCGATATTTCTTTTGAATGACAAAGATTTAGAGAGTCTGCTTTCCGTTTATTGCAGTTTTTTAAGGTACATGCAGAAAGATGACGGTGGATTTGCCAATTTTATTGATTACAAAAGAAATCATCTTGAGGAAAAGGGTTCGGACGATTCCAACGGAAGGGCAATATGGTCGCTGGGATTTCTTATCTGGAGGACAAAGAATGATGCGTTCCGGTCTTTCGCTTCCGAAATGATCAAGAGATCATTCAATATTATTCCAAAGCTAAATTTAAGAGGCAAGGCATTCGCGGTTTTGGGACTGGTCTGCTATCTTCGGAAATTTAATTCGGACGAACAGGCTTTTGATCTTTTAAAACGAATATCAAATGACATTAACGAGTCTTTTTTGCGGCATGCTGGAGGGGAATGGAAATGGTTTGAGGAGATTCTCTGCTACGATAACGCGATAATGCCGATGGCGCTGTTTAATGCCTACAACATACTAAAGGAAGATAAATTGCTGAATACCGCGAAAGAATCGCTGGCTTTTTTGGAACAGCTCACTTTTAAAGACGGGATATTATCTGTTATCGGCAATAACGGATGGTACCGCAAGGGCGGAGAAAAAGCACAATTTGATCAGCAGCCAATTGATGTCGCGTCCATGGTTATGGCTCTTCAATCGGCCTACAGGGTTACAAAAGATACGGAATATTTAAAGAAAATGAAAATTGCTTTTGACTGGTTTCTTGGAGAAAACGATCTTGGAATTCCAATGTACGATATGACCTCAAAAGGCTGCTCCGATGGTCTTATGCGTAGCGGCGCCAGCATGAATCAGGGAGCTGAAAGTACTATTTCATTTCTTCTTGCATTGCTTGCGATGATGGAAGAATACGAGCTCGAAGGAATTGAATAGCCGTACCGCGTAGCAGAGGCTCTTAGCCTCTGCGGCTCAGCAGTTTATCAAGCAACTCATTAATCCCTATAACAGCAATACTCGAAACCGAGTCGGATGTAGCGTAAGGAATTATAAGCTTATCGCGGACTAGAATCGAACCGCAGCTGTACACAACATTTGGAACATATCCGTCTCGCTCTTCCTCCGTTGGACTGATTAGAGGCTGTTCCATTTTTGCTATGATTTTTGAAGGGTCATTAAGATCAAGAAGTTCAACACCAATACAATATTTTCTCATAGGGCCGATACCGTGCGTTAATAATAGCCATCCCTCTTTTGTTTCTATCGGTGATCCGCAGTTTCCGATTTTTACCATTTCCCACGGCTGCTGTGGCTCCTGAATTTTTTTTGCATTGTCCCAAATATTAATATTGTCGGAATACATGAGATATAGATTTTCGCCGTCGGATCTTGAGATCATGGCGTAGTTTCCGTTGATTTTTCTGGGAAAAAGCGCCATGCCTTTATCTTTTGCAAAAGATCCGTTTAGAGTTGACATCTTAAAATGATGAAAATCCTTTGTTTCAAGTAGTTGTGAAAGTATTAACGACCCGTCGTATGCTGTATATGTAGCATAATAAATATGCTCGCCGTTATCCTGCGTAAAACGCACAAAACGGGCATCTTCCATCCCATTACTTTCTGTAGCGGATACGGGGAACAGCACCCTTTCCGATATCATCTGATCCGCGGGAAAAGATACTTCATATAACCCCGTATCTTTTAATTTTTCAATATTTACCTCTGGGATGGATGCAAAACGGCTTATCGGTTCAAGATAGATGTCATTATTGCGGTCAATTATCGCGCACCTAAAAATGATGGATGATATATGACCTTCTCCTACAGCCCTAAAAGAAAAGACAACACGGATCTGCCCTTTTTTTAAATTGTTTTGTTTAGGGTATTGGACAACGGACGGATTAAACAAGCTTGTTGATTCATATGAATATTCCAATGTAAAAAGGGCGCCGATAAAAAGTTTCTTTTCTTTTGACAGGGTGGCGCCCATCGACTCCGCGATGCCCGCCACTCTCAAATAATGGCCCATAAATATTTCCTCTATGTTTTTATGCCGCTTGGAAAATTCGGCCATAACAAGTTTAAGCATGGAGGATGTTTTATCTTTATCGAGCTCGACCGCTCTTTTGATTATTGACTGTAGATGAGCGGTGTCGATTATTTCAAGAAATCTTGCAATAACTTTTCTTTTATCGGGATAAAATTTATTGATCCTTTTGTGAAGTATCCGTTTAAATATTCCCGTTATATCAGACAAGTCGTTTACATGATCGCCGTCAAGATTAAAGTTGCCTACATAGATATTGCGTTCATCTTCAAACGATGGCACACAGGATGGTTTTCTTAATATAGAAAATATGTTCATGTACTTATACTAGCATCGCCTAAGAGGCGATGCAATAATTGTCATCAATATCCGCATTCTTTAATAAAGGTTTTAAGTTGTCCAGTATTCAATCCTTGATGATAAACACCGTCAAGTCGTCTCAAAACTTTTCCATTTGCAAAAAATATTACTGTTGGATAAACCCCAATATTATATTCATCAAATAGCTCTTGCTGGTCGTCTGACAGTATTCTCATGTGGCATATAACGCATTCTTTTGAACTTCTTACGAATGCGGGAAGAAATTTTTGGGAGTAGGGGCACCATGATGCGTAAAACAGGATAAAAACTTTGTCTTTTTCTTTCAGAAAGGCGTTAAATTTTTCTTTGCTGTTAATTATAGGGCAGCTATTTTCTGTGGTCATGTAAATGTGCTCCGTTACAAAATGGTTTATTTATTGATCTGCCGCAGCCGCAGATATTTACTCTGTTTCTTACCTCGTATTGGTATCCGTCGGATGACTCAAGAGATATTCCTCCTTTTAACCAGAATGGTCCTCTTACGTTATGTTTTGTGTCTTCAAGTAACGAAATAGCGGGCTCAAAGCCTGGTTCGATCGGTTTATTTATTTTCTTGTCCCATGCTACAAGCCGTCCTGACGGGCAGTTACAGGCTTCTTCTATCGCCAGTTTTTTTGATGCCGGATCATTAGAGTTTTCTGTCAGTGTCCAAGTATCACCTGCAGGGATGCAAAACCGCGCAATAGAACAAAAACATTTAGCATCATACAGGTCGATCTCCGGGCCAACAGTTTTTTCTGCCATTTCCATAAAGCTTTTTCTTGCCGCTGTTTCGGTCCCGTCATATTTAATTTTTACATGTGTCGCGTCGCAAAACGGGAAATTAGCGGACTTTCCGCATCTGCAGAGAGAATAATTGCTTTTAAGCGGGTAGGTGAAAGTTATCTTATAACTGACAGGTTCCCCGTCACCGCCCAAGACAAATTCTTCTTTACTAAGCGGGATACTGCCGGAGATTACATATGGGCCGTCTTTTAGGATTTTAACCTTTTGTTTGTTGTCCATTAATGTATAGAAAAATACATCGAGGCCATAAAAATCAGCGCGATTATAATCCTGTAAATCCCGAAAGGTATAAATGTATGCTTTTTTATAAAATTCAAGAGGAATTTGATGCTTATTATTGCTACGATGAAAGAGACGATAAATCCGACCGCCAAAACTTCAAATTGGGACGGCGAAAAAGAGCTCCCGCTTTTTAAGAGATCCAGTACAGACGCGGCAAGCATTGTCGGAACCGCGAGCAGGAATGAAAATTCAACAATAGTTTTTCTTTTTAAGTTGAGGATAAGGCCTCCTATTATTGTTGCGGCAGACCGTGAAACTCCGGGAAACATTGCAAAACACTGAAAAAGTCCGATCGCGACGCATTTGCCGTAAGGGATAGTGCTTAAGTCTTCGTGGGCCGTGTCTTTTTCCCTGTGGAACAATTCAAAGACAATCAGGAAAATACCTCCCAGAAAAAGAGACCAGACAATAATTGTTTCGTTGCTGATTAAATATGTTTTTATGATTTTGTAAAGGATAAACCCGATAACCGCCGTTGGGATAAATGCCGCCAAAACCCGTTTTAAACTTTCAAAATCAACCAAAAATCTTTTCCAGTATAGGACGACAACGGAAAGTATAGCCCCGAATTGGATAATTATTTCAAAGCTTTTTATAAAATCAGTCTGCGCGATTTTCATGGCATTTGCCGCGAGCACCATGTGGGCGGTTGAAGAAATGGGTAAAAATTCGGTGAAGCCTTCGATAACACCGATTATCAAGCCCTGAAAAATATCCATGCGATAAATTTACAATAAGTTATAATGCATGTCAATATTAAAAAATAAGATAATTTTTTAAAAAAATTTCAACCGGATGAAATTTATCAAAAATCCGTTCGATATAAAAAAGGAGGATCAATTATGATTACACAAAGATTAGCCGCAAGACCAATATTACGTATACCTGTCATGGGACATAAGTTTTTAAACGTCGCGGAAAGATGTCCAAGGCTTTATGAGGCAATGCAGAGCGCTCCGCAACGGATATTATTTGCTTTTGATATCGATAACACGCTGCTTAGGACCGACAAGACGCAGCCTCAAGTGACAACCACGTTCAGCAACAGGCCGATTCTTTTTGAGACTGTAAGACATTTGCGCAGAGGGTCCGGAATCGCGCTGATTACCGGCAACGACATTATTGAGCAGAGGCCGAGAACAGTAGATACAATTATTAATTATTTTGGGGGAACGCAGGAAACCTCTCTTTTATACAATCTTTTTTTATTTGGAATGAAAGGAGGCAACCGAATCTCATTTCTCGCAGACGGACAGGAAAACAAAGATGATGATGCCGTGTACAATCAGCAAAATCGTATTCCCGAAGATGATCTGCGCCTTCTTACTCAAGCGGCCGGGGAGGGAATTAATAGCGTTGGCCTTTCTTTTAACAACTTAAATGACATAAACAGACCTTCGGTAAATCCTGTTCAACTGGCTTTAAAACCAATTAAAGGAGATATAAGAACGCGGGTCTATCAAGCGATCATTTCAAATCTTTCTCCGGAACTGCGCGCGGCTTATAATGTCATGCCGGCCGGCGGATCAACAATAGATTTTGATCAGGTTAGAATAAATAAAGGGACTACCCTTCAATTTTTGATGGGACTAAACCGCTGGGATCTGGTAGTTTTTATGGGTGATGAATTAAAATTAACAAGTGATTATTACGGCAAGCCAATGTGGGGCAATGACCTTTCGGTAGTAACTGTAGCTGACCTGATCGCGTTTGCAGTAAACATTGACCAGTCGACTGTGGTTGATCATTGCAGGGTTATACCCGCCGGGTCGGGACCTCTTGCTTCTCATACCCTGATGCAGTATTTCAGCGTTATAAGTGAAACCTATGCTAATTTACCAAGAGGAACACGGATCGAGCTTCCTCCATGCAGAGTCCCTGTTCTTGAGACAAAAGAAATAGAAATACCGGATGTAATCCAGAATACAGATTTTAACACGGCAGCAGTTTTCCTTAGGATAAATACTTTGATGTCTGATCCGGTAACAGGCAAATATCTTGAAGAAAAAGGACATCCCGCGAATGAGAGTTCTGTGTTGACTGCAATGGTAAATCATCTCATGAAAAATATAAAAATAGGGCTGGGGAGCGGCGACAGCCTGAAAAGGCAGCTCGAAGTTGTGAAACAGATATATAATATGCTGGAAGACAAGTCGATGATCGAAAACCTTACTCTATATACAAGCAAAGGATCGGTTAAAACAAAATTGAAGTCGGAAGACGGTAAATTAGTGGATTTTCCCGATATTGAATTTAGCGGCCAAAGGCGTATAAATGAGGCCGACACCGGCGCTTTGAACGAAATAATCGGGATGGCCATGACAGAATACAGGTCGCAACTCAAGAAATTGGTCGATAAAAAAGTTCCCGAAGCAAAAGGTTATTATGACGAGGCGCGGGATGAAAACATGGTTGAACTAAGGGATGATTTCGCGCAGATCTCCCTGGTAGCTCTCATGCCGTCGTTAAGGGAACAGGTGTTGACGAGAATTCAGAATCTCTTAGTTCAAAACGGGCTTTCGTCCAGTTATGTCGCAGAATCAGGCGGCAGCAGATCAGTCAATATAAATAGCGTTAATGCCGGGTTCAGGCAGGCTACGCAGGATTACATAACAACAAATAACTTAGTCAGTTTAATATATTTGGGAGCCGAATTTTTTCACAAAGTAAGCGAACAATCCGGGAAAATAATTTCCGGCGGTGACATGGATGTTTTAAAATTACCGCAAATAATTCCTATAGGTCTTAATCCGAATCAGGATGAAATAAGAGCTCTTAAGGAGCCCCGTGTAATTGCGGGCGGATCAGGGGCCGACGCGGCTTATGTATGGCTAAGTTTTATAACTGATAACCTTGAAGACAGGCGCATTTTGAGGAGATGACAGTTGACTTTGATTTGTTATTGATAGTACAATCCACTTAATCAATAAAACAGAGGAGATAATCATGAGATTAGTTATTTTGGTTTTACTGGCTCTCATTATTCTTCACAGCTATGCTTTTGCATATACAGACACCGGACTTTTAAAAAACCAAAAGACCATCAGTTTTTTTCTTCTGGCACCGACAGATTCAACAGGTCTGTCATCCGGCCTAGTCTATAATCATAAACAAAATGATAAAATGGCTCTTGAGATAACCGGCGCAGCATATAAAAGTGTTTATCTTATAACCAACAATATTACAAAAATTAGAATTGATGAAAAATATAAGTTTTATCAGGCTGGACCTTTAGGGTTAACAGGATTGGCTGGAGCCGTGCTGTTATATTCCCCAAGTTTGGGATTAGGTTTGGCAGCTGATGTCGGCGGGATTCTTTCCATCAATATTTTAGAAAACTTAGCCGCAGCTGTTTCGC
>Ga0265296_1004215_pt1 | contig 12634 bp, 12 predicted proteins | sample MunlanPumphouse1_FD_189073 | JGI IMG/M metagenome (GOLD analysis project Ga0265296, IMG submission 189073) | Groundwater microbial communities from a municipal landfill in Southern Ontario, Canada - Pumphouse #1 | ecosystem: Environmental > Aquatic > Deep subsurface > Groundwater | place... | reverse complement strand
TTCTAATATATTAGGAGGCTGTTATGGGACCACCGGGCCTTCCTCCATTGACCCGGAAACAGGCCGGCCTTACGGCCTTCGTTTTCCGGTTGTGACTGTGGGGGACTGGGTCAGGCTGCAGGAGAGGTTAATCAGCTATCTGGGCATTGAGCGGCTGCTTAACGTAGTCGGCGGTTCTTTAGGGGGACAGCAGGCGCTGGAATGGACACTGGCTTACCCCGAGCGGGTGGAATCGGCCATCATTATTGCGTCAACAGCCTATCTGACCGACCAGGGGCTTGCCTTTAACGCTGTATCCCGGAAGGCGATTACTGCCGACCCGAGTTTTAAAGACGGGGACTATTATGAATGTGCCGGGCCTGACCAGGGACTGTCAGTCGCCCGGATGCTGGCCCATATCACTTATCTTTCCGAGATTTCCATGCACCGTAAGTTTGGCCGCAGATTTTGCAATAGCGAAGGGCTTGGGTTCCAGTTCGAGGCTGATTTTGAAGTAGAGGGTTACCTGCGGCACCAGGCAGAATCCTTTGTGGAGCGGTTCGACGCAAACAGTTATTTATATATTACAAAGGCCGCCGACTACTTTGACGCGGCGGCATGGGGTAACGGCAACCTGGATAAAGCATGTGAAAGGATCAAGAGCAAAATTTTACTGGTGTCATTTTCCTCTGACTGGCTTTATCTTCCGGAACACATGAAAAATCTGGCGCTGACATTGGGCCGGAACAGAAAACCGGTAAGCTACGCAAATATTCATTCGTTTTACGGTCATGACGCCTTTCTGCTTGAGGTGGATAAGCTGACGCTGTTAGTACGAAATTTCCTGGAGGGTGGTGGGCAGGTTGATAGTAAATAAAAACTGCCGTTTTGACCATAAGGTTATTTACGACTTTATTTCGGAGGGGGATTCCGTGCTTGACCTTGGCTGCGGCAATGGTGAGCTCCTGTCAAAGCTGATAAAGCATAAAAAAGTTAAGGGACTTGGCATTGAAAAAGAATTCGACCAGGTGGCTAAAACTGTTGCCAGAGGAGTATCAGTAATCCACTCTGATCTTGACGAGGGGCTTGCCGGGCTGCCTGACCGTTTTTTCGATTACGTTATACTGGAGAAAACCCTTCAGGCGGTTCAAAGACCTCTTTTTGTATTAGAGGAAATGATGCGTGTAGGGGCCGCTGGTATTGTCAGCTTTCCCAACTTCGGGCACAGGCAGGTTGTTTTATCGCTTTTATCTACAGGGAAAATGCCTGTAACACCAAATCTTCCCTATCAATGGTATGATACGCCCAATATCCACCTTTTCACAGCGAAAGACTTCCTTGATTGGGCCGGGGCGAATAATGTCACGATTGAAAAGGGATTTTCCTGGACCGGTCGCGAGATTGTTCTATTCCAGGAGGAGGAATCAGCATTCGCGGAAGAAGTTTTATTTGTCGTATCAAGGACCAACTGATTGTAGATTCATGATTATTGCAATAAACTTGTTAAACTTAAGCTAGCTTTATTTAAAAAATTAATAATTTTGTAATAATTTTATTATGGTTTTGTAACACTTTGTTCAGATAATAAAGTGATAAGAAAAAATAAAGTGGAATATTGTTGAAAAGATTTTGGAGGGCATTGATATGACATCTGCTGATCAACCAGAGGTCCAGGCCAAACCGCAAGGGCTAAAGAAAATGACGGTTAAAATAAAAGGGATGTCCTGCGCGGCCTGTTCCAGCCGTATTGAAAAAGCGCTGGCCAAAGTGCCCGGTGTTCAGGAAGCAAGGGTAAACCTGGCTGTGGAAACGGCCACCGTGGAATACCTTCCAGAAGCGGTGACTCCTGAACAAATTTTTAACAAGATTTTTGCAACCGGTTACCGGCCGATATTGGAAAGTACCGAGCTGAAGATCTCCGGCATGAGCTGCGCCGCCTGCTCCAGCAGGATTGAAAAGGGCCTGAACAAGCTGCCGGGTGTTACCCGGGCGGTAGTCAATTTGGCTACTGAAAAAGCGGTGGTAGAGTTTAACCCGGCCGAGATCGGAGTGTCGGAAATCAAAAAAGCCGTGGAAGATCTGGGATACAGGGCTACCCCGGCGGAAGACCGCGCAGCGGTGGACTCAGAGCGGGCGGAGAGGGAGAGGGAAATCAGGCGGCAGAAATCCCTGGTGATCTTTTCGGGTATTTTATCCGCACCCCTGTTGCTGTACATGCTGGCAATGGTTTTTAACCTGCACCACCAAATGCCGGCATTTTTTATGAGCCCGTACTTTCAGTTCGCCCTGGCCACCCCGATCCAGTTTATAGCGGGGGCCAACTTTTATAAAGAAGCTTACAGCGCCTTGCGCAACAGGAGCGCCAACATGTCGGTGCTGGTGGTCCTGGGCACTTCCGCCGCTTATTTTTACAGTGTCGCGGCTACTTTTTTCGGCGACAGGATCGGGGTACACGAGATCTACTACGAAACCAGCGGGATCATCATCACCCTGGTTTTGCTGGGTAAAACCCTGGAGGCTATCGCCAAGGGCAGGACCTCCGAGGCTATTAAAAAGCTGATCGGGCTTCAGCCCAAGCACGCCCACGTGATCAGGAGCGGTCAGGAAATTGAGATACCTATTGAAGAAGTACAGGCGGGGGATTTAGTAGTGGTTCGCCCGGGGGAAAAAATTCCCGTGGATGGCGTGGTCAGGGAAGGGTACTCCGCGGTAGACGAATCCATGCTCACCGGGGAAAGCGTGCCGGCAGACAAGAAGGTTGGGGATGAAGTAATCGGCGCCACCATTAACAAACTGGGCACATTCAAGTTTGAGGCTACCAAGGTGGGGAAGGATACCGCCCTGGCCCAGATCATTAAAATAGTGGAGGAAGCACAGGGGTCCAAGGCCCCGATCCAGCGCATGGCTGACGTTATCTCCGCTTATTTTGTCCCTGTGGTGATCGGGGTGGCTGTGCTCACCTTTTTGGCCTGGTTTTACCTCGTCGCCCCCGGTGATTTCACCAGGGCTATGTTGAACTTTACCGCTGTTTTGGTGATTGCCTGCCCCTGCGCCCTGGGCCTGGCCACCCCTACTTCAATCATGGTGGGCACCGGCAGGGGAGCTGAATACGGCATCCTGATTAAAGGCGGCGAGTACCTGGAAAAAGCTCACCAACTTACCGCCATTGTGCTGGACAAAACCGGGACGATTACCAGGGGTGAGCCTTCTTTCACCGACCTTATCCCGGCGGCAGAATATAAGGGACGGGAAGGTGAGCTGCTGCAGATCGCCGGCAGGGCGGAAAAGAACTCCGAGCATCCCCTGGCGCAGGCTATTGCGAGTTATGCTAAAGAAAAAGGCGCGATTTTAGATGACCCACAGCAATTCGAGGCCATACCCGGCCACGGGGTCGCCGCTGAAATAGAAAACCACAAAGTGCTGCTGGGTACTAAAAAGTTGATGAAAGATAACGGCATCGAAATAGCCGGACTGGTTACGGGTGTTGAAAAGCTGGAAGAGGAAGGCAAGACGGCCATGTACATGGCAGTGGATAAAAGGATGGCGGCGGTTATCGGTGTGGCGGACACGATCAAAGAGAGCTCCAGGGAAGCAGTAAGCCAGCTGAAGAGGATGGGCCTGGAAGTCTGGATGATTACCGGTGACAACAGCCGCACCGCCGCAGCTATCGCCCGGCAGGTGGGCATAGACAATGTGCTGGCGGAGGTGCTTCCGGAGGACAAAGCGAGCCAGGTTGAAAAACTGCGCGGCCAGGGCAAGGTTGTCGGTATGGTCGGCGACGGCATCAACGACGCCCCGGCCCTGGTCACCGCCGACGTTGGCTTCGCTATAGGCACCGGAACCGATGTCGCCATCGAGGCCGCGGACATCACTCTGATGCGGGGTGATTTAAGAGGGGTGGCCGCAGCCATCAATCTGAGCCGGGCTACTATCAGAAACATCAGGCAGAACCTGTTCTGGGCGTTGTTTTACAACACCGTGGGCATCCCGGTGGCGGCCATGGGCTTACTAAACCCTGTGATCGCTGGGGCGGCAATGGCTTTCAGTTCGGTATCGGTTGTGAGCAATTCCCTTAGATTACGGCGTTTCAAACCAGATCTGGCATAAGTTTAGATATTAAAAAGAGGGGCAACCCAAAAACCAACCTTCAACGGTTGGTTATTTTTTCCTCCAAGTGGTATTAATAAAAATTACAAGTTTATGTTTATTAAAGGTAATTATGAAGATACTAACATCTGAGGAGGTGAGATCATGCTTAACAAGCAACAATTGCAGTCTTGTATTCAACGCTGCCAGACCACGGCCAGCGAACTCAGGACCATGGCCACGGATGCCGCGGTGCCCGCAAAACAGTCCCTGGATCAGGCCTACATGTCTATTGACGCCTGCATCAAACAATGCCAGGATGCGCTAACCAAGATATAGGATTCATATAGTTGCAGAAAAGGAGCCTGAAAAAAGTAGGGCTCCTTTATGTTTGCCTGTTCATGGATATTATTGGGACTCTTGTAAATATGTCGCATAATATATCGTGGAGTTGACTTTTTTTTGGTTGGTGGCTCACAACCGTAGCATAGACTTAATAGCCGCAGAAAAGGAGGCAAACCCTTGTGAATACGACAGAATATTGGCCTGGTTATAATACTCAGGTGGCGACAGCCTTTATCCAGGGCGGCCCGCTCGCGCCCCGGATAACAGGAATCGTTCGCTTCACAGATGTGTCCTGCGGTACCTGGGTATCTGTGGAAGTGGCCGGACTACCACCATATCAACCTGCTGAAAACGGCAGGCTGCCTATCGGCCCCCACGGTTTTCATATACATGAATTCGGCAGCTGTGATATAGGTGATCCCGAAACCCCGTTTCTCGCCGCCGGTGGACACTGGAACCCGACCAACCAACCTCATGGCAACCACGTGGGGGACTTTCCCGTGCTGTTCTCCAACAACGGCCGGGCTGTAATGTCTTTTTTCACCAACAAGTTTAGAGTTGCACAGGTGGTCGGCAGATCTGTGATAATTCACCAGAGCCCCGATGATTACCGTACTCAGCCGGCGGGCGCATCGGGCAAGCGGCTGGCTTGCGGATTAATTAACTAACTTGTTACCGAAATCTAACAAAAAAGTGAAACTTAAAAAGGCTTTTGCTGAAAAATCATTTCCCTTTCAGAATCCAAGATGTTTTCAGCCAACATGTCGAAATATAGTGCCAAGGAAATCCGGGTTTTGCTGTAGTAATCTTATACTTAGTGGTTGAATATATACCGGTTAACGATCGTCAAGTAACCATAGTATAGTATGATAGTAATATATTTAATTGTGGAGGAAAGATATGGACAAGCAGGACCTGATAAAAACGGTATCATCCTTTGTGAAGAACTCGAAAGATAACCTTATAACAAAGCAAATTGCGCTTTCTGAGACAGTTGTTGGCATGAAGATGTTCGAGGCGCCGATTTTTGCTTTTGGAGCAGCGGATGATGAGTATTTTAGATTATTGAAAGAACCATCTGCAATAGGGGAACACTTCTTGCTTCCCCAAGAATGGTTGCCGCGGTCAAAAACCGTGATATCCTTTTTTTTGCCGTTTACCGAAGCAGTAAAAAAGGGCAACAGACGGGACATGCTATGGCCTTCTGAAGAATGGCTGCATGGCCGCATTGAAGGCCAGGCTTTCATGATTAAGTTATGCCGGTATTTGAATTCACAATTGATAGATGCTGGATATGATAGTCTTGTGCCGGCTTTAGATGAAAGGTATTGGTACAATACCAATACCGGATCTAACAACGCTTCTCCTGACAATAAAAGCAGAACTATCATACCATTTACAAGTAACTGGTCTGAAAGACATGCGGCCTTTGTGTGCGGTCTTGGAACATTCGGACTTTCTAAAGGTTTAATAACCGAAAAAGGTATGGCCGGCAGACTCGGCAGCATCATCACAGAGTTATCTTTGTCTCCTGATAAAAGAGAGTACGAAAGCATCTATGAATATTGTTCTATGTGCGGCGCCTGTGGCAAAAATTGTCCCGTTAATGCAATATCCGTTGATAAGGGTAAAAGCCACAAAATATGTTTTGGTTTCTTAGCTAAAACGTCTGTAAAATACAAACCAAGATATGGTTGCGGAAAATGTCAAGTAGGGGTACCTTGTGAAAGCGGTATCCCTGGCAAAACAAAGTAAAGAAGCATTGTATTAATTTAGGAACACACATATCTTTTTTCCTTATTACAGTAAATAGTATAATTTCTGGTGAACCGGTAATTAATGCCGGCCGTCTGATTAATATAGTAAAGTTTGTTGCGGTTTGGCAGCTCGGAGCTATATGCAGGGATTACTAGATCTTTTTTTTGAAAGGAGGCAGGGCGCTGCTGGAATACATATTCCGGGAGCTTTTATGTAAGGAGGGATAGTAATGTGTTTCCGTGTGATTAACATCAAAACTTTATGGGTCTGTCTAGCTATAATTTTATTCGTTTTACTGCCCGGAGCGGCTCTGGCTGAATCTCCCCCCGTAGATCTCCAGGGGGGAAAAGAAATTGAAAAGTCTCCTGTTGTAAACACCAGCCCGTCCAAAGCGGGAGAGCAAACTGCCTCTGTGAGCCTGGAGCAGGCGATTGGGATCGCCAAGGCAGCATTCGCCGTGCCTGAAGGTTTCAGCCAGTTCTCAACCGGTTTTGACCAGTCGGATGATAAGTCTTTCTGGAATTTGCGCTGGTACCGTTCCGGTGAACCCGGCGGTGAAATGAATATGCGGGTAAATACCGAAACAGGTGAAATCTGGACTTTCTTTTAACACTGATGCTTACCGCACTATGTATGACTATCTTAAAGTACCGGAAGTGAAATTCAGCGAGGAAGCCGCCCTGAAAATCGCCGGGGATTATATCAAAAAAGTCCAGCCGGCCAGATGGGACAAGATTGTCTTCAAGAATACCAGGCCGGAATTCGGCCCTTTAATTGATCCCGGGGTGAAACCGCAGCCCCGCTCTTACAACTTTAACTGGGTGAGGCTGGCCAAAGACATCCCCTTCCCCGATAACGGTTTCAACCTGGTCGTAGACAGCGCCACTGGTGAAATAACCAGTTACCGTATGACCTGGTGGGACGTTGAATTTCTCGAACCGCAGGGTGTGATAGGCCGGGAGGCTGCCGCGGACAAGTACCTGAAGGGCGCTCCGCTGACAGCGGCATACATGCGGTTGTGGACAGGGGATGTATATTCGAAAACACGCGAGGAGGGACAAGTACACCTGGTCTATTACACAGACAGGCAGAAATTCACCATGCTGGACGCCATCACCGGTCAACTGCTGGACTACGAGGGAAATGTCGTCCTTCTATCTGATCAAAAGCAGAAGTTTGACGACCTGGACGGCCATCCCGCCCGTGAGGCTGTAGAACTGCTGGCCCAAACAGGTATTGTTGCCGCCGCAAGCGGTAAATTCCGTCCGGATGACGCTGTGACCCAGGCCGAACTGATTACGATGCTGGTTAAAAGCAGCGAGCAGTATCCCGCGATGGAATTTCGGACAGCCGCTGTCGGCGGAAAGGACCCGTGGTATCAGAAGTACTACGAAACAGCTGCCCGTTTGGGTATCATCCAGGCGGGGGAAACCCCTGATCCGGATCTGCCGGTTACCCGTGAGGTGCTGGCCCGCCTGACTATCCACGCCATGGGCTTCTATCAAGTGGCCCGGCTGAGCGACATTTACGTGCTTAATTTTCCGGACGCCGGTGAAATACCAGACTATCTGAGGGGGCATGCCGCCCTGGCCGTTGGCCTCGGTTTAATCGAGCCGGTGGAAGGGAAATTCGCACCCAAAGCGGTGGTAACTAGGGGCGAAGCGGCAGAGACGCTGGTGAGGCTTCTAAAAAGCTTTTTATAGCACATCTGTTTATTCCGCAAATAGATGTGCTATAATATTGACAGAATAATGGCTGAAGAGGTGGAAAGTATGAGCCAGCAAGATAATATCATTACGAGTATTAAGCCTTCTACTGCAATTCGGCACGACTATAATTCATTTTCCAAACTGTGCCATGAAACACAGGCTCCTGTTGTAGTGACTAAGAACGGCGAAGCTGATCTAGTGGTAATGAGTTTTGAAGCATATCAGAAGATGATGGCGCGCCAACGGATGGGGCAGATGTTATCGGAGGTTGACCGCGAAATCGCCGCAGGCATGCCTATGCGGGATTTTGAGGACACGTTTGCAGCAATAAAAAAGAGGATAGACAATGCGTAAGAGAATCGAACTATCCGAAGCTGCCTATTACGACATTGACAGCATGTTTGTCTACATCTCCCAGGACAGCAAACAAACAGCAGAGAAATTGAGGTTGCGCATCTATGAGGGTATCAAGAAGCTGCCAGACTTTCCGGAAATGGGGCCGGTCATCCCCGAAGAAGACACACCCGGTGCGCAACGTGGATACAGACATATTGTAGTAAACCCGTACATTGTTTTTTACCGGGTGTTGGAGGATCGCATTGTAATCGCCAGAGTGCTGCACGGACGACAAAACTGGTTGCAACCCCTATTCGGTATCCCCTACGAAGAATAGAACCAATCTATTTTAGTCTATTCTCGATCAATTAAAGAAAGCGATATAAATTCGCAGCTACATTTATAAAGGCAGCCCAGAACGTTATCTTCAGGATAGAGTAGTGCTTTTTTAGTTTATTTCTGAGTTATTAGTGTATAAGTTTCAATGCTCGCAATAAAAATCCCACAGGCAATAAGTCCTGTGGGTTATCTTATGCTAGTTGTTTATTTACTTGCCAGTTTCTTTATCAGAAATCCGTGAAGACAATTCAGGATAATCTCTTGCCCCGTGTAACACTCTTAAAATATCTGCTTTTTCAGGGTCCCCGGCATCCTTCGGTTCGCACAAAGAAAGTCCGGGGACAGGAGAATATTTTTGAAACAAGTATTACCATGGACATCCGTATGACCTGGCAATACGTTGAAGACGGTATCCTGCTCCGAAATATTGGAGAACACGATAGGACATTGAAGACTCCGTAGCGTATGAGTTATTGAGTCAAGTGAGTCAGTCCGGTTATAGGTCCTTTACTATTTCATGCAATGAGTCAAGGAATCGTGCCCATTCTACAGGGCGAATTGATTTTGCCACATGACCATTATGGTTGGTTGTGTTGAACCTGTCAGTTCCTTTGAACAGGACTTTTTTCTTTTCAATTACCTTCGCAAATAAACGCCAGCCACTGGCCGCCGGGAGCGGCTGTAACGGGTCAGTGTGCGAAAGTTGTAATGGGCGGTTCAACCAGACCACGGCAAAAAGGATGATCCCAATACCTATGCCGGCAATGATGGGGCGGGGGAATCGACGTTACTTGATTAGTATTGACACGTATATTTATACGTGTTATTGTTGATGTAGGGAGGGTAAAAAGCATGAAAAGTTACTCATCCAGAGAAATAATTCAAATAATAACCGAAGACGGATGGTATCATGTTGCAACTGAAGGTGATCACCATCACTTCAAACACCCTACCAAATCCAGTAAAGTAACAGTAACCCACCCAGTAAAAGATATACCAATTAAAACGGTAAGAAGCATATTTAAACAAGCACGAATCAACATAATATAAGAAAGGAGAATTATTAATATGTTTAAAGAAAGATATATCTATCCTGCAATATTCGACTATGCTGAAGATGGAATTTCGATTGAATTTCCTGACATTCCCGGTTGCTTACCTTGCGCCAGGAAGACAGAAGAGGCATTTAAGAACGCTAAAGAAGCTCTTGGTCTCCACCTTTGGAGCATGGAAAACGATAGGGATATTATCCCTGATCCTACACCTATAGAGAAGTTTCATCTTGAACCTAACCAGACAGTAGTCCTGATTGATGTCTGGATGCCGGCATTTAGAGAAAATATAGACAATAAAGCAATCAAAAAAACCCTCACTATTCCTAAATGGCTTAATGATCTAGCTGAACGTGAAAAGGTCAATTTTTCTCATATTCTTCAATCTGCATTAAAAAATCATCTTGGTGTTACTGAACACAAAAAACAGCCTTAATTGGGTGTTAATTGTATCCTTTCCCATGCTAATGTGGCCGTGGACGGCGCGGTGCTGCGGGCGGCAGCCCGGATCGGGGTGCCGGCTTCTTCCGGCCTGGTGGTACGTTACGGCTGGGCCAGGCTGCCGGCGCTGCGGCAAAGCGGCCTGCTGGCCTCCAGCCTGGCCGCCACCGGCCGTCCGGAAATGTGGGAGCAGCTCAGGGAGTTGGAGGATGAGCGCGGCCGGCTGCTGGCTGGGCGGCCTCACGGTGGGCCTGCTCACGCCCTATGCTGCCCAGGCCAGGCTGCTAAACGCGTTGACGGCAGGACTTTTAGGCGCTGCCGGCGCCCGCTCCGAGGCTGCCGGCCTGGTGGCCGCCACGGTCCATCGCTTTCAGGGAGCGGAGCAGGACGCGGTGGTGCTGGACCTGGTGGATTCCTTTCCCCAGCGAGGCCCCGGCGGTCTCCTTGCCCGCAGGGAAGGGAGCGTGGGGCAGCGGCTGGTTAACGTTGCCGTCACCAGGGCGCGGGGCAAGCTTTTCGTCCTGGCCCGCCGCGATTTTCTGGAGAGCAGGCTGCCCGGCGACTCTGCCGTGTGCCGGCTTTTTCGCTTTATCCGGGAAAACGGCCGGGTAATCGGGGGCAGAGAACTTCTGGCCGGCCTGCCCGACCGCCTGGTGGGCGAAGAAATGGAAATGGAATGGCACGCCGACCGCCGGCCAGCCCTGGCAGCCTGGGAGGCTGACGTCCGCCATGCGGCGTCCGTCCAGGTGGATTGGCCGGCCGCATCCGGCCCGCCGGAGCGACTGGTAGCGCGTGCCCTGCGGCAGGCGCAAGCGGGCGGCGCCCGCCTTTCCCTGCGCGCCGGTCGGCCGTCACTTTTTCCTCCTGAACTGCAGCCATATACCGTGAGGTATACTGCCGCACATACGCCGTTGACAGCGGTGGACCGGGACATCTTTTGGTATGGCAGTCCCTGGCCGGGAGACGGCAAAGTGGACCGCTGCAGCGTCCGGGTAGCGGGGGAAAGGGTGTGCCGCACTTTGCTCTATCTGCTGGAGATGGACCTGCGCAGGGGAATTGGCAGGGGATGTTTCGCCGGGCTGCAGGCGTATGTGGAAAACCAGCTTACCTGCCCCCGCTGCGACGCCTCGCTGACTGTGCGTACGGGAACTGACGGTGGCCATTTCCTGGGCTGCACCGCTTACCCGCGCTGCAATCTTCCGGCTGCCCAGCTCACTTTGGAGATTATAGAAGGCTACCTGGCTGCAGCCGGGCTAACCTGCCCGGCCGGCCACCTTTTAAAGGTAGTTCCGTCAAAACGCGGGCCCCTGGCAGTTTGCTCCCACAGCCCGGCTTGCCGCTGCGTTTATCAGGTGCGGGACCTGCTTTAGATTCAGCAAAACAAGCTGCAATTTAAGTGGTTATTGAACAAACATGCTGTTTGATTCCGCAAATAGATGGGATATAATATTGACAGAATAGTGGCTGAAGAGGTGGAAAATATGAGTCAGCAAGATAATATTATTACAAAGGTGTCAGGGGGACGGGGTTGTTGACAGCACAGCCGGTGGATATGTTCCCCCAGACCCGATTATGAGTAATGGCTCTCTTCTTCTGGAACGGCTGGCTCCGAGGCGCCGAAATAGGCATCTTTATATCGGATCAGTATCAACTTGATAATACCAGCCGTCGGCACTGCTAACAACATCCCCACCAACCCAAAGAAACTACCTCCGATGACGATGGCTAATATGATAAATACCGGATGTAGTCCAACTCTGTCCCCAATGATTTTGGGAGAAATGATGTTGCCTTCTAACTGCTGCACCACTAAAAGGGCAACGACTGCTAAAAGTGCCTTCAGGGGACTGCCAGTCACCAGGGCCACAATTACGGCTATGAGAGAACCAACGACGGGGCCAAAATATGGAATGATATCGCACAGACCGGCGGTCATGCCAACCAGAACGGCATAATCCAGTCCAACCAGATATAAGGCAATAGAGCTGGCAATTCCTACAATCAAGGCGACCAGTAGCTGACCCCGTATGAAGTTAGCAACCACCCCGTTAACCTCAGTCAGGAAGCCGGACAGTTTTTCATTATGGCTGCGATTAAAGAGTAGCTCGGTGCACCCGTGATACAGGTTTTTGAAATATTCGATGTCCTTCAAAAGGTAAAAAGCGATCACGAAGCCCAGCAGAATATCCAGAAGATTATTCCCAAATTGCTGGAGTGAAGAAAACAAACCTGCAACGGCATTGCCAATAAAGTTTTGGGCGACTTGGACTAATCCTAATAAGTGGCTTTTGAGATTCTCAGACAATCCAGCCGTTTGCAGAGAAGTAATCAACCGGTTAAATAGTTCATTATAGCTCTGTGTATAATTGCCGATGGCCAGTATCATGCTGTTCAAATCAAGCTGTCTGGGTAAGGAGCCGCTAATCAATACGTATAGGCTATAAACGAGCAAAACCAGCACAGACAGAAAAAACAGATAGGTAATCAGAACACTAAGTGTTCGGCGTAGATGCTGATACCTGTCGTTCTTACCGGCAGCAACTGCTAATGGTTTTATGTTTTTAGAAATTGCACGGTCTATCCAGCTAA
>Ga0265296_1004213_pt1 | contig 12635 bp, 14 predicted proteins | sample MunlanPumphouse1_FD_189073 | JGI IMG/M metagenome (GOLD analysis project Ga0265296, IMG submission 189073) | Groundwater microbial communities from a municipal landfill in Southern Ontario, Canada - Pumphouse #1 | ecosystem: Environmental > Aquatic > Deep subsurface > Groundwater | place... | reverse complement strand
TGCATGAATCTGGATTTTGTCGTGTATCTTGTGATCAATACGCTTGTTATTATTGCAGTTTCACCCCTCTTTGTCAGCCTGATAAAGAAGATCAAAGCCTGGACACAGGGAAGAAAGGGCCCTTCTGTCTTCCAGACCTACTTTACCTTACTAAAACTGTTGAAAAAAGAAGTCATCTACTCCCCAAATTCCTCGCGTATTATGCGGGTCACTCCCCTGGTTACGATTGCAGCTGTCCTTGTCGCCGCTCTCTTTGTCCCGCTGGTTTTTGTCCCTGAATCCGTCGGGGGTATCGGCAATATCATCCTCTTTATGTCCCTGCTCGCACTGGCCCGGTTCTTTATGGCACTCGCGGGTCTTGATGCCGGCAGTTCCTTTGGGGGGATGGGCAGTTCACGGGAGATGAGTATCTCGGCGATCATTGAGCCAACGACTATTATCGTCTTTGCTGCACTTGCATTCGTCTTTAAGACACTCAATATCTTTTACATGTTTATCCCTTCAGCAACTGCCGGGTCACCTTCCGTATCGACTCTTATCCTGATCGGCATCTCCCTGTTCATCATTATTATTGTAGAGACTTCGCGGATACCGGTCGATAATCCTGAGACACATCTCGAACTCACCATGATCCATGAAGGGATGATCCTTGAACAATCGGGGAAGAACCTGGCCCTCATGGAGCTTTCCGCTGCGGTCAAGATGACCGTGCTTATGGCGCTTCTCATAAACCTGATCGCTCCTTTCGGGCTTACGACTACCCTCACCCTTGCCGGAATTCTTATCGCCATTATCGCATTCGTCGTGAAAGGTTCAATCCTTGCCGGAATAATCGGGCTCTTTGAATCCTCAATGGCCAAGAAACGGTTCTTCCAGCTCCCCAGTCTCTTTGCAATGGCGTTCTTCTTCTCAACCCTGATAATTATCCTCGAGGTGTTCTCATGATCGATCAAGCCACTATTGAAGGGATCATAAGAATCCTGCTTGTCTGCATCATCATTACCGCTGCGTATATTATTTCCACGCGAAACCTGCTCTCCGTAGTGTCAGTCTATTCCCTCCAGAGTCTCACCCTTGTCGGAATCGCTCTTGCGCTCTGGTCGCTTGAGGGATCCATCATTCTTCTCGCGATTGCAGTGGTTACGTTTGTCAGCAAGGTGATCATCATCCCATACTTCATCGCAACAATCCAGGAAAAGATCAGGATCAAGCGGGATATCGAGTTCCATTACCTAAATCCCACAACATCCCTGATTTTATCCATGGCCCTGATGCTGGTCATCTATATGGCGCTCTCCCGGATAATGCAGGGAACACCAGCACGCGAGAGCCTCTTTTTCTTTGGCGCTGTTCTGGGAATATCGCTGATGCTGATGGGTATGATGGTAACATTCAGCAGGAAGCGGACGATCACAAAAGTATTAGGTTTTCTCTCTATGGAAAACGGGGTGCTCCTCTTTGGAATGTTTGTCACCGAACTCCCGTTCATCATCGAGTTTTTGATCATCATCGACCTTATCATCCTGGTTATCTTAACAACGATATTATCGGTCGGGATTGACTCAACACTTGAGGATTACCACAAACGTCTCCACCGTTTCCATCTTCTTGAAGAGTCGGAGGAGACTCCATGATTCTCATTGCATTTGTGCTGGTATCCGTGCTCGCGCTTATCATCATTGCAGCCACCCACAATCACCGCCAGATGAACACCGCCTGTATCATGCAGGCACTAATCTTTGCCGCCCTTGCTGCATATCTCGTACTATTCCAGCAGGTTCCCGTGGTTTCGTTTCTTGTCGGCAGCCAGTACTTCTTTATCGATCACCTCGGCCTTTTTGAGGTGCTCATTGCCACGGTTATTTTTGCCTGTGCAGCAGTGTATGCCCGTGGGTATGTTGAGGGGCTTTTAGAGAGCGGGGAACTGGAGAAAGGCAGCCTCAAGCTTTTTTACATGGCCTGGGCGCTGCTCCTTCTTGTCATCGTTCTCGCGTTCTTCTCAGATAATCTCGCACTTTTCTGGATCTTCGCCGAACTCACAACGATCATCTCTGCGATGCTCATTGCTATTCTGGCAGCCCGAGACAACATCGATGCTGCGATCAAGTATATTTTTGTTGCCTCTGTTTCCATGCTCTTTGCCTTTGTCGGGTTCATCTTTCTCTTCGAGATATCACGGGTCAGTCTTGGTACAGGTACGTTAAACTGGACCGTGCTCATGCAGCATGCTGCTGTGTTTTCCCCGGGTATGATGATCGCTTCCTTTGTGCTCGTCTTTATCGGGTTTGCTGCAAAGTCCGGCATCTTCCCGTTCCATACATGGCTGCCCGAGGCCCATGCCAAAGCCCCTTCGGCAGTAAGTGCCATCCTCTCGGGAGTCCTGCTGAATGTGGGCATCTACGGGATCATCCGCGTGTATGCGATTGTGCACCAGACTACCGCCATTTCTACCATTGCACCGATGCTCGCGGGGTTCGGACTCCTCACGATTGGCATTGCCGCTTTCTCCATGCTCCCCCAGAAAAACTTAAAAAAACTGGTGGCATTCTCGAGCGTGGAGAATATGGGGATTATGCTGGTTGGTCTTGCCATTTCCACGCCAGTTGCCTTATTCTGGGTGCTCTTCCACATCATGGCGCATTCGTTGACAAAGGCATCACTGTTCTTCTCTTCTGGCATCCTGCACCGGCAGTACCGGAGCCGGTTCTCAGCCGATGCGGCAGATGAGATTGTTGATGTTTTCCGGCTCCAGCCACTTGCTGCGTGGGGAATTATTCTCGGCGGGCTTGCTATCATTGGCATGCCCCCATTTCCCATCTTCTTCTCCGAATTCTTCATAATGTTGCAGCTGGGGACCGTCTCCTTATGGGCGCTTGGCGTGATGCTCGTCCTGCTTTTCATTGCTGCGGGAGGACTGGGATACTTTGTGCTTACGACATTTACGCACGTTTCTGAACCGGTTACTCCCTCAGATATTGAACCGTACCGGACACCTGCCAGCATGAAAGTCCCCATCATTTTCCTGTTAGCGCTCCTCCTTGTTATCGGAATTGTTCTTCCTGCCGGGGGAATGGAGTTCCTCAACCAGATTGTTACGGAGCTGAAATTCTAAATGACTTCTGAAATGGATATCGGGATCAGGGCGGCACAGGAATTTCTTGGCAAGGATCTTCTGCGAGACAGGATCAGTGCCGGATCCAATAATGAACATTACGTGCGCATTGAAGAGCAGGAATTTGAATCGGCCGTATCTCATCTGGCTGCAAACAAGTTCGTCCTGATCAGCCTGTTCTGTTGCGAAGGCTTCACGGCGAATACCGTACAGACGCTCTTTTATGTCTTTGAACGGAGGACCAGTATCCTGATCCTTGTTCGCGGCGTTAACGGATGTGCAACTTCAATAGCCGATATTTATCCTTCCGCATCCTGGTTTGAACGCGAATGCCGCGACGGGTTTGGCGTTGAGTTTGAGGGCGCTTTTGATACCCGGCGACTTTTTCTTCATGAGACGTATTCTGAAGGATTCCACCCATTAAAAAAAGCGTTTAAGAATGTACCCGTCATTACAAAGGAGACCATTAACCCGGCTGACGAATACCCGTTCCGGGAAGTGAAGGGGGAGGGTGTGTACCAGGTACCGGTTGGCCCGGTGCATGCGGGAATCATTGAGCCCGGTCACTTCCGGTTCAGCGTGATTGGAGAGACGATCTTCAATCTTGAAGTTCGGATGTTCTATAAACACCGGGGTATCGAGAAACTTGCAGAAGGCAAATCCCCACAGGAATGTGTCAGGATTGCTGAAGCGGTGAGCGGCGATGAATCGGTGGCAAATGTAACTGCGTTCTGCATGACTATTGAACAGATATCACAGATACCGGTGCCAGAACGGGCATGGTACCTGAGGACTATCCTCCTTGAGCTGGAGCGTATCTGCTCACACATCGGGGATCAGGCAGGAATGCTTGTTGATGTTGCATTCCCGCTGGGTGCCAACCAGTTTTCAGTGCTGCGTGAAGAATGTTTCCGCGAGAATGATCGTTTGACCGGCTCACGATTCCTGCGAGACATGATCTGTATTGGCGGGATGAACCGGGACATTCCAAAAAGATCGATTGATGAACTGGCCCTGTTCGTTAAGCAACTACGGAAACGGTACAGGACCGGCCTGAAGATTGTACTCTCCACCGCATCGGTGATTGACCGCTTTGCCACTACCGGTGTAATCCGACCTGCACTACTGCGCCCGCTCAATATCACCGGCCCCTCCGCACGGGCATCGGGCGGGAAAGTTGATGTCCGTCTCAACCACCCGTATGGCATCTATAACCAGTTTAGGCCAAAACTGCAGCGGCTCCGGGATGGCGATGTGCTCTCACGGTTTACCATCAAAGCCTCAGAGGTAATGGACTCGCTCGATCTGATTGAACGGCTGATTGCTGCAATGCCGGAAGGAAATGTTAGCAATGATGTTCCAATCCGCGACGGATACACACTTTCCATGGTCGAATCGGCCCGTGGACAGAATCTCTGCTGGGTCTGGATAAAAGATGGTGTAATTGAGCGGTACAAGGTCCGGACCGCATCGTTTGGTAACTGGCTGGCAATCGAGCATGCGGTGCAGGGTAATATTATCCCGGATTTCCCGGTGATCAACAAGAGCATGAATCTCTCGTATGCGGGAACCGATCTGTGAGGTGAGAGAAGAATGGTGAACGCGTTAACCTGCCTGCTGAAAAAGAAAGTGACCGAAGATAATCCGGTACGGGATGAAGATGTAGAGGCAATCGGCCGCGAGATCAAAGCTGCGATCAATGCGGTGTTCGGCAGGAGCCTTGCGATCCGCGAACTGGATACTGGCAGTGACAATGCCACTGAGATAGAAATCAATAATCTCAATAATCCGTACTACGACGTGGAACGCTTCGGCATTACCTTTGTTGCATCACCCCGTCATGCAGATATTCTTCTCGTGACCGGTGCAGTGACGCACAACATGGCAATAGCTGCAAAGAAAACCTACGATGCAATGCCATCTCCCAAATTTGTTATCGCAGTTGGCGATGATGCATGTACCGGAGGGATATTTGCAGGAACCTATGCTGTCCTTGGAGGTGCGGACAGGATTTTTCCGGTAGACTTAAAGATCCCGGGCAATCCCCCTACACCTACCCAGATCCTGACAGGATTACTTGCTTTGATGCATAAGGCTCGAAAGGAATAGGGGCGTTAAAATCCCAATTTTATGCCCGGTTATTACGGGGACACTATATACTCCTTGGGGAATAACCGGGTACATGTATGAGACCGGTACGCAAATGGGGACCGAGACCCTATCCGGTTGCCGTCATTCACGGGGGCCCGGGTGCTCCGGGTGAGATGGGTCACGTAGCCAGGGAACTTTCCGCAGTAAAAAGTGTACTCGAACCCTTCCAGACCGAGACATCTCTTGAAGGGCAGGTCCAGGAGCTTCGAGCGGTCCTGTCAGAACATGGACAGGTACCCGTTACCCTCATTGGTTTTTCATGGGGAGCATTTCTCTCATGGATGGTTGCTGCACGATATCCCGCGCTTGTGAAGAAGTTGATCCTGGTCAGCAGTGCACCATTCGAAGAGCACTATGCAACTTCGATTACAAAGACCCGGCTTGATCGGCTCAAACCTAAAGAACGAACTGAAGCGCAGTCACTGCTTTTACAGCTGGAGGATCCTCAAACTCCTGACAAGGATGCTCTCCTTAAAAGATTGGGGGGCCTCCTTGCGGTTGCGGATGCTTTCGATCCGATTACAATGGAAGATGAAGCATTCCACGGTCAGTATAATATTTTCAAGGGTGTCTGGGATGAAGCCGTTGAAAAGCGCCGGAGTATGGCCCTCCTCAGTATGGCGCATTCAATCACTTGCCCGGTGATTGCAATTCATGGGGACTACGATCCTCATCCGGCAAAAGGAGTGAGTATCCCGCTAACGAGGGAACTTCCTGACGTTAAGTTTATCCTGCTTACCAGGTGTGGTCACCGGCCATGGATTGAACGAAATACAGCTGAGGAATTTTTCAATATTCTTGTAAAAGAGATATGAAGGTTTTCACCTCATTAATCCCAGTCATACCTATCAACCTGATTCCGATAACAACAGGTTTACCGGCACATGAAAAAAGCCGGGCCATTTTCATATTTAAAAAAAACCAAACCCTTACAACCTGAAAATGTCAACCTTAAACTAACGATAGGATACATAACAGAGGTTGCAGAGTACTATGGTGAAACTATCGACACGGGGCTGGTTTGCACTTACAATCCTCTTTAGCCTGACCGTTATCGTCATTATCTTTGCAACAACCTTCAACCAGGAAACGATTGGCTACATTCTCTCGTTCAATCTCATATTTCTGGGAATTGCCATCCTGTTCCGTCTCCTTGCACTGGTGCTCTGGGGCGTAAGGATTCAGTTGATGTCCGGCTCACTTGGCTACCGGGTAAAACTTCCCTATTGCGTGAACATGGTACTTGCCGGGCTGCTTGCCGGGACCATCACACCCGGGCAGGCTGGTGGAGAACCGGTCCGGGTGCATGAACTCTACCGGGCCGGGGTAAAAATTGGAGATGCCACAGCGGTAGTTATCATGGAGCGGGTTCTTGACGGGATAATCCTGACCGTTATGGGGATCCTGCTGATGATCATGATGACCCGGTATATCGAGACTATTTTTACCCCGGCCCTGTTCATCCTTGTTATCATCGCATGGATATTCCTGATAAGTTTCCTCTTCATTCCGGTTTTTGCGATTAAGTATCCGGAAAAGACAAAAAAACTCTTAATGCAGCTGGTCAACTGGATTGTCCCCCGTCTCGGCAGATTCTCAACTTCACAACAATCGATAACTGAACGGGCAGATCATGAGATTGACAACCTGTTTACGAGTATGACCCGGTTTACCGGAAATGCCTGGAAAGGATTGCTCTTTGGAGGAATCGTAACCGCATTATTCTGGATCAGTGAGTTTCTCGTTGCTTCAGTAATAATGATGGGTCTGGGTCTTTCACCCTATATTCTTGAATCATTTTTCTTCCAGATCCTCATTGCAATCATCATGATGATCCCGCTTACGCCCGGTGCAGCAGGGGTTACCGAACTTTCCACGTCATCGCTGTATGCTCTAATCATACCCTCGGGAATGATCGGAATCTTTGTCATTCTCTGGCGTTTTGTGACATTTTACTTAAATATCATTCTTGGTGCTGTTGCGGGTCTTGCCATATTCAAACGTGAACTCAAGTCTCAAGAGGAAAGAGAGAAAGAGCCCGGGAAAATGGGATGATAGCCCGGTGCAGATCTACCGGTCCCCCTCATTCATTTTTTCAGCTGGTCGTTAGTATCTATTTTTTTGTCTGAATTCGAGTTTTTGTATTCCCGTTTTGTATAGGTGAACTGTTTGGAAATACCCCCGGAAAGGACAATCCAGTACCATTCAAAGATTGTTTTCCAGAACCCGTATTGGTCATATCTCCGGAAATCAAACCCGACTTTCATATGGGGATTAAAAATGACCTTTCCCTCTTTACGCATCCGGGTTGCTACTTCCAGATCGTCTCCTGCATCCATGACCTTGTACATTCCGGCATGCTTTAAGATCTTATACCGGAAGATGGTGTTACAACCAAGTGTATAATAATAGATGCGGGTTACTGCCCCAAATCGCATCAGGATATCGAATAAAAGGACATAGCGCCGGTTTTTTGGTGTATCTTCAATTGCGGTTACCGGGCCAAAGGCAAGGACCACTTTGGGATCCTTAAACGAGTGAAGAATCTGCTCGATCCAGTCCGGAGCTGCAATACTGTCAGCATCCGTAGTTGCAACGATATCATACTTTGCCCGGGCAAAACCATCATTTCGTGCACCGGGAACCCGTTCAGATTCCTGGATAAAAACAAGATCAGCATAATCAGCTGCAATTTCCCGTGTCCGGTCACGGGAATTCCCGTCAACGACAATCAGCTCATAGGAGCTGCGGGGAATGGTCTGGTGAGATAGTGCAGACAGGCATCGTTGAATTGTGGCTTCTTCATTGTAAGCCGGAATAATTACAGATATCATGATGGGGATAGAGAACCTGAATTTTCTCTGTGATATAGGGTATGAAACTCAATATATTTAGCCAATCTCAAATACCAACACTGGTTGGAACCTTTTTGGAGCGATCCTGAGCAGGATCCGGTATCACTTTTTTTGCACATTTTCGAGACACATTTTCATGGCAGACTCTGCTCAAAAAAATTCAATCGCGATCATGAGGTGTCAGTTGATGAGGCGATTGTAGGTTAATTATCCGACAATCTGTATGTACAAGCGACAAAATTTTTATTTCTCCGGTGTGACTGTCCGGAAATTGAAGTCAAAGGTCGATAGAAAAAAATTGAGCGGGGGGTGAGGGGGTGGTTGAAAATTTTTTGCCGGAGTTCGATTGTGTTGTGATTTTTCTTTGCGGAAGATGGCACCGGGTTTACACTGTGCACTTACCATTACATTATTCGGATTTTTGTACAGTACGAGCTGCGGAAAAATCTTGAGTGTTGGTATGTAGATAATATTAATTAAAAAACAGGAATTTAGATAGGAGTTTTCTCTGGTTTTTTTGGTTCGTACATCGCGATAATTTTCTTAAAATGATCTGCCATTTTAAATAATTCGTTCAAGTTGTTGATTGGAAGTTTATTTTCTGTCCGGGCCTCATTATCAAAGACTCCTACAAATTTCTGTTTGGTATTGAAATAAAACCGGCAAATTGGTTTTCGGTTATTATCATCAAATAATATTGCACAATAAGACTTTGCATCTCGCATTACGACTCGAACAGGATCGGTCGTTTCTGTCAGGATTGCTTTAACGATATAATATCCTTCATACTCTTCTTCCGTTGTGACAATTCCTTCAGTATCTTCTTCGGCAGGTTGTGGCGAACTACTATCAGTTTGTCCGGTTGGTTGCTTTGGCGAATCAGGTTCCATTGCAGATTTCAAACGGTCATTTATTTTATCTGATAAAAACTGATTCAAAGATTCCTTGGTTATAAGTGTGAATTTATCCTTCGCCTGTGCTGTTAGTGTTTTAGCATATACCTGTTTAGCAAAAAATCTTACAAACTCTTCGGAAGGTTTTGAGAATTCTTTGTTGATTATCTGAATTATTTCACGTGTATACTTTAGCTGGGACGCTGTGTCTTCAAGTTCATCGACATTAAATCCCTGTTTTGTGAATTTTTTTAACTCCGCAACCAAGGGTTCTTTGATATCAAGCAGGTTAATTTCAAGAAAGGGCTTTTGATCCATCTTGTTCTTGGCTTCAAGATCTGTGAAGAATTGATAAACTACACCATTGGTAAGAATTGCAACTTTAGCAGGAGTTACTGAAAAATACCGGAAAAGCTGGGACGCATGTTCTTTGCTTAAATCTGAACTGACCGGTTTGCATTCCACCAGAATAGCTATGTTACCATCTTTCATGATTGCGTAGTCAACTTTCTCTCCCTTCTTCGTCCCGACATCGGCAATAAATTCGGGATTTACTTCATTTGGATTAAAGACATCATATCCAAGAATCCTGATAAATGGCATGATGAGCGCATTTTTTGTGCCTTCTTCGGTGGCAATCTTTTCAGAAATTGTGGGGATATTTTTAGCGAAAGCCCGTATCTCGTCAATGAAGTCCATGATGAAAATATCATAACGCCAGATATTTATTCCTTTATAATTGCGAGTTTACAAAATGTGCATTATAACATCATTGTTAGAAAATACAAGACTATTTTTAGATTATTGCTCTAAATTGCGAGTGAAATTTCTGGTTATGAAACGCACGCCCATTCATTGTATTGTGATAAACGCCGCCGCCCCCGTTGGGACGCCCCCGCGGCGGTTTAGGATCCGGACACTCCCAAAAACCTCCCTGCCCAGTGAGGCCCCGACGAGGCGGCCGAGCGACCCCCGAAGGGGGTGGGTTGGCTCCTGAATTCTGTGAAAAATAGTAAAATCCTCACCTCTCCTTCCCTCCCCCAATCCGCTCCTCCAGCATCCGGCCATGCGAGCCGTTCCAATAGAGTTTCTTACACTGCTCGCACCAGAAAAACGATAATCCCCGCCAGTCCTTTGGCGCATAATCAGCACCGGTGATCTCGCATTCGAAAGCTTCCCGTACCCGGGTGTTGCAAAGCGAACAGCGACTCATCGTTACCCTCCGTTTTATCAAGCCGAGTCCGATGAGTTGCTGCACCTGCTCAATCACATCTTCGGATTTGATAAGGATCGCCAGTTCCTTCCCGCGCCGGGCAAGTTCGGCATCCCGGGTGAGCAGGATGCGGTGTTCCTGAATACCGAGTTCGAGCAGGAGGGTGTCTTCCTTTGTATTGCCCACAGCAAGACCATTCGCACTGGTAGTATCATACCCCATAAACCGCAGGTACCGGGTAAGGGTCCCCAGCATACGGTCAACGATAAAACGGGGTTCGGGATCCGTGATTTGTTGGGTGGGAGTAGCGGGGTCAGGTGACATGGCGTAGTATCTCGATCTTTTCGCCGCATTTTGTGCACTGCTGGCCTTCAAGTGCCGCAAACCGGCTGGAAAATCCCTGTCGCTCAATCAACATCGCATTGCAGTTCGGGCAGTACGTGTTCTCAAAGGGATGATGATATACGTTACCAAGATACGGGAACCGGAGTCCAAGCTCTTTTGCCGTCTTATAGATCTTCTCAAGCGTAGTTACTGGTGTCGCCCCACGATCGAGCATTTTGTAATCCGGGTGAAACGCAGAGAAGTGCATAGGAGTCTCCGGGCCAAGATGTTCTATCACCCAGCGGATCAACCCCTCCTGCTCTTCCATGCTGTCATTGAGACCCGGGATAACCAGGGTAACGGTCTCGACATGCATGCCAAGCTCCCGGGCGAGCTGTGCCGAGTCGAGCACCGGCTGGAGTTTCGCGCCGCAGATCTTTTTGTAGAAATCATCCGTGAATGCTTTGAGGTCCACCCGGAATGCCCCCAGCATCGGTGCGAGCTCGCGGAGTGCTTCTTCCGTGATGTACCCATTCGTCACGTAAATAGTGCCAAGCCCCTTTGCTCTCGCCAGTGCACCCATATCCAATGCGTACTCATGCCAGATCGTAGGTTCGTTATACGTCCATGAGATACTTGCACTCCCGCTGGCAATTGCCCGCTTCACCCCTTCTGCCGGTTCCAGCGAACGGAGCATTGCCCCCTCCAGCCCCGCCCGGGAGATATGCCAGTTCTGGCAGTGCTCACAATGGAAGTTGCAGCCGACAGACCCCAGCGAGTATGAAAGAGTGCCGGGCAGGTAATGGAAAAGTGGTTTTTTTTCGATCGGGTCAACCGCCTCGGCGCTGATCTTCCCGTAGGTCATTGCTGCAAGCGAACCACGCTCATTCACCCGCACACCACAGATGCCGTGCTTCCCGTCATTGATCGTGCAGCGATGATTGCACAGCGAGCACTTCACCGCATTATTTTCTAATTTTGCATACTGGCGTGCTTCGTGCATACCCGGCTCTCCGATGTGTTATTTGGGATGTTCTTTATTTTCCTTTTCTATATCCTTAAAGGCGTCTGCTCCATCGATCTCAAGCACAAACGAACCCCGATATCCGCAGTCTTTGCAGAGAAATATTTGTCCGACACAACCGCCGGCAACGGGAAATATTTCCTGGCTTTTACAGTTCGGGCAATAAAACATAGTAAACAACTCTATATGAGCATCAGGTACAAAAACTAGTGCAATGAGGAATATTGTCATCTCGCTGGGAGGGTCGATCCTGATCCCCAAACTCAGCGAGAACAGGATCAGCAGTTATGTCCCGGTACTCAAAGCGATCGCAGAGCACCATCGGCTCTTTGTTGTCGTCGGCGGAGGAGGGGCAGCCCGGGATTATATTGAAGCTGCACGAAAACTCGGTGTGGATGAGGGGACTTCCGATGAGATTGGCATCCTTGTCACCCGGCTTAACGCTACACTTCTAATTTCAGCATTGGGAGATGCAGCCTACCCGAAGGTTGCAGAGAGTCATGCAGAGGCGAAGAAATTTGCAGAATCGGGCAAGATCGTGGTAATGGGAGGAATCACTCCGGGCCAGACAACCGATGCAGTCGCTGCGGTTCTTTCTGAACGCGTGAGAGCGTCGGTCTTTATCAACGCAACTTCGGTAAATGGCATTTATGACAAAGACCCGAAGAAGCATAAGAATGCAAAGCGGTTTGAAACCCTCACTCCCCAGCAACTGCTGGTGATTGTCAGCCAGATTGGTCTTGGCGCCGGATCCAACAATGTGTTGGACATCATCGCAGCCCGGATCGTTGAGCGCAGCCATATTCCTCTGGTGGTGCTTGATGGCCAGGTGCCGGAAAACCTGTCAAACGCGATTCTCAAGGGAAAATTTACCGGGACAATCGTTTCTGAAAACAATCAATCCCCCCTCCCCATTTAATTGTGGGAGACCATTACCTATTTTTATCATCCCGGCACATCTATGATGTCGCGGGGTAGTAGGGTAGCCTGGTCCATCCTAGAGCGTTTGGGACGCTTTGACGGCGGTTCGAATCCGCCCTACCCCATTGGCTATGAAAAAGCA
>Ga0265296_1004212_pt1 | contig 12640 bp, 9 predicted proteins | sample MunlanPumphouse1_FD_189073 | JGI IMG/M metagenome (GOLD analysis project Ga0265296, IMG submission 189073) | Groundwater microbial communities from a municipal landfill in Southern Ontario, Canada - Pumphouse #1 | ecosystem: Environmental > Aquatic > Deep subsurface > Groundwater | place: Canada... | reverse complement strand
GACCTTCTTTTGGTTCAAAATGCCCGGGGAGGGAGTTGAACCCTCAATCCCTTGCGGGCCCAGGATTTTAAGTCCTGTGCGTATGCCAATTCCGCCACCCGGGCATGTTATTTAATTTATTTAACCAGAAAACTCTTATTTTTGCAAGACTTGCTTAGCTAAACTGATTAAATCCGCAATCAATTTTTTGTCGCTTATGTTGGTTTTGGCTTGTACCACTCCAACATCGGCTTGGGCTAAATCCTGCACCAGAATAAAACCTCCTTGAATTAATTGCCCGGCCATCTCGTGGCCCAAAGCGGGTAAAATCGTGATTGGATATAAACTCAAATCATCAATCCAAGCTGGAAGAGGACGCTCTTTAGGATGGGTCCAAGAAAGCATGACCATATTTTTGCAATGGCCGTATTGAATAGCATCATGAGAAAAACGCGAATTGGTCACAAGCCAGCATTCATCAATATGTGGCGCTTTGTTAGCGGCCGCCCCATCAACCAAATCCAAAAACCGCGCCCAGGTAGCCATGGTGTCTTTAATGCCGATGAAGATGCCAATGTCATGACGAAACTTGCACTCCATCATGGCGGTCCGATTATCTTTAGTCGCCAAGACATCAACTTCGTGAGTAATACAGGCGCCTTGCAAAATTGGCGGCAATTCCGCTTGGTAACCATAAGCGATTAATAATCTGGCAATGTATTTTTCAAAATCAAAACCTAAAGGGCCGAGTTTTAAAATCGCGTCGCGCAAACTGTAACGCGCCGCCACAGCTGGCGATTCTTTTTTTAATAAATCAAAAACAAGATTATAAATCTCTTTGGTGGTCGTTCCTTCTTTCACGCTGGTTTCCACTGTCTTGGCCACCTGATCACAAAGCGGCCCACCGGCTCCGGCTCGACGACAAGTATTTTTTACTTTTTCAATGTCAAAGGACGCTTTCTCGCCAGTGGATTTAATAATGGTAACGGACATATTATTTCTTCAACGATTTTATCGCTTTCAAAAATTCCCCGCACGGCAGAGTGTTCAATACATCTTTTTTCGTCGCCCAACCTCGTCTTGCCTGACCAATACCTAGATTATAAAAGGCAAAATGCTGAACCGAGTGCGCGTCAGAATCAATTACTAATTTAACACCAATTTCCACTGCTTGTCTAATATGCGTATCTTTTAAATCCAAACGATCGGGAAAAGAGTTGATTTCCATAGCCACTCCATATTCCTTAGCCGCCCGCAAAATTTTGGCCATATCCAAAGCATAGGCTGGGCGGCGACCGATCACGCGGCCAGTTGGATGGAAGAAGATATTCACCAATGGATGTTTAATAGCGCGGATAATCCGTTCTGTTTGTTCTTTTTCTGAAAGGTGAAAATGGGAATGTATGGCCATGGAAACTAGGTCTAATTTTTTTAATGCTTCGTCCGCGATATCTAATTTGCCATCTTTTAAAACATTTACTTCGGCGCTTTTTAGGACTTGTAGCTTGCCTATTTGGCCCGTGGGCCAACGGCCCATAGGGTAGCTTGCCTGCCTGTCCGGTAGGCAGGTAGCTTGTAGCTTTTTATTGATTCGATCAATTTCTTTTGCTTGCCGCGCCAAGCCTTTTTCATCCAAGCCGCCTGTCATGGCTAAAGAACGGGTGTGATCTGTAATGGCAATGTATTCTAAACCAACGGCCATAGCCGCTTTGACCATTTCTTCCAAAGAATTGGCGCCATCGGTCCAATTAGTCTGTATCTGCAAATCGCCGCGAATGGAACCATACGGAATTAAGTTAGGCAAACCAGGAGATATACCTTGAGCTTGTCGAAGGGCCGCTTCTATCTCACCCGAAGCAGTACGAATCTCTGGTGGTATCCAAATCAAACCCAATTTTTTGTAGACATCTTCTTCAGTTTTGGCGGCGATCAATTTTTTGCCTCTAAACAAACCATATTCGGAAAGTTTATATCCTTTTTTAATAGCCAACTTGCGCACTTCAATGTTGTGCTCTTTGGAACCAGTAAAATATTGCAAAGCCGCTCCATACACTGCCTCTGGCACGACTCGAACATCCGCATCTATACCTCCGCCAGCCGGCAGATTTAATCTAACATTGGTTTTTGTCAGTCCGCGGCCATAGACATGCTCCACTTCCGGCATTTTGACAAAAACTTCCATCACTTTGGCTGAATTTTTTGCCGTGACCAAAATATCAATATCGCCGACAGTGTCCTGCATCCGCCGTACCGAGCCGGCCGTAGTCACATGCTGAACGCCGGGAATCTTGCGCAATCTATTTTCGATAAGATTAATAATTGGCAAAAGATGACCCAAAGTAAAACGACCTTTGCTCTTTTTTAAAAATTCAATTCCTTTTAAAATCTTCTCTTCTGACTTCGCGCCAAAATGGGGTAACTTTTGAATCTTGCCCGCCGTCGCGGCTTTTTCCAAATCTGCCAAATTTTTAATTTTTAATTTTTGATAAAGAGTTTTGATAGTCTTGGCGCCCAAACCCTCAACGGCCAATAATTCACTGATTCGCACGGGTATTTTCTTTTTGTATTTTTCGTACTCGAGAAAGGTGCCTTTTTTAATCAGCAACTCTAGATGATAGGCAATGCCCTCACCTACACCCGGAATTTTCCGTAGGCCATCAACACCTTGCTCATTATAAATATCGGCCACTTCCCGATCGAGAGTTTCAATCGCTTGGACTACTCGTTCATAAGCCTGCGGCTTAAAAGGCACATCGTCCATTTCGTAAAATACAACCATCTCTGACAATAGTTTAATAATTTCTTGATTGGTTGGGGGTCGCATAATTCCTGTATCTTATCACAAACCAACAAACAAAGAAATCCGCTCCGATTACCATCGAAGCGGATTTCTTATTAAAATAATTTAACTTTATGCCGCTTTTTTCATGCTTGCGGCTTCTATTTTTTCCTTTTCGGCGATAACCTTTTTTAGGATTTCAATATTTTTTTGTAAAATATCCATTTGATCCAGCGCCTTTTTCTGTTCCAATTCACGCCACTGACGACTCATGTCACCCAAAATACGCAACAATTCTTTGGATGATCTGGTGAGCCACGTCTCAACTGATCTGATGCGCTCGCCCATCGCCGCGACCCTGTTAGGATCTACGTCAGCATCCATCATTGCCTTGTGTTGAGTAGTTAAGGTATCCAAAACTGACGGCTTGCGGTCAGGTGACAATTTAGCATATTGTTCCAAATAACCCCGTTCTTGCATAAAATTATTTTAATAATTCTATGCGGGTATGGGGAGTCGAACCCCAATCTGATCCTTGGCAAGGACCCATAATAGCCGCTATACGATACCCGCAAATTTTTTGAGAAATTCTTTTCCACTGCCTGATTTAAAATATTTTTCTCTAACTCTAGCCTCAACCCGATTTTTTACTGTTTCTGCATAGATAAGTTGCCATGGCCTAATATCGCTTACTCCAATTAGTCTGCCCTGAATTATGCTGAGAAAAACGTTTTTCCAGATCTTTTGTCATGCCTACATATATGAATCCATTGATTTTGCTCAGTAAAGCGTAGACATGGTACATATTAATTACTATGACTAATAGCCGCTACCTGCCTGCCGGCAGGCAGGTACGATACCCGCTCAACATTGAAAGTATTTTAAATCAAGAACCGCTCGACGTCAAGTCAGTATCATCTTCTTTCTTTTTCTTGCGCCACTGAATAAAAGCCGTCAGCATCCCGAATGGAATCATTTTCAGAAGTTTATTACGAAAACCCAGAGTAACAAGGACGCTCGTCAAACCGCCGGCAGTGGCGGCGAGATAATTGGTCGCTACGCCTTTTGACTCGCCCGTGGCTGGCTCCGCGCTGGCACCCATGGCGCTCTTCTCTAGAATTTGGATGTCTTCAACAAAACGCGGCCAGAGCTCAAAACCATTTTTATTCTTTGTCAAAATACCAGTCAAACTTATTCTGTCACCCTCTTTCAGTAAAGACATCTCTATACCTGTTGATTTCTTTAGATAAACATCCAACTCATTGCCCCCATCATCAATAATTAAGCGCTGACCTCGCTCTTCAATGATGATGCCGCTCACAAACACTAAACTGCCACTTAGATCATCATTAACCTCCGCTAGGACAACTTCTTTGGCAACCAACGGCTCGCCGCTTTTCACAATTTTAATTTCTTCCTTTTTAGTGACTTTAATCCGCGGCTCGCCTTGACTTTCCACTAATTCACCGACGACTTCCACCATATCTCCAATTTTTAAATCAGGAAAATCTTTTTTATACATGTATACTTGTGCCCCACTGCCGGCAATATAAAAAATTTGACTGCCTAAAATACCTGGTGGCGCCGAAACAATTCCGCGCACTTTCACTCGCTCGCCCGCGTCTTCCTGACGCAAATCTTTCAGGGAAACTTCGATGATCGTGGCTGTCTTTTTACTGCCAGACTCTGTACTATTAAGCACTGCCACAGTAGAATTTACCGCACCCTTGGTGGGTTGAGTCCAAAGATAACCACCATCCATTTGCCCCGCCGAATCGGCGGGCAAACGCGACCAACTTAATCCCTCTGGCGCTCGATCGTACTTAATTTCTTGCACCAAATTTCCCGCCGCGTCGAAAAGTCGCGCCTTATCACCACCATTATTCAAGGCTAAATTTGTAATTGTCCTTTCAAAGACTAAATAAGACTGCGGCTGGATAATGACGTCTTTAATTTTATGAGGCTGACTGCCGCCTTCATCGTCATCTAATTTAAAACCATTTAAGTCGAGCGGCACAGCGCCATCATAATACAATTCAATCCATTCAGTGCTGTCACTGCCTTCGGGATTTGGCATGATTTCAGAAATATATAATTGTCTTATGGCGCTGGCTCCCGCTTTTTCCACCACGGCTATCTTGACTATCTTACTGACCTTCTCTTTGCCGTCATCAACTTCTAAATGAACGTCATGCTCGCCCAATTGATTAAAAACATGGGCTATGGTCGCGCCATTCATTGTCTGGTTATCAAGCACCCAACGATAACTAACTTCATCATCATCTTCGTCAAAAGAATCACTGGCATCCAGTTTAATTTCCTGACCGATGACTGCTTCTTGGGGCGCTTCAATCACAACTTGCGGCGGATGATTGGCTGATTGCAAAATATTTTCTTGGCCCGGCGTAGACGAACCGCTCCATTGCCAGCCTTTTTCAAAACGCGAAAAACTCAATCCTTCTTTAACATCACTGATATTCACTTTATCTTTTAAAGTGTCGTCAGGGGCATACAACCAAACTGTCTCCGTGCTATTGTTCAAGGCTAAACTACTTTGATTTCTTTTAATCAAAAATAATCCACCCGCCGACACATTAACTGACGAAATTTTATATTTTTTGCCGCTGGCGTCTTTGAGATACCAGCCTTGCAAATTTACCGATCGGCTTTCCATATTTTTTAACTCAATAAATTCTCCCTGCTCATCATCGCCTTTTGGATCAGGAAATAATTCATTCAAAACCACATTGGCCTTACTGTCGACGCTAGCTTCTGAAACGCTTTGATTGTTTTTTCCTTTTGTCGGAGTGAGAGCGACCAAAAAATCCTTACTGGAATTATTGCTATCACATCCGTCGCAACCGCGCGCCACCGAAGAAGGATCGGTAGCCGTCGGCGCGTTATCCGCCACATTACCATCCTCCCAAACGCCATAGGCAACTTGGTCAAAAATATTTTCATGATCATCTTTGAGAAAAACAATATCACCGGTGTTGTTCAAACTGCCCTTGACTGGACTGACAATTTTAAATTGTCCGGGAACTAAAGTGCCTGAAAGTTCGGTTTTGGCTTTTGATCCTTCCTCCAAATACCAACCACTTAATTCCACCGAAGTTTCGCCAGCGTTATAAAGCTCAACCCACTCCTCTTCATTATCAGCCGGGTCAGAAACAAATTCGTTAATAACGATAGTCGCCTTGGGTACCGTGTAAATTTTAGATGATGTACCGCCGCCGACTGTCTCGATTTTTAAAATGACATTGGAATTATTTTTTGTCGCTTGATCAGTGACGGCAAAATCCTGCCCATCATTGTTAGTATCTAAGCCATTACTTTTACGAATAATCGTTTGGCCTGATTTAGTCGTGGCTGGCGCGTTGTCTAAAGTGTTGTTGTCATTCCAGTTGCCGTAAGCTACATTATCAATCAATACAGCATCGGGGGATTTTATTATCAAAATATCACCTTCGTTATTTAAACGATCAGAACTTAAATCAAAGGTAGCAAAACGAACGGTGATAGTCAGTGTACCGGAAAGACTTAAAATAACATTGCCGGTGCCGTCATAAATTTTCCAACCATCAAGATTAATCTCACCTGATTTATTCAAATAAACTTCTACCCATTCATGCCCTTCGCTTGGATTGGGCAGAACTTCATTAATAACGACATCGCTGGAAGAAAATGAAGACGCAGCTGGCGCGGTTGGTGGAGCGGGCGATGCCGGAGCTGTAATTTGATTAGTCGCGCCTTTGGTGGGTGTTGTAGTCACGGCAAAATCATTTTTATCCACCCCTGAATCTTGCCCATCGATTTGGCGCCCTACAGCCTTGGGATCATCGGTGGCTGGCGCGTTGTCATCCAAATTGCTGTCGTCCCAGTCACCGTAAGTTATTTGGTCAATAATCGTCTCTGATGTATTTTTTAAAATAATAATATCGCCGCTGTTGTTCAATTTTGGGGCGGATAACTCAAAAATTAAAAACCCACTGCCGCTAATAGTTTGAGACAAAGTAACAATAGCGCTACCACTGCCGTCAAAAATTTTAAAACCAGTCAAATCAAAAGACTGACTAGTTTTGTTATAAATTTCAATCCATTCTTTTTCACTTTCAATCGGATCAGCCACAAACTCATTGAAGACTAGATCGCCTACTGACGGCGATGGCGCGGTTGGTGGAGGCGGAGGTGGCGGGGGCACGGGTGGCGGAGATTCTATGGCCGGCTGGGGCGCGCTTTGGCTGTTCTGCGGATTGGACGTAGTCTGTAAAAAGAAATCGGCGCTGTTGTTGTTTGTGTCTGTGCCGTTGCCTTGACTGCCGCCGGGCTTACGCCCTAGGCTTTGATTGGCGCTAGGATTTTGTGAAAAAACCGCGCCCTCGATAAAAGCATTAATAGCCGTACCCCAAGCCACGCTATCAATAATAACCCCGGTATTTTCCGCGCCTTGACGCAAGGCAATGCCATTATTGTCGGCAATAGTTTGAATGGTAGTTGTATCAGGCGTCACGGCGATCGTTGTATAAGAACTGCCTGCCCAAAGATAATAACCATGGGCTGGCACTAAGGTCGAGGCAATCCATGATTTGATGGTTGTATCTGACGTGGCAGTTGCCGTGCGCTTGACTAGACGATAATCATTTAAATCAATGGGTGAAGCAGTTGGATTATAAATCTCAATAAAATCATTATTCGTTTGGCCCGTGCCGCCGGTAGTTTGTACTTCGCTAATCACCAGGTGATCTGCTATTTGAGCCGTGGCAAAATTTGGCAAAACAAAAAATCCTCCCAGGAAAAATAAAACAGTCAAAAATATAAAAATCCTCCTGCCCATTGCTTTAAAGTTATTTCTTCTGTATATTATAATCGTAAATTAAAGAGCTTACAAATGCCCGGGTGGCGGAACTGGCATACGCGCATGCCTTAGGAGCATGTTCCCGCAAGGGATTGAGAGTTCAAATCTCTCCCCGGGCAAATCAATCACATGACTCAATATGCAGTTTGTTACTAAAAGTGAAAAAGAAACTTTTGGTCTAGCTAAACAATTTTCAAAATCACTTCGCGGAGGCGAGGTGGTTTTGCTTTTAGGTGATTTAGGCAGTGGCAAAACGACATTTGTGAAAGGGTTGGCACAGGCACTTGGAATTAAAGAAAAAATCACCAGTCCAACTTTTGTACTCATGCATACGCATTGCGTTACACGTTACCTGCCTACCTTGCCTACCGGCAGGCAGGCCGGACAGGCAGGCAAGTTACACGTTACACGATTTGTGCACGTTGACGCTTATCGCCTCAAAACTGCCCAAGGGTTGCTGGATATTGGCCTTGGTGATTGGCTAGGACGCCAAGATACCACGGTCCTAATTGAATGGGGTGAAAAAATAAAACCGTTATTGCGACGGAAGAAAATAAAATTTACTGAAATAAAATTCCAACACGGACAAAAAGAAAACGAGAGAATCATCAAGATAAAATAAAAGAGGCGCCGCGATGGCTCCTCATTGGTGCAAAATGCACGGGGTGTGCACTTCAATTGATGGCTGAACGCCCGGTTGTTTGCCTCGACAGCGAGAACAGACGTTCGTAATCACAATAATGCCGGCGTTACCAATTTTGGTTTCTTGGCATTCTTTCCGCAGTATCGTAAGAATAGGAGTAGGGAGAGGGCCAAAATGCCCGCAAAAGTGGCAAGAGTACAGATTATGGATTTTAGCTTGATCTAAACAAGTTTCGCACAAAAAATCCTTCTCACCGCGGCCTTGAACACCGCAAACGATGCATTTGCCCAAGATGCGCCTCCTCTATATCTTTTGCGTTTATCCAAAGAACACTTCAAACTTAATACAATCCATAAAACTTGTCAAGGGACTTGACAAGTTTTGAATTATCTGCTAAGTTAATATTGTCTTTGGTAGCTTTGTTAGGAGGAGAATATGCGAAAAACCAACACGGCTAACATTCCTAGAAAGGAGTGGCAACAAGCAAGACACATCGCAAAGGCTAGAGGTTTTGCGATCGAGCTCACAGATGATGGCAAAACTGTTCTTTGGCGCGACATAAAAAGCAGGAGGATTGTGGCCCGACAACCACTTAAAAACGTTCCTTGTCTTGGAGATTATGCCGACACCCTCAAGTCCGAGTAAGCTTCCTAGCTTACTTTTTTTGTTTTGAAACGAACCATTGGCATGCCTGGTTCAGTCTATTAAATAACGCTGGCCTACCAACAACCGCTTGTGTTTTAATTTTTTCAAGCAAGAAAGAGTTTATTGTTTTTTCATCGACCAGGTCATTTTCTAGAAGGCAAAAAATGCTGGCCAAAAAATAGTCAACCTGGTCAGGCGTGGCAGTATAAGACGAAAAAGCATTTTTGAGAGCGCTCCGCAGATCTTTTTTTGCCGCCTCGACGATTTTCTGTCTGGCCTCCTGCCACGCTGGCCTCTTTTCCAAGCGAGCGCGCCAACGATTAAACTCATTTCTTTGCTGCTGACTCCCTTCTGCTTCTTTTGTTTCACGAGATGTTGTTAAAAGTCGAGTAGTATTAATAATATATTCATCCGGACGATATCTGCGCTTACCTTCGGCGATTTCTCCTTCGTAAAGTTCTTGACTATACGCTCCGCTAAATGTCTTAGCGCTACCAAAATCAACGAGATAAACTTCCGGCGGCACCTTTGCATCCGCGACGTAAGGACCTACAATCATAACGTTACGCTCGTGGGTATCGCGATGACATAAATTATTATCATGCAATAATTGTATGGTGTTTTGTAGTCGCTCTTGTATGCTTGGGTGTAGAACAAAGTTATTTTTTTGCAAAAACGTATAAAGTTTTGCCGCGTTCTCGGCAAAAACTACCTCTCGCTCAAATTCACGTTCGGCATCATCGCGTGCTTTTCCTCCAGGCATAGAATATCCTAAAAATTGCGCTACTTCTTCGTGCAGTTGGGCAAATGACATTTTAGCTAAATCCTCTTCACTAAAGGTGGGCGCTGTTTCCTTGCGACGCAAAGCCTCTTTACATAAAATAGTGGCCAAATCTTCACCTGGAATAAAATCCATTAAAATAACTTCTGCATTATTACCACTTGCTTGCACGCCTTTTTCACGAAGCGCGTCCTTAGTCGCGGACGTGAGCGATAAATCACGGTACAATATTGGAGTGGGTACTTTTACGCATGGTTTTGTGGATTTTGCGACAATCTCATAGGCGAGTCTTTGCATGTCATATTCAAGTTTTCCTTCTCCTTTTGTGTAGATTTTCAATAATTTTACCGCTTCGGGAGTGCGCGGATTAATCCCCATCTGAAGCAGATGACTAATCGCATTCTCGTCAATCCCTTCAAAATTTAAATGAAAAATAACACCATTATTGCCTTCGTTCACTTTTTTGGCGTGTTGCACTAAAAGAAGTTCCAACTCCGCGTCGACAAGACGCTCTAATTCTTCTCGTCTGATTCTATCGATATAATCTGCTTGTTCGCCAGATTTGGTAGACATATTATAATACTTTATCTTATTCTTAATATTGTATCTTCCACTCTACCAAAATCAAACAAGATAGGCAACGCCTATCTTGTTTGTTGGACTCTTTCTATGATAATTTTTTCCTCAATTAAGACAACTTTTCTGGTTCTTTCCCAGCATCAATAACGTTACCATCATCTAGCCCGCCACTTTGAAGTCTTCTATTAGCGTCGCTAGAAACTTTGTTTATCACGCCTTGCACTGCTTTATGAAATACTCGCACTCCTTCTTGAAGTTTGGCCGCAACATCATCCATATTCACTTCACCGGTTGCCACAACCTCTATGCCGCCGGCATGACTAAACCAATCCAACTCATCATGGTCGGCGCTCTTTATCCGTCGGCGAAGATCAGCGGCTGTATCTTGCATAATCATAAATTTACCAGTTCCAAGATTAACGAGCTCATTCGGATGAATCCATGTAAGCATGGTATCATCTCCGTATTGTGATATTTCTTTTAACATATCTTCTCGCCCTCGTATATCTCTTAATGACAATTCCATCCGTTCCTGCGCCACAAATTCTTCCGCTTTATCATACTCTTCGATCCTAAATCTGAAATCTCTCCCGCGTGCCAAATCGTTATCAATGTTTTCCATATTTTCAATCAATCGACGCGATTCAGCCACAGAATAAATGTGCAGGGAATTATTAAAAACTTCTCGAATGGCAATAACGCGATCACCTCGGAGTCCGCGCAGTGTATTCAATCCTTCAAATTTAGCCTCCTGTATTGCCGCCTCTCTGTACTCTTCTGTTCCTATTTTAGATAAACTCTCCGAGAGGGTCGTCCCTGGTGGACCATGCATATGAGTGCGATTATCACGGTAAAAATCCGCCCACCTTTTTCTTGCCGTCTCGACAGTTGACCCTGGCGGCAAATCATCATACACAATCATGATAACTCCAGAATCCACTCTCCCTGTCGCTTGATTCACTATCGCTATGGTTTTTACTGGATCTCTCATGCTCACAACTCCCTCTCGTAATTCCGCGACACTCTTTACAATAAGAGGCTCACCAGTCTCCTCACCACCATTATTAAAAGCATATTCCGGATATATTCCAAGAAGCCGTGAATCATCATATCCTGAAAGTTTTTCTAGTGAAATTCTAATACTGTGTTCAAAGTCAATTTCTCTAAGCGCCTCATATGAGATGTCTTCATTTTCCGGAAGAATAACCTCAATCTTTTTTGATTCCGAACTTTTGATTAATTCATCTTGGCGATCTTTTGATTCTTCACTCATAAACAAATTACAAAATATCTTACTTAAATCATTATTAAATCCTATCATAAAACCCGAAATTAACAAAACAGACCACTCTGGGGTCTGTTTTGTTACTCTCTCTACTTAAAACGTCAAATCATTAACGGCTTAAGTAGAGGGCGCAGATGCTTTCGCTCTGCGCCGTAAATATCGCCTCCTGAATTTTGGTGGGGAGCGTGTGGTCTTTCCACACTATGAACTCCCCGAGAAAGGATTTGCGGTGTTCCCATCAGGGGAACTTTGTCGGTGCTTCTCTCGGGTTACCCCGATTCTCGCTTCCGCCTCGTCCACTGCCAGGACAGTGGAACCAAAGGCGGTCCGACATGCCAATCTAGCAAGACCTGCTAGGTATGGCTTTCATGGGTTCAATGAACCCATGGGTTCTTCCTACGAAGGCCAATGGCCCTCGTCCATCACGGTGGTTCGGAAGCAACCGAGCCCTGGCACCCTTGGAGCCCAAAAAAGCTCCGAGACGCATGGGGACCGCAAGCTCCCACACGCCTCCGAAACTATTTCTTGTTAAGAATTAAGAAATGAGTCAAACATTTTACCAGCGCGCTCTCGCCGTAATTGTCTCCTTCTGGCGAGAGCGTTCGTCCGCTTTATCCGCTCCATCATCCGCTCCGCCTGCTCTTCGCCCAATAGTTCATTCCACGTAAGAGGACAGGCATTGGCCTCGGCAACGCGAGCGTCGAGTTGAGGATCTTGATCCTCGATATCCTCAATGTCATCGTCATCGACCATCAAAACTCTCATCGCGGCGATTGTTCTCTTGATTTCTTTCCGTGAACGCTTCATTTGTGTTTCCTTTTTTGTTTGTAGGTGTAACTGCATTGTCCGCCCCCAGCCACGAGATAGGGCGCTTCGGTGCTTCCCCGAAGTATTACAGCTCGCGTCACGTGCGAGTTCACGGCCGTCTAGTTGTCGGCAGTTACCCGTGCTCATGGATGCGGCGCGCGACCGACGACGGGAGTCGCACGCGGCAAGGACGGCAAGTTCGGTCGCAGGGACCGACGACAGTGTAGCTGTCGCCCATACCGAACTCCATACAGACACGCCGCGCGTGATACTGTCCGGAGCACAGG
>Ga0265296_1004211_pt1 | contig 12643 bp, 9 predicted proteins | sample MunlanPumphouse1_FD_189073 | JGI IMG/M metagenome (GOLD analysis project Ga0265296, IMG submission 189073) | Groundwater microbial communities from a municipal landfill in Southern Ontario, Canada - Pumphouse #1 | ecosystem: Environmental > Aquatic > Deep subsurface > Groundwater | place: Canada... | reverse complement strand
TCAGAAGGAATTCCCTCGCCTGTGTCCTTGATGGATACAACAGCCCAGCGTTTAAGTTTACCTTTTTGTTTAACATATTCTCTGGAAACCCTTGTCACTACTGTAAGACTTCCGCCTTTTTTCAAAGCCTCTATGGCATTTTTTATTATATTCAAAAATACCTGAAGAAGCTTTCCTTCGTCGCCTGTAACTCCCGGAATGCTGGGGTCATACATCTTATGTAAAATAATCCCTTTGTTTTTCATCGGAATATCAAGAATAGAGAGCGCTTTTTCAAGGACTTCATGGATATTCACTGAATGGAATGACGGCCTCTTGCTTATAGTTAAATAGTTTTGAAGTATCGAATTTAATCTGTCCGTCTCCTTGATTATCAGGTTTGTGTATTCGTCAATACCCGCAGATTGTGTCTTATCACGCAGAAGTTGCGCTGCGCCCCTTATCCCTCCCAGTGGGTTTTTTATCTCATGAGCGATGGTTCCGAGAAGATATATCAAAGAGTCAAACTGATAGTCTTCCCTCTCAACAATATCGATGTTTCCCCTGAGTGAAAGCACAACTCCTTTTGTTTCTCCCTGCACAAAAAAAGGCGAGAGATTGAAATCAACATTTATTGTTTTTCCGATAGTTATGTCGACTCCCCTGCCGCTGAAAGGCCGTTCTTCGGATATGGTCTTTTTTATAAGACCTGAGATTATTTTTTCTTCAGGGAATAATTCCCTGAATTTTTTCCCTGTTATCTCTTTAAGGCTCCTGGCAAAAAACTCTTCGCCTGCCCTGTTTACAAACTGCACCACGCCTTTTTTGTCAAAAAGGACAATGGTATCTTCAAGGCTGTTTATTAATGATTCGAGTGAGAACATATAAATTCGCTATCCTATATAGTCTTCAGGATTACCTTATGTTGTCATTCTGGCTTGTCCAGAATCTTTCTTAATATTCCAAACAAGACGGAAGGATTCCCGACAAGCGGGAATGACAGAAGTTTATCTTGTCTGCTGTTTCACCTATTATGCTGTTTTTATTATCCTCTGCGGATGCGTATAGACATTCAGCCTGTCTCCCCTTACAAATCCCACTAAGGTAATCCCCCTTGTTTCAGCAATCTCCACTGCAAGATTCGTAGGCGCTGTCCTGCTCGCAAGCACAGGGATGCCCCATCTGGAACATTTAGATGCAATCTCTGATGAAAGCCTTCCGCTTGCAAGCATTATCTTTCCTTCAAACTTTATACCTTCAAGCAGCAAATATCCAATAACCTTATCAACAGCATTATGCCTGCCTATATCCTCTGCAAAGACAATAATATCCTTGCCATCTGATAAAGCAGCGCTGTGGACACAGCCTGTGAGATGATAAAGCTCGGAACGGGTCTGAAATTTCTTGAAGATATCAAAGAGACTGCTTGCATGTATTGAGAATTCATCTTTTATCTTTTCAGATTCAGGTTTCTTGGCAAATGTTATGCCCCCCACACATCCTGATGTTACAACCCTGCTCTCCCTGGATATCACGGCATCTGCTGCCTGTATGTTAACAAGTATGTCATCGCCATATTCAATGCTCATCCGGTCTGTACACCACGCTCCCTTGATAACGCCCTCTGTCGTAAGCAGGCCGACAACAAGTTCCCTTATCATTAAGGGGGAGCAATAAATACTTATAATCTCCTCGTTGTTAACAGATATTCTCAGCCTTTGTTCTACAGCAACAGTATCTTCCTCCTGTTTCATGGAGTTGCCGATAATCCTGGATATTAGCTTTTTTGCCGTTGGATTCATTTTTTTATTCACAAAAATTATACTTGTCTGTAAATTATATCATCAATTAATGCTAAAATATCTGCGGAGCTGAAATATATGACATATAAAGATGCCATAAAAAATAGTTTTGGGCTTGTTCATAAGAACTGGCAGCTTGTGATGGTTCAAGTCGCCATGATGATTATAAGCTGTATTGGCTTTTTCGTGTTTATCGGGATACCTCTGGCTGTTGCCTTTGTTATGTTTGGACTTGACCTGACAGAACTGACCAGACTCAAAGACCTCATCGGAACAATGAGAGAGCCTTCTGAAATTATATCCAGATATATGGGATTATTTGTTGTGTTTTTATTCAGTTTTATACTTTATCTGTTCTTTATTGCGGCAATAGGGCTATATGTCTTTGGCGGCTCAGCAGGTCTGATTGGCAGGATTGTGAAAGATAACACTGCAAGATTCAGCATGAATACATTCTTTTCAGAGGGCAAACGGCTTTTCTTTCCCCTGGTCGGGTTCACTACAATTATTGGCGTAATCTTTATCGGCGTTGCCTTTATCCTTGGCTTATTTGGAGGCGGGATAGCGGCTATCATATCCATTGCAAAAGAGCATGAAGCAACGCTTGCTCTTTTTCTCGGAATATTTTTTTCACTGTTATTATTCTGCGTCGGGCTGATTCTTATTGCCTGCGCAATTGCCCTTGCTTTATACGGCGTGGCATCTATTGTCTTTAAAGGTAGGGGACCGTTGAAATCAACAAAAGAGACGATAAGATATCTATATCATCACCCTGATGCATTATGGCTTTACTGCATTACATTTGGAGGATATATCCTTGCAAGTTTTATGCTTATCCTTCTCGGTACCCCGTTCAGCCTGATTCCGATAGCAGGCCCCATACTCGCCATCCCCTACCAGCTTTTCTCCTATACAGTCCAGAGCTATTTAGGGCTTGTTATCCTCTGCACAACCTTCATCTATTATTTCTCCACAGAAGTCCGGCCTGAGCAGGAGACTGAACTAAAAGTAGAACCTATAGCTGAATGGGTTACTCAAATACCTGATATTTCTCAGCCTCAAGTTTCCGGGCCAACACCTCCTCATCCTGAGAAGGAAGCGCCGGAATAAGTTTTATATCAAATATTTCTTCAAAAGAACGTTTTATAATACCCCTGAATTCTTTATCGCTTAAATCAGGAATAATATCCTTTAGCCCTGTCATTGACTCTTTTATGTTTTGAGAAGGTTTAAGCCTGAATACCTTCATTGTTGCCGGTTCATCAATAATATACGGGATTGACCCCTGCTGCAAAAGCCCGTCTGTCCAGCGTTTCTGGGCTGAGCCGATTATCTTTTTGTTGTCTATCAGTATTTCTCCGAATGAACTTGACTGAAAACATAAAGGGCTTCCCGCAAGAACCCTGCCCTTTTCCCTGTGTTTTTTCGATTCAGCCTGTATCCCAAGCTTATTAAGCGCGAGATTGAAAACAGCGCTTATCTTTTTATAGCTGTCAAGCAGGCCCTTAGAAAAGGGTTCATGGTCTGTTCGTACAGAAAAACTGTACGTCAGTTCATCGCCGTGCAGTATTGCCCTCCCTCCGGTAGGCCTTTTTACTATCTGTATCCGGTTTGCCCTGCAATATTCAATATTAATATCTGATGACTTTTGAAAACGTCCAAGGCTTAATGACGGCTTGTCCCAGGAGTATAGTCTCAGTGTGGGCGGTGAATCACCTTTTCTGACAGAGACTGCAATCGCCTCATCGAGCGCCATATTGCAGGATGCGCTGCATGGTTTGGAATTGATAAACCTCCAGGTTTTATGGTAATTTAGCATGTCTTTTTTGAACCTGATTTCAGGTATAATTATAACAGACATCTGCACTTTGCTAATACGGACATAAGTAAAGCCGCTTGCATGTCATTCCCGCTTGTCGGGAATCCTTCTTTAAGAAAGATGCCGGACAAGCCGGCATGACAGAAACGGGTATTTAATGGGGGGGGTATGAACTCCTTAGTAATTGTTGAAGTGGAGGAATCGTGGTCAGATACATAAATGTCAGAAGCAAGCAGAGGAATGAATTCATTGATATAACCGAAAAAGTCAATGAGGTTATTAAAGAGGCAGGAGTAGTCAGCGGAATCTGTTATATATACGTGCCTCACACAACAGCAGGCGTAACAATAAACGAAGGCGCAGACCCGTCTGTTCAGCGTGACATACAGAATGTTCTCAGCAGGCTGATACCGCACGAGATGAACTATTCCCATAGAGAAGGCAATGCAGATGCACACATAAAATCAACTATGGTAGGAGCCTCTCAGCTTGTTATCATTGATGAAGGCAGGCTTGTACTCGGGACCTGGCAGGCTGTTTATTTCTGCGAATTTGACGGGCCAAGGCACAGACGGGTAGCGCTGAAGTTTATCGCGGACAAGTAAAACAGTATCTGAAACGGTGCAATTTTTAAAAGGATAGAGGAGGTCTAATATGTCAAAAATAGGTGATATTATCAAAAGCCAAAGTAAAGAAATAGACCCAATTATCAATGAACTTTCGTTGATGAAGCAGTTGATAAAAGAAAGAGCGCATCCATTAGACCTTCTTAGAGAACTAATTTCAAATTCAGGTGCGAGAGAAGTCGGAGCAACTGAAATAAAGATCAAATATACAATTGATGATGAAGGCCACATATTTGAAGCTATTGATAACGGTTGTGGAATGGATTTCACTGATAATAAGTTGCTTCCCGGAAGGCTCGATAAATTCTTTGGATTAGGATTATCAACGATTGTTGGAATAAAAGCAGACGAATTCTCATGGAAAGGTCTCGGCTCAAAACTAGCCTACCAATCAAGAAGAATCGAAATTAATACTTGGTGCGGTTCAGGTGATGCGATAAAAGTTGAAATAAGCGAACCTTGGAGTTCTATAGAGAGAAAACTCATCCCAAAACCTAAAGTGTTTATGTATAAACCTGAAGAAGGAAGGAAAACAGGAACATCAATAAAGGTATTTGGTCATCCTCCCCATAGAAAAGAACGCCCATTCACTGTTGAAGAAATCAAGAAATTTCTTCTGCACAGAACTTTCGTTGGATTTACTCAACAAAGAGAAAACCCTCCAAAGATTATTTTGTCAGTTTTAGGAAATACAACCGAAATTGATTTTGGATTTCCAGAATTAAAATTCAAGGGAACCAATAAAGGCACTGTATTTGTTGACGAACATCAGAGCATGACAAAAAGCGGTGCTAATAGATCAATCTCTGTCCATATGAAGGGATTCTATACGTGGGATGAAAAAGATTATGGGTTGGACAAAAATCAGTTGAACACAGGGCTTATATTATCTGTTAAAGGTATTCCATATTTTGATTTAGACATGGAAGTCTATGGGAGTAGGAATTTAAAGACAGCTCGACCTGGTGTAAATAAATGTTGTTTGGTTGTTGAGTGTGATCAAATACAAGAAGAGATGAATATATCGCGTAGCGGATTAGTTGATTCAGAAGATGTTGATTTATTTAAATCTGCGGTTTCAAAGATGTTTGAAAAAATCGAGTCCTCAGATGAATATTTAAAATTTCGAAGAATTCAGGAGGAACGGAAAACTATTACTGGGGCTGAATCATTAGAAATAAAAAAACAAAATCTGGAATCTGAAAGCCAAAAATGGGTGGTATATCAAGCTTCGGACTCAGATAAACCAATTGTATTGTCGAGGGAGCCTGAAAATGAAAACGATGCTTTATGTATCTTATGGAAATTAGAAGCTCTTAATGCCCTGCCATTCAAAAAGTTTCAAACTTTAGGACATGCGGGATCGGGGCCGGATTTAATAGTTCACTTTCAAGAAGATGAACAGAGCAATCCTGATCGCTATACCTCTATAGAAATTGAAAATAAATTTTATAACTATACTCTTCATGGACATAAACCCTCACAATATCCGAGGGTTATTTGCTGGGAAATTGGGAAAACGCCCAAGATTGCAATAAACAAAACTGATAAGAAATACAAATCAACTTCTATAAAAGAAGACCTTCAAATTCACATGTTTTCATTGAGATTAATGGATAAAGTAAAAATTCTAACGAAAAAGGAATTGAATAAGTACGGTTTATGATAATAGTGAATTGCACCGCATCAGATAACACGTTGCAAAAGACTGGCGTGCAAACCCTTTGGGCTTCTTTTGCAACAAGAACGTTATCCGTCTCTCATATCTTCTTATTGACCATATTGCTGCAATAGATTAAAATTAGCCCAGTTATGCTGAAATCATACCTCACGCGAATTTTTGATGTGGCAAAGCGGGGCGACGCGAGAGAGGAAAGTTACTATTCCTCGCTTGAAGAACTCCTGAGAAACTACACTCTTTCCATTAATAAAAAACAGGTTCATGTTACCACCCTCCCCAAAAAGACAGATGCAGGAAATCCTGATTTTAGAATCTGGGACGGCAAGCAGCAGATTATCGGTTACATCGAAGCTAAAGCGCCAACCACAGAATATTTAGACCAGGTTGAAACGTCAGGCCAGTTAAAACGATATTTGCACATATTTCCTAATTTATTATTGACCAATTTTTTTGAATTCAGACTTTACCGACATGGCACTTTGATAGACAAAGTTTTCATAGGCAGACCTTACCATATACACAAACTCAAATCAGTCCCTGTTGTTGAAAATGAGGAAAAGTTTTTAAAACTTCTTGAGAAATATTTCTCCTTCTCTTTGCCGAAAGTCTATGATGCAAAAGCTTTGGCAATAGAACTTGCAAAGAGAACGCGTTTTTTAAAAGATGAAGTAATCTCGCAGGAACTGGAAGAGGAAGAGAAAAAGGGCAAGGGAAATATTCTCGGTTTTTATAAAGTCTTTAAAGAGCATCTCATAAGCGGGCTTACAAAGGAAGACTTTGCAGACCTTTATTCGCAGACCATCGCTTATGGACTGTTCGCCGCAAGAACAAGAACGGAAAACGGCTTTAACAGAAAACTTGCTTATGACAGAATTCCAAAGACAATCGGAATTCTAAGGGATGTTTTCAAATTCATTTCTTTGGGAGAACTGCCCCAACAGATGGAATGGATTATTGACGACATCTCGGAAGTTCTGGCTACCACCGATGTTTACAATATTCTCGATGAATATTTCAGTAAGCACAAAGGGAAAGACCCGGTTGTCCATTTTTATGAAACCTTTCTTGCCGAATATGACCCGAAGATGCGAGAGAAAAGAGGAGTATATTACACACCGGAGCCGGTTGTCTCTTATATTGTCCGCTCTCTGCACCATATCCTCAAAGAACACTTCGATAAAAAGGATGGTTTTGCGAGCCAGTCCGTAACAGTCCTTGACCCTGCGGCGGGAACGCTTACCTTTCTTGCAGAGGCAGCAAAACTCGCAGTTGAGGAATTCTCTTCTAAATATGGTGAAGGGAAAAGAAAAGGTTTTATCAAGGAGCATATTCTCAAAAATTTCTATGCCTTTGAACTTATGATGGCGCCTTACGCAATCGGCCATTTAAAGATGTCGTTTCTTCTGGAAGAGCTTGGCTATAAACTTCAGGCAGACGACAGGTTCAAGCTTTATTTAACTAACACCCTTGAGATGGAGGAACTTACCCAGACAGAACTTCCGGGCATGATTTCACTTTCAGAAGAATCACATCTGGCGGGAAAGGTTAAGAAGGAACAGCCTATTCTCGTCGTCCTCGGAAATCCGCCTTATTCGGGTCATTCTTCTAACATTGGCGATTGGATATCAAAAGAGATTAAGGCTTATTTTCAGGTTGACGGCAAACCACTTGGCGAAAAGAATCCAAAATGGCTTCAGGACGATTATGTGAAGTTTATACGTTTTGCACAGTGGAAAATTGATCAGGCAGGCGAAGGGGTCTTAGGCTTTATAACAAACCACAGTTATCTTGACAATCCAACCTTCAGAGGTATGCGTCAGTCTTTGATGCAGAGTTTTGACGAGATTTATCTGCTTGACCTCCATGGCAACAGCCTCAAAAAAGAAAAATGTCCTGATGGTTCTAAAGATGAGAATGTCTTTGATATCCAGCAAGGCGTTGCTATTGCTTTGTTTATCAAGAAAAAAGGCGGTACTTTTGTCATTCCCGCTCGTCGGGAATCTTTCTTAAAGAAGGATGCCGGACAAGCCGGCATGACAACAAAAGAGGGGTGCAAGATTTCTCATTCTGAGCTATGGGGCATAAGAGAAGATAAATACAATTGGCTCAATAAACATGATGTTAAAACAACAAAATGGAAGACGATAAAACCTAAATCCGAGTTCTATCTTTTTATTCCGCGAGACGAAGGTCTTTTAAAACAATATGAAACGTATCCTAAAATCACTGATATTTTTCCTGTAAACAGTGTTGGAATAGTCACGGCAAGAGATAACCTGACCATAAAATGGACGCCTCACGAAATATGGCAAACTGTTATGAATTTTGTAAAACTTGATACTGAATTAGCACGTCAAGCTTATGACCTGGGCGCTGATGTAAGAGATTGGAAAGTAGAGCTTGCTCAGAAAGATTTGAAGGATAGCGGAATAGACAAAAAAAGAATAACACCAATTCTTTATCGCCCTTTTGACACAAGATATACTTACTACACCGGCAAATCACGCGGGTTTCATTGTATGCCTCGTCATGAAGTTATGCAACATATGTTGAGAGAAAATCTTGCGTTATCTATTGGGAGAGCAGGGCAGGTTGTTGGTTTAGAAAAACCTTGGAATGTTGTTTTTGTCTCTGAACATATTGTTGATTTCAATGTCTTTTATCGCGGGGGAGAATTGCTTTTCCCTCTCTATATATATCAACAAAAAGACAAACCCAAAAAACGTTCATTAAGCAGTGTCATGATGCTTTTCGAGGAACAGGCAGAATATGGCGTGAAGCAGCCGAATTTGTCTTCCGAGTTGATTGAGAAATTAACAAAAGAATTCAAGAAAGCACCTTCTTCTGAACAAATCTTTTATTACATTTATGCAGTGCTTTACTCAAATATCTACAGAACAAAATATGCCGGATTTTTAAAGATAGATTTTCCGAAGATTCCATTCACAAGCGATTATAAGCTGTTCAAGAAAATGTCAGATTATGGAGAAAGGCTTGTTGACTTGCATCTTCTGAAATCTTCAGAGCTTGATACTCCTATTGCAAGATTTCAGGGTGAAGGAAATGATAAGGTTGAAAAACCGAGATATGAAAAGGGAAAACTATATATAAACAGTAAACAGTATTTCGAAGGCGTCTCTCCAGAGGTTTGGGAATACCATATCGGCGGCTATCAGGTCTGCGACAAATGGCTGAAAGACAGAAAAGGCAGGCCATTGTCAGTGGAAGAAATAAAGCATTACTGTAAGATTGTGACTGTCCTGAAAAAGACTATGGAAATTCAAACCAGAATTGACAGTGTATATCCTGAAATGGAGAAAGAGATTATTGAGTTTTAGGCAAATATCAGATGAACTTTCATTAATTAGGGCGGTCAATGGCTGACAACGAAGAAATCCAGGCGCTCCGCAACGAGATAAAGAGGCTGAGACAGACCCTAACCGAACTTACCCCATCGCTGGAAACACTTCTAAGACACCGCGGATTCAGGATATACAAAAAAGAACCATCAGATGACCTTCTTATTCCTTCTAAAAAATTCCTCGAAGCTTACTATGAAATACTAAAAAAATATTCTTTCAGATTATTCCTCAGGGATGTAATCAAACATCAGGAATCTTTCACAAAAGAACAGGTTACAAAATATGCGACATCTGATGTGACAGGCTTGTATATTGATTTTCTGCTATCCGTGAAATTGATTGAAACTGCGGGCGCTCAGAGATTCAGGCTTAAAAAAAGACCCATCAAGAGTTTCGGGGAGACCCTTGAGTGGTTTCTTTGCGAGATACTCAAAAAGGAATTTTCTGCTGAGGCAACCTGGGGTGTCAAATTCAAAAGGCATAAGGTTGGCGGTGATTATGACCTTATTGCAAAGATTGATGGTTCAATCTTATACATGGAGGTAAAATCCTCGCCTCCAAAACAGATTTCTGCAAATGAGATAACTGCTTTTTTTGACAGGGTCTTTGACCTTTCTCCTGAGATTGCCGTATTTTTTATGGATACAGAGCTGCGGATGAAGGATAAAATTGTGCCGATGTTTGAAGAAGAACTGGGGAAAAGGCTCCCATCCCCCCCTCCTGTTCTGAGGCTCGAAAAAGAACTCTTTCAGATATGGAACAGAACCTTTATAATAAATGCCAGGGATAGCATCACAAATAATACCGAGAAGGTATTGAGCTGGCATTTCAGGACAGGCCGGAAAACGCCCTGCCCTTTGAATGCCTGAAAAAGGAGGGTATAATGGATGTATGTGCAGTATGCGCATGGCGCGCAACATGCCAGAAAAAGTTTTCCGTATCAGGCAAAGATATGCGCTGCCCTGATTTTGCAAAGGATGTGACCATTAAAGAAAAAACAGAAGAAGATAAGGAAGCAGAAAAGGAGCAGGCAAAAGGGTGATATACGACAAGTTTTTCGGATTCAGGGGAGAGCCTTTTGGAGTCACACCTGACACCAGGTTCTTGTATATGAGCAAGAGGCATGAGGATGCGCTGGCCCACCTGAATTTCGGCATATCGGAGAACAAGGGTTTTGTGATGCTCACGGGAGAGGTGGGCGCGGGCAAGACAACGCTTGTAAGGTATTTCCTTGAGAATCTTGGTCCTGATACGCACACTTCCCTCATAATCAATCCCATGGTGGATCCGCTTGAACTTCTCAAGCTGATAAATCATGACTTTGGCGTTGCCTGTACCGGCAATACACAGAAAGACCATCTCGATGCCCTTAATAATTTTCTTCTGGAAGCCTTTTCAAGAAAAGAGAAGGCGGTTCTTGTAATAGACGAGGCACAGGGATTAAGTCTCGAATGTCTTGAGTTCATAAGGCTCCTGTCAAACCTTGAAACAAACACAAAAAAACTGCTGCAGGTAGTCCTTGTCGGGCAGCCTGAATTGAAGAGAATTGTATCAAGCGAACCACTTAAACAGCTTGACCAGAGGATTGCCGTCAGATATCATCTTGAGCCCCTTGACCTTAATGATGCGATTATATATGTAAGTCACAGACTGAAGATTGCAGGAGGAGGCATGGTAACCTTCCCCGTAAATGGGATAAAGCTCATTTACAGGCATGCTCATGGAATTCCCCGGCTTATTAATCTGGCATGCGACAGAGCCCTTCTGCTCTCCTATTCAGAGGGCAAGATAAAGATTGACACCGCAATAGTGGAAAAAGCCATAAAAGAATTAAGCGCCTCCCAATACAAAGGTGAAACTAATTTTTTTAAGTATGCTGTCAGCAGCATAGCAATACTCATCCTTGTTATTGCGGCATACCGCAATATATCCCATGAAGAACATTATCTTAATAAGATCAGCAGTATGTTAAAGGGGGTCAGGACAGAAGGAGAATTTTTCATAAATGACGGGACATATATGGTCTCGAAAGAGGAGCTTTCTGAAGCAGCCTGCATCTTAAACCTCATGAATATATGGGGAGAAAAAGATATGCGCAGCGATATGGACATATCCAAAGAACCCGGGAAAAGAGGCTATTCTGTTTATAAATTCGGCAATGACCTTGACAGGGCAATAAGGCTCAATATACCTTGTATACTTTCTATAAACCAGAATAAAACAAACAGATATGTTGTCCTGAGGTGGGTTGTCGGAGGCGATGTAATGCTCATAGACCCGAGAGACGGGAAAAACATCCTGCCGATAAAAACATTTAGAGACACTATTTCAGAGATTAGCGTATTTTATAAAAACAGATATAATAATAATGACAGGGTCTCATTGTTGCAGCAGGAACTCAAGAAACGCGGGCTGTACAATTCTCCTGTAACAGGCGAATTAGGTTTAAAGACAAAAAAAGCGCTGATGAAGTTCCAGGAAATAAAAGGCCTTGAACAAACAGGAATCCTTGATGAAGAGACGGCAATTATACTTTCAGGCAATGAAGGTGTGCCCAGATTAGTACCTGAATAATATACTTAAAAATAAAGGAGGAACTGAAATGCATCTTAAAGAACTGAGGAATATTCTTTCTGTTAATAATGGCGCCCTTGAGTTAATGGATAAGGCTGGCTTGAAGGATATCATGGACGAGCTTATTTATGAGGCAGTATTTACAGAGGATAAGGACAGGCAGATTGCACTTTTCACTCTGATAAAAGAGGCTGCAAAGGCAGCAGGCGCTGTGCCTGCATCAATACAGGGCCTGTATGAAGATATGGGCAAAAAATATCCCGGTTTTACTGTCCCTGCGATAAATATCAGAGGGCTTACCTATGACACTGCAAAGGCTATTTTCAGAAAAGCCAATAAGATGAATGCCGGCGCTCTTATATTCGAGATAGCCCGTTCAGAGATAGGGTATACAAAGCAGAGGCCCCTGGAATATTCCACAGTTGTACTCGCAGCTGCAGTCAGGGAAGGGTTCATCGGCCCTGTGTTTATACAGGGTGATCATTTTCAGCTTGTGAGAAAAAATTATCTTGCAGACCCGAAACCTGAAACAGATTATGTAAGGGGTCTGATTAAAGAGGCTATAGAGGCAGAGTTTTACAACATTGACATTGATTCCTCAACGCTGGTAGACCTTGACAAACCGGCACTCAAAGAGCAGCAGAGGCCTAATTTCGAAAAGGCAGCTGAACTTGGGGCCTATATAAGAGACATCCAGCCAAAGGGGATTGATGTTTCCATAGGCGGTGAGATTGGCGAAATCGGAGGCAAGAATAGCAATCCCGATGAACTCAGGGCATATCTTGACGGGTTTAAAGAGA
>Ga0265296_1004210_pt1 | contig 12644 bp, 16 predicted proteins | sample MunlanPumphouse1_FD_189073 | JGI IMG/M metagenome (GOLD analysis project Ga0265296, IMG submission 189073) | Groundwater microbial communities from a municipal landfill in Southern Ontario, Canada - Pumphouse #1 | ecosystem: Environmental > Aquatic > Deep subsurface > Groundwater | place... | reverse complement strand
TGCAGCTTTTGGAGAATAAAGGTTACTACCGCCCTGATTTTCCAACCAAACTTATCAAGCTTCTTGTTAACGGTCTTAATTGTAAGAATGAGGACATTTTTGCAATTCTGGATAAAGCCGGCATCCCGGAAAAAGAAAAAAGAAAAGAACAGGAATTCCTCGCATCCTGCGCGGCAATCACCCAGCTTGGCTATATACTCCTGAAGTGCATGCTATCTGAGATAAAGGCTGCAAGTGCAGGTCAGCACGTCTTTATTATGACGGATGGTTTCTCCCCCGATTCGATGATTTTCGTGGATTTCAGTATCGATTCGATAATTGAAATAGATACCCGGCATTATAACAGGAAAGAAAATTATTATTCTCTTAAGAAGGCAGGGGATATGGAGGAAGAGAGTGTAAAGCTTTTAACAGATTACTACTCCTTTTTCCAGGCAACTGACGGCGCCGGATTAAGCCATAATATCCATAACAACCTGGGGATTACCTATGATAAACTGGGCATGTATGAGGAAGCGATAGCAGAGCTTAATGAGGCGCTGCGGCTTAATCCGGGTTATATAGAAGTCCATAATAACCTTGCAGTGACATATGATAAGATGGGAAAGCGCGATGAGGCGGTTGGGGAACTCCAGGAGGCGCTCAGGCTAAATCCCGGATATACCGAAGCGCACAATAACCTCGGCAATATCTACGCCGGGTCAGGCAGATACGAAGAGGCTATAAAAGAACTGGGAGAAGCTATCAGGCTTAACCCTGGCTATGCAGTTGCCCGCAATAACCTGGGAAATATCTACGCTTTGCAGAACAGGCTCATGGAAGCGCTCAAGGAATTCCAGGAGGCTATCAGGCTTGACCCGGATTATGTATCTCCACGCAACAACCTCGGGAATATCTACACAGATATGGGAAAGTACGAGGATGCGCTCAGGGAATTCCAGGAGGTTCTCAGGCTTGACCCTGAATTTCCCGAAGCTTACCAGGGCATTGGTTCAGTCTATTACAGCCTCGGCAGTTACGATAAATCTGCCAGTGCATGGGCGCGGGCTGTATATTTTGATCATGGGCTGCTGGAATGCGTGCCTGAAAAGTTGCTCCTTAAGGTCAGGCAGGGTGTTTCAAGGTTGGGGGGAAGAACGTAGCGCAATGAATCACAAGTTTTAAAATCATGTTTGATATATTCTGTCCATGGATTATCGGAAAGGTTCTATAGGGCGGGTATTTGCTGTCAGGATTGACCACGGCGATGATGTGATTGCTGAAATTTCAGGGCTGGCTTTGAAAGAAGGTATAAGATCGGCTTTTTTCATTATGCTGGGCGCAGTTGGCAGCGCGGAGCTTGTTACAGGTCCTAAGGAAAAAGTTGTGCCTCCAACTACAGTCTGGTCATCGTTTGCGGATGCGCGCGAGATTATAGGCGCAGGCAATATTTTTTGGGAAAATGATGCGCCGAAGATTCATCTTCACGGCGCGGCAGGCAGCAGCAAGGGGATGACTATGGGCTGCTTCAGGAAAAAAGCGGAGGCGTTCATGGTGGTTGAGGTTTTTATAATAGAGATGGATATTGCTGCGGAAAGGGTGTTTGATGAGAAGATGGGGGCTTCGATGATAAGGTTTCGATAACAATCGGTTATTTATAATCACAACCTATTATCCAGATGAGAATCTATGGGAAGCTCACAAGAAACGCAAATGATTCCCCAGGATTTGAATCCGCGATGGTTTTATGATGTATTTTTTCGCTGATTTTTATCGTAAACCAAGACTCAATTTCAGGATATGATCGATTTTATGCATATCTTTTTCAGATAGTTTCCCCAATTTTCTTACGATTATCTCTACAGGAACTGTCATCAAATATTCACACCTGACCACCGAAGTTTTAGCAAGACCGGATCGGATGAACTCATTAGTTCCTTCTTCTATTAAAAACTCAGTTTGTTTAATATCATCAATTCTCTGGGAAGTTATTCCGGCAAGAATAACATCATCGAATCTTCTATCTATAGAATGGTCAGAAGTGACAAGAGCAGGTCTTGCCTTCTGTTGAACGCCATCCGTTGTAATAAATGGAAAAGGTAATATTACAACGTCTCCCCTATCATAAATCATAAATATCTTCTTCAGGTGAATCCCATATTTTACTTAAGGATTTTTGTTGCAAAAGTAGGGAGCTTTCGTCAATTTGTGATCTGGATATAAGAGAATGCTTACTCTTGAGGAATTTTGCAAAATCTATGACTTCAATAACTTTATCTTCAGGTAGCTTATCGACAACTTTTATAAGTTCATTTTCATATTGTTTTAGCTTCAACATAGTATCTCCTTTGCCTCACGTAATAATATCCAACTCAGACATATAAAGGCTTTCTCTATAAGGACATTGCTTGTGTGATGCGTTTGGGGCTGCACGGGGTTCTGTGAAGCGCATGGGATTTTATAATTGGAATATAATAATTTATTCAAAAACGGGATTTTGATGTGATTTTCGATAAGCATAGCAATTTATCTGCGTTTATCGGCGTCATGCCCGCCGCGATGCATAGACACGTATGCCCGCAGGCATACGTGGAGGCGCCCTCCCGAGGCGCGACTCGGGGCGTTCATCAGCGGTTTTTTTTCTTTTATCTACATCAACCTCGCCGGCAGCCTCTGCTTAGCCATCAGCTCCCCGACATCCTCAGCGCTCCTTACAACATCAGCCTCCCCATCCTTCACCAGCACCTCGGCGCATCTTGGTCTTCCGTTATACTGGCTGCTCATGCTGAATCCGTAGGCTCCGGCATCCAGGAGGGCAATCAGGTCGCCTTTTTCAATCTGCGGAAGCTTCCTGTCATGGGCAAGAATATCGCCTGTCTCGCATATCGGTCCCACAATGGTATATGTTTCCTCAGGAGGCGATGCTGCCTTGTTCGCCACGACAGTGTAATGGTAGGAGTCATACATCGCAGGGCGGATAAGGAGGTTAAATCCGGCATCCACGCCCACAAAATTCTTTGCCGCCCTCTTCACAGTATTTACGCGGGTCAGGAGAATAGTAGTATCACCAACGATGTACCGCCCCGGCTCAAGGATGAGCTTTGGCGAGATGCCAAGAGCTTTTGTTCTTTCCTCAAATACCGGAAGAATCGCATCTGCATGGTCTTTCGGCTCTGGCGCATGCGCCTCATCTTTCTTATAAGGAATCCCAAGACCTGAGCCCATGTCCACAAATTTAAGTTCTATTCCGAGTGCAGTCACCCTTTCCACCAGGTTCATCATCTTCTCTGCTGCTTCGCGAAAAGGCGCAGTATCCAGTATCTGCGAACCGATGTGGCAGTGTATCCCGCATGGCAAGATTCCCGCAAGCTCAGAAGCCTCGCGATAGACGCTTACGACTTCCTCAGAGGGTATCCCGAATTTGGAAGAACGCAGCCCCGTTGATATTTTGGGATGCGTCTTCGGGGAAACATCAGGGTTCACGCGGAACGCAATTTCCACTTCATTCCCTGCCTTTTGCGCTATTTCAGATAAGGTATGCAGTTCATCCCTTGAGTCCACGGATACCTTTACGCCAAGCTCCACCGCTTTTTGAAGCTCGAAATCGGTTTTTGAATTGCCGTTGAAAAGGAGCTTCTCGCGCGGGATTCCGGCAAGCATCGCCATATAAAGCTCACCGTAGCTGAAAACATCCGCGCCTGCTCCCTCTCTTGCAAGGAGCCTCAAAATCGCAAAGCTTCCATTGGCTTTGGCTGCATAATAGATGTCAGCATCAGGAAACGCTTTCATGTAAGCCCGGAAATTCTCAACAACGCGGGATTCATTGGTAACATACAGCGGCGTACCATACTGGTTTGCAAGTTCTGTTGTGTCCGCTTTGCCGATTACCAGGTGATTATTTTCTATTTCTATATGATTTTTTATCGTAAACATAGTGTCACAATTAACCGATATTGTATTATAGTTTTCACTTTCAGGAGCAAACCGACTGTAAGCTTTAATATGTTTAAGACACTAGATTCAGATATGCCAAAAGTTGAAGTTCTTCTCGCCACAGATGGTTCCGAGTCTGCAAAAAAAGCAGAGATTGCCGCGCTTAAAATTACAAAATCATATAATATTCGCATGGCTGCGCTGTTTGTTGTAAACGTCCCTTCCATCTCGGATAGGGGCGAACTTATAAAATACGGGGAAAAGGTACTTGATGAAGTAATGGCTGACGGCAAGAAAATGGGGGTAGAAGTGCAGAAAATCTTGAAGCTCGGCAGTCCTGCTGAGACTATTTTGAACGTGTCAAAAAACCTGAAAGTCCATACAATCGTCATGGGCTCAGAAGGCAGGAAAGGATTAAAAAGAGCGCTTCTGGGCAGCGTGGCTGAGAACGTGGTGCGAAATGCGGAATGTACGGTACTGGTTGCAAGATAATCAAAATAAGAAATAAAAATCGGGTGGAAATATGAAATACACAAATATACAGATTTCAGCGGATTCAGGCGCTGAAGACATTACGCCTTTTGCCATGGCGATACATGAACTTTTGGGGCTGCCTGTGACCATGAGGACGCTGGATAAGAAAGGCGTCAGGATTGAAAAAGGAAAAATCCTCGATAACAATTACACAGGTCCAGTGCTTGAACAGGTTTTAAAAGAAAATAAGGTCATACGCACAATCCCGACAACAGGCAAATATACAGGGATTCCTGTGATAGTCGTCCCGATAAGGAATAAAGAAGGATACGGGATTGCGGCAATCGGGGTGGTTGATGTGGTGGGCACTGTGGATCTGGGTCTTATATTCGGAGATTATCCTGAAGTGGTAAAACAGGTGCAAGAGTGCGTGAGGGCGCGCGTGACTGTTCCTTGAAAAACTTTAAGAAAGTTTTATCAAAACGAAGGGAACCGCACATAAGAGCGGCGGAAAAAGAGGATTTTGCCGCCATTGTGGGTCTTGAGGAGATATGTTTTAAAGAAGAAACCTTCCCCAAAAAACAACTGCGATATCTTTTATTTAAAGCTAAGTCCATAGTTTTAGTCGCTGCGCTTGAAGGTAAGCTCATCGGGTCAATGATAATCTTACTGAGGGCTCATATTTCAAACGCCAGGATATATTCTTTGAACGTGCATCCGGAATACCGCCGCATCGGCATTGCGAGTTTGCTTATGGATACCGCGCTTGAATTTTTAAAGGAACGGGGATTTAAGAAGATAACACTTGAAGTCGGGGTTAATAATAAGGCAGCCCGGAACCTGTACAGGTCAAAAGGCTTTCTTGCGGATAAAATCCTCTACAAATATTATAAAAACGGCGATGATGCGCTGCATCTTGTCCTGAAATTATGATACCAGTGCGTTGATAATCTTTTCGTAAATGTCATTATCCACAGCATCCTCATATCCGTCGTATATACTGGGGTTATCGTTTATCTCGATGACTTTAAACCCATCGCTTGTCTCTTTTACATCAAGACCATAAAGCCCATCGCCAACATATTTTGACAGTCTTATGCAAATCTCTTTTAATTCCGGGTCGATTGATTCCCGCGGTAAAGCGATTGTAGCCCCCCATACGTTTTTACCGTTTATTTTTGATTTTACCTTCCAGCCCCCTTCAGGAATGCAATATTTGCATAAATAAAGCACCTCGTTCCTGAGTATTCCCACGCGCCAGTCAAAATCGGAGCGGATGTATTCCTGGAGCACAATGATCTTGGATTTAGGAAGATAACGTTTTGAGATTTTGATAAACTCTTTTTCGTTGCTTGCTTTCTCAACATGGGATGAGAACCGCGTATACGGCGTTTTAATTATTACAGGCAACCCCAGAGTCTTAAAAATAGTATCCATGTTGTCTTTTGAATAATCCCCTGAAAACAGGATAGACTTCGGCGCAGGTATGTTATTTTTCAGGAACATATCATGAAGAATGGCTTTGTTCGAGCATGTCCTGATAGAATGCGGGTCGTCTATTACTTTCAGCCCGTACTGTTCTGCAAGCCTTGAGATTATGTAGGCTGAACTGCTGGGGTCTGTCGTAGCCCTGATAAACAGCGCATTGTAATCCTGGATTTTCGGAATATCGTCCTTAAAAACAAATTCAAACGTATGCCCCATCGATTCCGCAGTGGATTTGAATTTCGAAAGGGCTCTGCGTTCAGCGCTGTCCCTGAAATTATATGCCTCGACAAAACAGGCTATTTTCATATAGTCTTACTCTGCTTTATCTCATGCACTTTATCCCGGACTATATCCCAATCCACTTCTTTTTTCATGGCAGGCTCACAGTGGTTAAGGACAACACCGCCATCGCCAATCTGGACAATCAATTTACATATCGGGATATTGAATACCTCATAGAATTTTCTTGTAAATTCCACCGTCTCTTCGTTTGTTGATTCCCCGAACATCTGTACTATTTCCAGTACTTCCCCTGTTAGAGGATGCAAAGATACTGGGAACCGGGAGTCGTAGCTCATTTTTTTTATCATTCCGGGGAGTCTTGAGCCTGACCGTACCACTTTCATAGAGTTGTTGGTGAAAGGATTTACGGCGAACAACATTGCCGGAGTGCCAAGATCGCGGATTGGAGATGTTACCAGCCTGTACTCGCTGGTTTTGAGCCCGTTTCTTTTTGCTTTTTCAATCAAAAGCGGGTTCCTGTAGGCATCCATTATCTCAGTACAGCTCGGTGTGACTCTTTCTCCAAAGGTTTCAGCATGCGCAGATACATAATATCCCATCCGCAAATAACGGTAGTCGTGGTTGATATTAAGTACGCTGTCGTGTACTGGTTGCCTTAAAAAAAGTAACGGATTAGAGTCGCTTTCATCTTCGTCTTCACTGACTATAATCATTTTAGATATCAGTCCGTTGCTTAATCATTATAAGCTGAGTATAAATAAGTAACGAGTGCGAAGGTGGGTTTCCTGTGAAAACCTTTCAGTGTTTGAATAAACCAGTAAGCTCATGCGGCAGAGATTTCTTATATGCGCATATTTTTAACACGTGGTACCATTCATATGCAAACAATACAAGACTGATAACTGCCAGCATATTAAAGAACTCAAAATAAACCACGGCATCTGGTAGATTAAAGCCTTCAAAAAATTCCTGCATCATGAAAAATATACTGAAGGAGAACACGTAAACACAATTTTTTTTGAAAAAAGACTCGCTAACAAAGATATTTGCTCTCAATTCATTTTTATCCATATACTTCCATACGAGCCCTATCTGGATGCATAAGAAAATAAATATTAAATACGATATAAATATTATAAATTCTATACCTTTATAAATGTCATAGTCATTCAACATCCAAACACTTCCTTTCCTACTATGTTAGTAGTCCTCATTATTTGAGATAAAGGTTTCGGGACGATAGAGGACTACACACTATGGCGTCAATAAAGCTTCTGTCTTGAAGAAATGTTGGTATCCATTGATATGGCGGGGTAATGTAAGAATCTCACCGCAAAGACCGCAAAGGTCGCAAAGATTGTTGTTGCTACGCTTTGCGTTCTTTGCGTCCTTTGCGGTGATTAAAATTAATTAACTCCTGAAATAACTCAAAAATGTAGCTAGAAATTAAGTCTAATGAATGTCATATTATCTGTAGTGGTTGTATCACTACATATTTATCACTATCACTTTCAGATTTTTATTTGGTTGTTGATTAGATAAATTCCATCTATTAATAACGAAAATGCTGATTTACAATTGGGTTTTTATCCACGAATTCGGTGTTTTTCCTCAGATGCTATAATGACGCCATAGACTACACAGACTAATTTTTTTGCGCCACAACCGCCACATGGTCGCTATGGTAAGGCTCCAGATTTATTAATTCCAAAACATGAAAAACCCCTTCCAGCTTATTAATCTCGTTATCAATCACTTCTTTTGTCTTTTTTACAGAATCAATGCTCCTGGATTTGATAATCAACACCATGACACCCTCTTTTTTCAGGAAGAGCTCTGCATTCCGCAGGGCTATCCTTGCCTGTTCGCGCTGCGCTATGTCCTGGTACAAAAAATCCACCTGCGAAACCATATTTTTGTATGAGTTGGGGTGCATCGCGTCCGAAAGTATAGGAATGAGGTTAAGACGCGGGATGCTTACGCGGATAAGGTCATGCATCGCGCGCGGTGAGAATTCTACGGCAAAAACAGTCCCTTCTGCAACAATATCAGAAACATGGCTGGCAGTTGTGCCGTTGGCTGCGCCAAGATAAAGAACCTCAGCATCCTTTTTTAGAGATATGGATGAGCCTTTCAATATCATGGCTGCAAGCTTGCTGCGATTCGGGTCCCAGAGGCGGTATTCTACATTTTCGACTGTTACGAGCTTCTCACCATATACCTGTATTCCGGGTGTAAGGTTTCTTGTGACAAGCCTTTCTACCCCATCCTGTAAAAGGATAAATGCATTATCAGATGCTGTTTTAATCAGTTCTGTGTTTTCCATACCTTGAACAACAGTTCATGGATATCAGTAACTATCCGTGCTTCTATTCGTTATTCCTCTTTAAGCAATCGTGCGATATCGTCCCCGACATCAGATGTTGTATTCGAGCCGCCCATGTCGTATGTTTTAACTTCCCCATTGACGATATTCCGTTCAATAGCCTTGACAATAGCGTCCGCAGCCTTCTTTTCACCAATCTGGTCAAGCAAAAGCGCCCCAGCCCAGATGGTCGCAATTGGATTTACCTTGTTCTGTCCCTTGTATTTGGGAGCGCTTCCGTGTATGGGCTCAAACATGCTTGTCCCTTCAGGGTTTATGTTCCCGCCCGGAGCCAGACCAAGACCTCCCTGTATCATTGCCCCGAGGTCTGTTATGATGTCGCCGAACATGTTTGGCGCCACTACGGTATCAAACCATTCCGGATTCTTGACAAACCACATTGTTATTGCATCCACGAAATTAAAATCAGTTTTTACGTCGGGGTATTCGGCAGCGATAGAAGAGAATTCCTCGCGCCATAACCCGTAAATATCAGACAGCACATTGGCTTTATCCACTGATGACAGGTGTTTTTTCCTGTTATTTGCTAGCTCAAAAGCATATTGGATTACCCTGCGCGTTCCCTCTTTGCTGATTAGACCGAGCTGGTAGCCGATTTCATCGCTGTCTGAATTAATATCAAGCCCGAATTTTATATTGTACAGGTTTCGTGCAACCTCAAGCGTTTTCTTGCTCTTGCCTTTTTTAGCGCGCCCGCCAATTCCGATATAGAAGTCTTCGGTATTCTCGCGCACTACCACAAAGTCAATGTCTTTTGGTGTTTTGTCTTTAAGAGGCGTCCATACTCCTTCCAGCAATTTCACAGGGCGAAGGTTGACATACTCATCAAGATAAAACCTGATAGTCAGCAAGATTCCTTTTTCAAGTACGCCTGGTTTTATCCTCTCATCGCCAATAGCCCCGAAATATATCGCTTTGTATCGGGAAAGCTCTTTTAGCGTATCTTCAGAGATTAGTTCGCCTGTCTTGAGATAATGGTCTGCACCGTGCGGGTATTCAAGCCATTCAATGTCAAAGCCGAATCTTTCACCGGCAGAATCCAGAACCTTTCGTCCTTCCCTGATTATCTCAGGTCCGATTCCGTCACCCGGAATTACGGGTATTGTGTATTGTGTCATGTGTTTTCCTCTTATTTGTTAGTACAGCCCCTTTGAAGCTCTTTTAAGGTTATTAAATTAACGAAAGCCTGTTGAGTTGGGCTTCACTAATTTGAAAATTCATTTAATCTGAACTATTTTGGACTCTGATATAACCGTCTAATCCATTTGACTTCAGGAATTAACATGGGCACTCGCTGCTGGTATTTCCTGTATTCTTCCCCGAAAACCAGGAGCAGCCGTTTCTCCTCTATGAATGCTCCTATCACAAGGTAAACAGAAACAAGCAGCACTGCTGTCAGGTCAAGCAGGCTCATGTCCATCCTGGTGAACAACAGGATTATGCCGCCTGTGTAAAGCGGATGCCGGACTATTCCATAGGCTCCGCCTGTTATCAGTATCTTTTTTGTTTTTTCCTGCCTTATGCCCATGAATTCAAGGATGCCGGTCTGGAAGAGGGCATACACAAATATCCCGAGCGCGCCTGAACGAATCAAAATGATGAGAGGATACAACTGTTCAGGAAGGCTGTAAACAAGCGGGGTGGAAGCGCTATATTTTAACCATACCAGGAAAGCAGGCGCAAAAGTGAAAAAGCTGATGAACGTATACATTAGCCTGTAAAAGCGGAATCCCTTTCCAGACAGCATCCGGGCTTTATCTTTGATATAATCAGTAGCAAGAAGGCTGTGGAGCCCTGCGAAAACAAGGAAATAAAATATAAAAGTTATAATGGCGTTCATTTTCTGCGGTTCAATCATTATGACTAAAGGATTATATATCCAGCCTATACATATTGTATTAACCGGAGGTTAAATAATGGGCGTAGAAAAAGCAGGCGAGAAGTACAGATGTAATATCTGCGGGAATGAAGTAGTCGTGACAAAAGCAGGCGGAGGAGCGCTGGTATGCTGCGGCGAGGATATGGAACTGATTTGATGGAGCAGACTGAAATAAAATGGCTGAATACGGTTCTGTCTCCATGAGATGCTTCCGGTTTGGATGAAATGTTAGATAGTTTTAATTATATCAAGGAATAAGATATTACTGGAGGTTAATGTATGAAATATAAAACATTACACTATATCATGTTTATAGCTATCGTTTTATCGTTAATAATCTCAGGCTGCGTGAGTGCGCCTCCCCCGCAGGCGACGCCCACCCCGACAGAAACACCCGCGCCCACCACGCCTTCCCTTCCGGGCCCCGCAGTGACTGTGCCGCCATCTCCCTCTCCCACGCCAACCGCTGCGCTTACAGTCAAGAAAAGCGCCCATTACGAGAGCAACACTCCGGCGCACGGCTCCATACTGGCAGGGGTGCCGGTAAACGTAGTAATTGATTTTAACTTCGACCTGGGTCCGGGCTCTTCAATCTCAGTAAAGACCGGCGACAGGGAATACAGTATCGGAGAAACGATTATAGATTCGAATAAGCTGGCGATGCGGCGCAATATGGACTCAAACGCGCCTGACGGTCTCTACACGGTTAACTACAAAGCCTGCTGGCCTGACGGCAGTTGCCACGATGGGCATTTCCAGTTTACTATTGATGGGACAAAAGCTGAAAGTTATACTGATTTGCGGAATAAAACCGAGGTCAGTGTTAAACTTTCGGAAATCGTTTTCAAGCCCCAGAACATCCGGGTAAGCAGGGGAACAAAAGTCATCTGGATCAATGAAGATGATGTTGCTCACTATGTAAATACCGACGCGCACCCAAGTCATACCTATTATCCCCAGCAGAATTCAAGAGCATTAAAGAAAGGCGATGTGTTCTCACTGACCTTCGATAAAGCAGGAATATACCCATATCATTGCAGCGCCCATGCCGCGATAATGAAAGGGTCGGTCATTGTTGAATAATCCGGCAGAATAAATATGTCAAATACGATTGCACAAACAGTCGGATTCAAAACACTTCTCGCGGGTATTGCCGGAGGTGTAGCACTGAACCTCATGATGTTGCTTACATTCCGTTTGCTTGGCTTTGGCTGGAATGGGGGAGGTATACTGCTTGACACGTCTCTTCAAAGCCCCAAGCTTATTGCGGTATGGACTCAAATCGAGCCCCTGCCGCTGGTGGTATCCCAGCCTGCCCCCATCATCCTCGGTCTTGTACTATTTGGCATCGGTCATGCCTTCATTTATCAATGGCTTGCACCTGCATGGCCTTTTGGAATTAAGGCAAGAGCATGGCGGATGGCTGCCCTTGTATTTTTTCTATCTTTTCTTTTCTGGGAATTCTTCACTCCCTTTAACCAGTTCGGGGAGCCTATCCTGCTGATGGGATTGGAACTGATTTTCTGGGCGACCATTGCTATCGTGGAGGCGTTTGCCATTGCCGCAGTGTTCGAATGGAAAGCGGATGCATAGCCAGATAATACAACCAAGTATTAAACAACCACCTCGGATGAATCTATCACTACTTTCCCTTTAACAAAAAAATTAATGATGTCGTAAGCCACTTCTATATTCCTCGCCTTCGTTATCGCAAGCTCATTGGTTATCTTACCCTCATGCCGCATAAACCTCATATCAAATACAACATCGCAATACCCCATGAGTTCGTTCTCCACTCTGCTGTCCATCGTATTCCTTAACGAGAAAAGATACACTACGGCATCATTTTCTTTTGCAGTGTTGTATATCACATGCATAAGCTCGATTATATTGTTCCTCTTTACATTCAGCAGCGGAAGAATGTGAAAAGCATCGAATATTATTGCTACATCTCTTTCTTTTATGTCCTTCAACCTGCTTTCCACAAAGTCCAGCACCTTGTAGTCAAGCTGCTCCTCGTTACTAATCTCGCTGTTCTTTAACGAATGATGATGGGCGGTGCTGAAAACATCCACGAACTCAATATTTAAGACATCAAACCCGAGGTTCTTTATGTCCTGGATTATGTACCTGGGCTCCCGCGCGGTTGCAAAGTAAAAGGTTTTCCCGGGCTGGGTAAAGTGGAATAAAAGCACCTCGGCATTTGCAGCCGCGTCGGACGACATGTAAACTACCGAGCCCGGAGAAAGACCTCCCCCCAGG
>Ga0265296_1004209_pt1 | contig 12649 bp, 10 predicted proteins | sample MunlanPumphouse1_FD_189073 | JGI IMG/M metagenome (GOLD analysis project Ga0265296, IMG submission 189073) | Groundwater microbial communities from a municipal landfill in Southern Ontario, Canada - Pumphouse #1 | ecosystem: Environmental > Aquatic > Deep subsurface > Groundwater | place... | reverse complement strand
ATTTTGGGAAGCTGATTTTATCAAAAGTGTATCACCAAAACCTAAAATAAGAAGTAATCAGGTAAAATACAAAAAGCGGACATTTCTAAATTGGTAAGAATAGGACATTTCTAAATTGGCGGTACACCCCGTAAGAAAGTTTGGACAGGGCTTGCTTTCTAACGGGGTCAACACTAAATCGTACCACAAAATGCTATTTCTTCAGCGACTCAAGATTCCTGCGCGCTTCAATAAAATCAGGCTGAATCCTCAAAGCTGTTTGAAATTCCTGCATAGCCTCATTTATGAGTCCCTTTTGTTTATATGCAAGTCCAAGATTATTATGGGTTCTTACAAGATTCTGGTTCAGTCTTAGGGCATATTGGTAATGCAAGATTGCTTTATCAGACAAGCCAAGAGCCATGTAGACAAGACCAATATTATTGTGCGCCTCCGCATAATCAGGCTTCAGCCTTATTGCAGTTCCGAATTCCCTGATGGCTTCATCAGTCCGGCCTTGAGAATTATATGCGTTGCCAAGGTTATTGTGCGCCTCCGCATAATCAGGGTTTAACATTATTGCAGTTTTGAATTTACTGATTGCCTCGTTCATCTGTCCCTGCTCATAATACATAAGCCCCAGGTTATTATGTCCTATTGCATAATAAGGATTCAGTCTTAGCGCTGTTTTATATTCCTGCACAGCCTCATTTATACGGCCATGTTCCTGATAGGTAAAGCCAAGATCATTATGCACTCTTGCTTTCATAGGAGATTTTCTCGCGGCATCTTCCCACAGAGAAAGCTTTGTCACCCATACCCTGTTCCTCTGAAAGGTAGCAGCTGTAAGCAAAACCATTAATATAATCACAACGCAAACAGCAATTCTGTTATATTTTTGCTCCGAAAATGTTATCTCACCCTCCCCCTCGCCCCCTCCCCTCAAGGGAGGGGGATTATTTTGTTCCCTCTCCCCTTGCGGGAGAGGGTTAGGGTGAGGGGATACCTCCGAAATGCCCCCCTTTAGTAAAGGGGGGATGGGGGGGTAATCTTCTTGATAAATCGCCTTCAATTGTTGGATTGTTCCCTCTCCCCTTGCGGGAGAGGGCGAGGGTGAGGGGTGCATCAATATCCATCTTGACAACATATCTGACACAATTATAAAAATCCCGGCAGAAGCAAGATATACCCTGTGCTCAAATATAGGGTCTATGATTGGAATTATGCTTGAAGTCGGAGCAAGGATTATAAAAAACCAGAGGATAAAAAATGAACCCAGCCTCCATCTCCTGAAACTTATTATTGCAGCAGCAATTAAAATTAAGATAAACAAAAGGGATAGCAATGTATCAATTTCTAAGAGGCTTTTGCTTACCCTGAAATCATAATCCAGATTCTGATTGACCGGCAGAAATATTAATCTGATATAAGTAGTAAGCACCCTAAACTGTGTCATGAGATATTCCAGGGGGGTGAACGACCGCACTGAAAATCCGGCCTCTATTCCCCTGCTAAATCCAATAAGCATAAAAACACCGGCAATTAACGATAAAATTATAAAAACTCCGGGGCCTGTTATCCTTTTTAAAAACGGCCTGTCTTCCAGAAAATAAAAATCATATAAAAGAATAATAACCGGGATTGTAATGGCTATCTCCTTGCTGCCAAGGGCCAGTATGCCGGAAATTATAGAAACAGCGTATAGGGCATAGCGGGTAGCCGCAGGCTTCAGCCTGTGAGTTCTGAGTTCAGAGTTTTGAGTTTTGAGTTTTAACTTCTGACTTCTGACTTCTGACTTCTGACTTATTAAAAGCCTTGCCTTAATATAAGCAAGCAAAGAGCAAAGGTAAAAAAACGATGCCAGAGACTCGTATCTCTGCGATATGTAACTGACTGCCTGTGTCTGTATCGGATGCAGAAGGAATACTGCCGAAGAAATCAGGGCAACGGGCAATGACCGTTCTCTATAAGTTGCAGGAAGCCTTGATGAGCGCATTGTAAGAAGCACGAGATAGAAAATCAATATGCCGTTAAAGAGGTGAATTAAGAAATTTGTTATATGATACCATCTTACATCAAATCCCCCATAATAATAATTAAGCCCAAAAGTAATATCTGCAATAAATCGGTTTCCGTAAAGATATGACAGAAAAGCCACTCTGTTAAATATGATCTCCCCATACTTTAATTTTAAGTTCTTTGCCAATGTTGCTTCATCATCGAACTGGAGCTCGCCATGAAAAGAATTATAATAAGCAAAAAAAGTAAGCATTAAAATACAGCCAAGTAAAATAAACACCCGATATTGCCTAATCACCAATTGCCTCTCCATTTCTGGCGTGATTTTGCAGCCTTTCCGCACACTGCATCAGGAATATGATTATTCTGCATTTCCATTATCGCACCCTTTAAGTTTCTGCATATGCTCTATTGCCTCTTTCCTGTCACTCTCATTCTTCTCGATATCTATATACTGCTTCCAATAAGAATGTGCTTCACATTTTCTGCCAAGGCGTTCAAGGCTCAGCGCTGCATTCCAGTATCTGGCAGGCACATCAGGATTTATTCTTATTGCTTCTTTAAAATACTCGAAGGCCTTTTTGTTATCGCCTTTCTTAAGATATATCTCTCCGATCGTATTATAAATCTCGCTGCCTTTGGTCCCACCTCCTAAAGCCTTCTTTGCATAATACAACGCTTCATCATCCCTGCCTCTATCCATCAGGGCAATTGCCATATTATTCAACAGATCCTTATCAAAAAGATTCTTACTAATCCCTTCCTCTTTAAATATTCTTATCGCCTCATCTATTCGACCTAATCGAAAATATACTGTTCCAAGCCCATTAAGAATTTTTACGCGTTCAAAGCGTCCGTCATCTCTGAGATTCAGCGCCTTCAAATACTCATCAACTGCTTCCCTGTATAGCCCTTTTGCGGAAAAGGCGTCTCCGAGAGCGGTATGCGCTCTTGTTTTATTCGGAGACTTAGAAACAACATCCTGTAAGAGGGTTATTTTACTACTCCATACATAATTTCTTTTATATGTAGCAATTGCCAGAGAGGATAAAACTGATGCTATCAGGATTGCCGATACTAGCGTACGATACCTAACCGATGTCAGACTCAAAATTTTCTTCCCTGCAACAACAAGCGACAAAATCATGCCTATGGCGGGGAGATATAATCTGTGTTCAAAAATTACATCTCTAACAGGCACAAAACTTGACGTGGGCATGAGGGTTATAAAAAACCATACTATACCAAAAGAAATCACCCGTGTGTCAGAGGACTCTGAACGGCGGTAAAGATAAATAGCAAGTCCGATAAGAGAAATATGAAACAGGAACGATAAGACCACAGGCAGATCAAAGAATGAATTATATATAGTATAGTCGTAATCGAAATTCTGGTTAACAGGAGCGATTATCAGTCTCATATATGTAATAATTACTCTGAGCTGTGTCAAAAAGTATTGTTCAAAAGTAATTCCTTTTATCGAAAAACCAATATCCTGCGATGCGCCGAGTGAAGCAATAAAAAGAGCTCCCGAAAGAGAAACAACAATTACAAAAGGTAAAACATAAGCAAGTTTTTTATAAAAAGGTCTCTCCTTTAAAAAATATATCTGATACAGAAGAAGCATTGCAGGAAGACTTATAGCTGTAAGTTTACTTCCGAGGGCTAAAAGAAAAAACATAATAGAAACAGCGTATAGCGTATAGCGTGTAGCGTGTAGCCGCAGCCCCCCACCCTTCCCTCCCCCTCGAGGGGGGAGGGTTAGGGAGGGGGTGAGTCTCGTTTTTTTGCCTGTATCTGTCTCCATTAATCTGATAAATACCAGCAGAGACATGAGATAAAAAAGCGCGCTCAGGGACTCAGCCCTCTGAGATATATAACTTACTGCCTGCGTGTTTATGGGGTGGAACCCAAAAATAGCCGAGGCAATCAGTCCCATAATTTCAGCTTCATTACGGCTGTAATCGGAAAGCATGAAAATTTTTCCGGCCGCCAAAAAAACCAATACAACAACCACAAGATGTATAATTATGTTCACAACATGATATGAAAATACATCAAGCCTTCCATAGTAGTAGTTAAGTGCAAATGTAAAATCGGTGACAGGCCTGCCTCCGGAAAAATAAGACAGAAGTATTTTGAGGTTAAACATGTTTGCTATGGATTTTATGTTGGAATTATTTTCTATGGTCATCATGTCATCAAACTGGAACTCGCCATTGAGAACATTAGAATAAGCAAGGAATGTGAGCATTAAAATCCCGCCGAGTAAAACATATACCCAATATTTCTTAATCATTTCGAGTCTCTTGAAACTATTTACCATATTTAACCTTCTTAACCTCAAACCTTAACCTGTTCTTACTTAACCTTTTGAAACTTTTGAACCTATTGAAACTATTTTGTTTGTTTCTTCTTCCACTTTTCACCAAGATACTGGAAGACCTGAACCCTTGCATTAAGCTGGTCCACAACATAAATCCTGTCTTCAGCGTCTGCAGCAATCCCGGCAGGCATAGAGAATTGGCCCGGCTCCATTCCTGCTTCACCTACCTCAAGAAAAAAATTGCCTTCCTTATCAAATATAAAAATTTTCTGCAATGCTGCATCAACAACATACATATTACCCTCTGAATCAATAGCTATTCCTTTAGGGCGTACAAATGACTTCGGTTTGCTGCCCGAAATAGTTTTAAGAAATTTCCCCTCACTGTTATAAACCTGCACCCTGAAATTTCCTGTATCCACAACATATATATTTCCATGGGAATCAACTGCAATGTTCGTGGGAAAACTTAATTTGCCCTTATCTGCTTCCAGCCCCTCTATCGCAAAAAGGAATCTTCCATCGAGTGTATAGGCCCTCACGCTATTTATCCTGGTATCAGCCACATATAGCCTGTCTTTCGCTGAATCCACTGCTATCCCTGACGGATTCTTCAATTCACCTGCATGGCCAATCGCCTTAATAAACTCGCCGCTTCTGTTGTATATAAATATCCTTTTAGATGTTACATCACTCACATATACTTTTCCGTCAGGAGCTACTGCAACACCTATCGGCATCTTCAATTGCCCTGTCCCTACTCTATCTCCGATGAATGAAAGGCTGTTGTTTTTTTTATCAAAGACAAATACCCTGCCAACATCCGCCACATAAATCCTGCCATCCCTGTCAATTGCGACTCCATAGGGTCTTCTCAATCTGTTTTCTATATCTTCTTCACCCCCAATAAAGTTTTTCAGCCATCCACTTTTAGTCCCGGGCTGCAGATCATCTTTCGATTCAATTATTTCAACAAACTTTATCTTCGGCTCGGCAGGCGGAAGCGGCCAGACCGTATTTACAGGTTTTCCAGGCTTCCTCTCAACCTCTTCAAAGGCACAGCCCCAAAAACCAGACATCAGAAGCGCAAGGATTAATACAGACAGTATCGCCTGAATAAAATCTTGCTTCAAAATCCGAAGTTGTTTTTTGAACAAAGCATTTCCGAATGTTCCGGCCATTTTATTTCCCCTGTTTCACCAAAAAGCTGTCAATGCGTTTACGGACAATATCCCTTTGCTTATCATATGACGGCGGCGCTATTTTGTAAAAGATATCATAATAATAAACTGCCTGATTTAAAAGCCCGACATTATCCAGATTAATCCCGAGATTATAGTATGCCTCAATATTATTTTTATCAAGGGCAACAGCCTTTTTATATTCCTCTATGGCCCTAAAGTATCTATCCAGAAGCATATAACAATTACCAAGGTTATTGTGCACCCTTGATTTCATAGGAGATTTTTTTGCGGCATCTTCCCACAGAGAAAGCTTTGTCACCCATACCCTGTTCCTCTGAAAGGTAGCAGCTGTAAGCAAAACCATTAATATAATCACAACGCAAACAGCAATTCTGTTATATTTTTGCTCCGAAAATGTTATCTCACCCTCCCCCTCGCCCCCTCCCCTCAAGGGAGGGGGATTATTTTGTTCCCTCTCCCCTTGCGGGAGAGGGTTAGGGTGAGGGGATACCTCCGAAATGCCCCCCTTTAGTAAAGGGGGGATGGGGGGGTAATCTTCTTGATAAATCGCCTTCAATTGTTGGATTGTTCCCTCTCCCCTTGCGGGAGAGGGCGAGGGTGAGGGGTGCATCAATATCCATCTTGACAACATATCTGACACAATTATAAAAATCCCGGCAGAAGCAAGATATACCCTGTGCTCAAATATAGGGTCTATGATTGGAATTATGCTTGAAGTCGGAGCAAGGATTATAAAAAACCAGAGGATAAAAAATGAACCCAGCCTCCATCTCCTGAAACTTATTATTGCAGCAGCAATTAAAATTAAGATAAACAAAAGGGATAGAAATGTATCAATTTCTAAGAGGCTTTTACTTATCCTGAAATCATAATCCAGGTTCTGATTAATGGGCAAAAAGAGCAACCTGATATAAACAGTAAGCGCTCTGAATTGCGTCAAGAGATATTCCCATGGGGTAAACGTCCTTACTGAAAATCCTGCATCTATTCCCCTGCTAAATCCAATAAGCATAAAAACACCGGCAATTAACGATAAAATTATAAAAACTCCCGGGCCTGTTATCCTTTTTAAAAACGGCCTGTCTTCAAAAAAATAAAACTCATACAGCATGATAACAACCGGTATTGTAATAGCTATCTCCTTGCTGCCAAGGGCAAGTATGCCTGAGATGATAGAAATAGCGTATAGCGTGTAGCGGGTAGCGTGTGTCGTGTAGGGTACAGCCGTAGCCCCCCCACCCATCCCTCCCCCTCGAGGGGGGAGGGTTAGGGAGGGGGTGAGTCTTGCCTTTATGTATGCAACAAGTGACAGAAGATAAAAAAGCGATGCCAAGGATTCATACCTCTGTGATATATAACTGACCGCCTGTGTCTGGATCGGATGAAGAAGAAATATCGCTGCAGAAATCAAGGCAACAGGCAAGGCACGGCGCTGGTCAGGGGCCAGCAGCTTAGGCGAGCGCATTGTAAGAAGCACGAGATAGAAAATCAATATGCCGTTAAAGAGGTGAATTAAGAAATTTGTTATATGATACCATCTTACATCACTGCCACCCATTTGGTAGTTCAGAGCAAATGTGATAGTGGTAAAAGGGCGCGTTCCATTTCTTATACGGTCGGCAAGATTAGGCCATGAAAATTTTGAGGCGCCATTGACATAGGGGTTCTCGATTACGGATATATCATCGTCAAATTGAAATTCACCATTGAATGTCCTGCTGTAGGCGAAAAGTGAAAGCAAAAAAATGATTACAAAAATAATTGCTATATGCTTTTTCTGCACTGAATGAGTCATTTCCTATACGACAACCTTAATCCATCTTGAAACTTCTTAAACTTTCTAACTTCTTCCCCTTCTTCCCCTTTTTCCCCTATTGAAACTATTTACCCTATTGAAACTATTTACCCTTTTGAAACTATTTACCCTTTTGAAACTATTTCCCCTATTTTTCTTTGTCGTATATTGCCAGCTTCTGGGCAAGGTCTTTTACCTGTGTGGTAAGCTCTGTAATCTTCACGGAATAGTGCAGATTAATTAACATCAAAAAAACAAACCCGAAAATAAAAAGGGTTGTTGTTGGTGTCATCGCTCCAATAAATCTCGTCAGCCTTTCCAGAAGGTCATACCAGAGAACAAGCACAACTATCCCAAAGCCCGTGCCCAGCCACAAAAACGAATACTCTTCAGCAAGCCTTCTTCTTCTCACCATTTCAATAATTACAAGAAAAAGACCCGCTCCGATTATTAATGCAAATACTTTCTGCTGAATAGTCATAAGCTACTCCTTTCTTAGCAATGTGACAAAAATTGAAAGCGCCATTTTAAAAATATAATAGAGTGGATTGAGGATTCCGCCATGCATTGAAGGTTTTGCGGCATTATGCATAACTACCGGGACTTCCTTAAATCTGAAACCTTTCCTGTGAAGCATAATAATCACATCTGCATCGGGATAATCAACAGGATATGCCCTGCTCGCGTAAAACTCTATTACTTTCTTGTTTAAAGCCTGAAATCCGGAGGTAGGATCTGTTATTTTTCTTCCTGTTAAAATAGATGTGATAAAACCAAAAAAATACATCCCCATCCTTCTCACAAATGGCGCCCTGTAATTTCCTTCGCTCAAAAATCTTGAACCTATCACAATATCAACTTCATCTCTGAGAATGGGCTGAATGAGCGCCTGTATTGATAAAGGGTCATGCTGGCCGTCAGCATCCATCTGAACAGCAAATTCGTACTTCTTTTTTAGTGCATATTTAAATCCTGTCTGAAGGGCCGCGCCATAACCAAGATTGAACGGCAACTCAATAACCAGGGCCCCTGCTGCCTTTGCCTCATTGACTGTATTATCGGTCGAACCATCGCTGACAACAATGATATCAGCGTCAGTAAATTTTCTGATGCCTGATATGGTTGCTCCTATCCTCCCCTCTTCATTGTAGGCAGGGATAATGACTAATACCTTTTCCATCTGATTTTATGTCTTATAATACCCTATTCTCAACATTATATTTTGCCGTCTCAGGCATTCTTTTCTACTATCCTGGCAATTATTCTTTTATAGTGCCTGATGCACCAGAATATGTGTCCGAATATATTAGCGGCATCATATTTTATTATATTTTTCAGAACATTAAATTAAATAGAAATAGTAAATAGAAATAGGGACAGATACCATTTATCCCGCCCTTTTGGGTCTACCTTTCGGCATTGCCTTCAGTCTCCTGCCCACTACGCCCTCTATTGTCTGCACAAATCCCTCATCCCCGCACGGCCTCCCAGTTCTCGAATTGCTTCTAATGGCATTAACCATCGCGTCATCTTCTCTTTCTTCAATATATCCGAGCCAGTCCTGTATTTGCTCCGTCAAGTAACAATCTCCGGATAATACAAGGTCTGTTTCTCCGGAAATACGGCTTCTTGCACTTGACCATTTGTAATCATGAGGCTTTTCCACTATCCCGGCTCTTACAGGATTGTTTTCCACATACCTTACTGCTGCATATAGATGCGGCTCATCAAGCGCACACGAATAAAATCGTCCTTGCCATAAATGGCCACTCGTTCCTCTGTTTTGATTAAAATACTGGGAATACCTCATGTGGAGTGTATGGAATGTCTTTGCAAGTGAAGTGTTTTCCATGGGAACTGCTATAAAATACACATGATTGCTCATAAGACAGTACGCCCATATTTTTAATTGATATTTTCTGCTGTATTGCTGCAACCATTGGAGATACTGCAGATAATCGTCATCTGACTCAAAAACAGCCTGACGATAATTGCCTCTTTGAGTGATATGATGCGCGTAGCCTGCGGCAACAGGTCGAGATATTCTCGGCATAGGTACAATACTACTATTGCACTGCGATAACTGTCAATGAAAATGGTTTCTGTCCCTGTTTTTGTTTTATCTTTTCCAATCATCTGTCATCAGTATCGAATTGACAATATGTTTACCAGTAAAAATGACTTCAGTAACCTGCTATGAGCTACGAGCCATGAGCTATTTCCCGATAAGCTTTATATAAGCTTCCAACAATCTACTTTCCATAACCTCTGGACTCCAATTATTGTCAAATTCTTTTCTGCCCTTCTCTCCCATTTCTTGAATAATATTTGGGTTATTTTTGAACTTAAGAATCGCCTTTTTCAATTCTTCCATGGAACCATACTGAATAGCCATCCCATTTCCAATAGAAGCAACTCTCTTAGCCGCTAAGGTCCCTTCTCCCACAATAATAGGCTTGCTGAAAGCCATGCTTTCAAAAAGCTTGTTTGGACTCACCCATTTTTGTCCTTCGTTCTCTTTATCGGTAATATGTATAAATATATCAAAGCTGTTCTCAATCTCTAATACTTTTGTATATGGAATCCATTTTGTATAGCTTATATTTTCATATTTTCGGGCAATTTCTTTAATCTTCTCTTCTAAGGGGCCAAATCCCCCGATTATTAGTTTTACCCCTTGATCTTTGATCTCACCTATAGCCTCTATAATCGTGGTCAGGTTTCTTCCCTCGATAAGAGAGCCGATGTACCCAGTCACAAAACCGTCAACTTTAGATCCCCTGATTTGAGATATGTCCAGATAAGGCACGTTAGCAATTTCTATTATCTGTTTCGGCCTGGAACCTTCATGCTGAGGCATTCTGAGTAAATCTGTAATAATAAATATATCGGCATGGGAAATCACTATATTTTCGAGTTTTTTCGCTAATCTTGCTAAGAAGTTTGGCCAGTTTTTCGGTAAAGCAGCATAATAGGGATCTAAACACTGATAGACAAAATATTTAGCCCTCAATTTTGCAGCACACAATCCCACGAGCCCGGTATCCAGATCTATAGCGTGAATGCAGTCAACCTTTGCAACCAACAACTTCAAGAACAGCCAAGATTCGAACAAGAATAGTTTCAGAAAAGTACTTATGCGATAGAAACCGGCACGGATTCTGCATTTTTTGTATTCTATATTTGCATTTTCTTCTATTGACTTATAGTCTCCCTGTCTATCCCATATATAACAATCCACTTTGTACTCTTTAGCAAGGGAATATAAAATCTTTAAGAACCCTGCGTCTTTAGGGTTTGCCCGTAATAATGCGATCTTTTTCATCTTTGGGTAAAGATTTCTTTATTTAATAGAATCTGGATCGTTACCGGGAAAGTGCACTGGTTTTTTTGCTACAACGAGTATCCCGGATGTTGCAATTTTTTTAGAAATTGAATTCATGATATATGCCGCTATCTTACCGATCATATTTAACGAATAGGGCTTCTGATGATCCCTTAGGAAGGGAAATTCTGACCAGAGGGTTAAAGAGCGGGTTTTCGAAATAAAATCATCGGTATCAATCTCAATCACTTTAAATCCTACTTTTTTAACCATTCCCCTCGCTTCGGCTTCGGAATAGCGGTATTCTGCAAAATATACCTTCCCCCCATGGTTGAACAGGTATAGTCGCCTTAGAGGGTAAGCAATCAATCTCCTGAAGATACTATTATAAGGCACCGTCAGAATTATCATTCCTCCAGGCTTCAAAACCCTGAAAGCCTCTCGCAAAGGCCGCTCAGGTCCCTCTTCAAAATGTTCTACTACACCTAAAGAGATATAGGCGCCTAAAGAGTTGTCTTCATAGGGGAGGTGTTCAATATCTCCGTATGACACATTGAGGGAGGGATTCCATAATTTAAGCCTTTCTATAACTTCCCTGTTATTATCAATACCGGCAACACGATATCCTTTATCATTCAAAAATATAACCCAGGCACCAAGACCGCATCCCGCCTCTAAAATATCCTCATCTTCTGGAAGGTATTTAAAAAAATAGGGTGTTATATTCCTTTCAGCACATGATAGAACCTCATCCTCTATATTTTGATCTGCCCACATATAGGTCTGCTGCTGAGACAAATCTCTTATTGTGAATATCTTCTTCATATTAAGCCCGGACAGATATAATCGGACAGCTTGACAGTGAATGGTTGAGACGATAGTATTAAAGCTGGCCTTTCCACTTCCTATAAAGCAAAACTATTCTCTTAAAACCAACCTTCTGCAAAAGCAGACTGAAAGTCGTCATAGTATATCCGTAGGCCAGATTTATTAATGCAATGAACATATTTACCCTGTTGGAACGAAGAGTCCTGTATACCTCTCTGTGAGCCAGATATATATTCCTGGTACTGTATCCACCCCATCGCATTATAGTTAATATCTCATCAAAAAAGTATGGGTCGAACAAGGTGGTAGCTCTCAGAAAGTATTCATGGTCCATGCAAACCTTATATTCAAGAGAAAAAAGGCCGACTGTTTCATATACTTCTCTCTTTGCAAATATAGCTGGATGAGGAGTAATTATTTCTTTTCTCATCTTCTTCAATGAAAATGGTTCACCATAAATGACTAATGTTTTCCCAGTATGCTGTTCTACACATCTGACCTTCCCATAAAGCATTTCTATGTGTGGTTGAGATGTAAATATTTCAACAACCCGCTCCACTACACGGTTATGCGCATAGTAATCGTCAGAGTTTAATATCGCTATTATATCGCCATTTGCCAATCTCACCCCTTTGTTAAAAGCATCACTGATACCCTTATCCGGTTCACTAATCCAGTAACTTATATCCTTCTCATATTTTTTTATTACATCCAGTGTACCATCTGTAGAGCCGCCGTCAATTACAATATATTCAATATTTTCATAGGTCTGTTCACGAACGCTTCGTATAGTCTCTTCGAGGAATTTCTCGCTGTTTAAGCAGACCGTGATTATGGATACTAATGGAGTGTAAGAGGAAATAGAGGAAATAGGGACAGATACCATTTATCCCGCCCTTTTGGGTCTACCTTTCGGCATTGCCTTCAGTCTCCTGCCCACTACGCCCTCTATTGTCTGCACAAATCCCTCATCCCCGCACGGCCTCCCAGTCCTCGAATTGCTTCTAATGCCATTAACCATCGCGTCATCTTCTCTTTCTTCAAGATATCCGAGCCAGTCCTGTATTTGCTCCGTCAAGTAACAATCTCCGGATAATACAAGGTCTGTTTCTCCGGAAATACGGCTTCTTGCACTTGACCATTTGTAATCATGAGGCTTTTCCACTATCCCG
>Ga0265296_1004208_pt1 | contig 12652 bp, 8 predicted proteins | sample MunlanPumphouse1_FD_189073 | JGI IMG/M metagenome (GOLD analysis project Ga0265296, IMG submission 189073) | Groundwater microbial communities from a municipal landfill in Southern Ontario, Canada - Pumphouse #1 | ecosystem: Environmental > Aquatic > Deep subsurface > Groundwater | place: Canada... | reverse complement strand
CAATCTCTGCAAAATTTCTTGAGATATCTGGCAGACATTGGAGCAATCCGTAGTTATACTAGCCCGTCATTAATCGAAACAAGCGGCCCATTGTGTGTTGTAGAGGAAACAAATCCAGCTTTATATGAAGTCCATTATGATATCACTTCCCAGTGTAATCTGCGATGTCCTCATTGCTACCAAATTGACTACCTAGAAAAAGAAGCGGATGAACTTAGCTCATCAGAAATGAAGGATGTTATCGCTGATCTCGGCAGAATGAATGTCGCAAGAATGGCAATTTCTGGAGGCGAACCGTTTCTAAGAAGCGATCTCCATGACATCGTAATGCTGACGCAAGAGGCGGGAATAGCTGTTCATGCAATATATACTAATGGCACAGTATATGATACGCCTGCCTTGGAAGCGATTCTAAATTTGAACGCGCCTGTTATTCTGGCCATTAGTTTAGACGGTTTCAGTCCTGAAACAAATGATTTCATCCGTGGTGACGGTTCTTTCGCCAGAACTATTAGGTTCATAGAGACTGTGAGAGCGCACCGACTAAAAGGAAGTAAGACTGTATGCATGATTGACACAATGATACACCCCAGAAATGTAAGACATTTAAGAAAAATGTTTGAGTTTCTGGTCGATCTGGGCTGTGTTGACAGATGGAGGGCATCTTTACCGAGGACGCAAGGTAATTATCTTAATCATTACGATAGACTGCATATCGACCCGGGGTTAGCGTTGGCGGCTTACGAAGATTTCATCCGTTGGTATTTGAGCAAAGCGCTACACAATAGAATGGAAGTTCAAATCGAGTCTTTTTTTCAAACCGAAATGATCAGAAGACAAGAAGCCACGATCTTCAATAAAGACTCCTTGTGTTGTGAATACAAACGAAACACTTTGGCAATCAAACCGAACGGTGATGTTACCCCTTGCACTTCTTATACGGATCTAGTGGTCGACAACGTGCGCGCCAAGCCATTGAGTGAAATTTGGCAATCCAAACGGATGCAAATGATTAAATGCATTCCTGTCAGTGAAGTTCCCGAGTGCGCGGAATGTGAATGGCTGTATTTATGCGGAGGCGGCTGCAGAAAAATAGCTTTTTCTACAACCGGCTCACTTTATGCCAAAGACAGTTCAATTTGTCACATTTATCGTTTTTTCCACGAACGCGTAATGCCGTTATTATCACCTTTCAACATCAAATTCAGCTAGTCGCACTGACTATTTCTTAAACCTTCCTCGTTTACACAGGAAGGTTTTTTATATATAATGTGGATGATAATCAAAATGTATGTATAAAGACATTGCTAGTGTATATAACGCGTTGGGCTGGGATAAATTCTCCCTAAAAACAGCTGACAAACTAAAACCGTACTTAAAAAAATGGAGAATCAAAAATCACCTAGATCTCGCGTGCGGAACGGGATTATTCGTCAATGAGCTCTCTCGTTTAGGGATTGATTCGTCCGGTTTAGATATCTCCAAGGAAATGATTGCCGAAGCTAAAAAGAGATTTCCCGATCGCGATTTTTATATTGGCGATATGACTTGTTTTAATTTTAAAAATAAATTTGATTTAATCACGTGCCTCTATGATTCCATAAATCACCTGACTACTTTCTACAAATGGAAAAAAGTTTTCCAAAATGTTTACAAAAACTTGAATAGAGGCGGTCATTTCATTTTTGACTTTAACACAATCAGTAAAATGAACATGGCACGGACGACAACATACCAGACCCAACCTGATTACTTGTTGGTCGTTGAACACAAGCCTGTAGGCAACGACCGGCGAGAATTTTTCGCCGAGTGGTGCGCTACCTCAAATAAAAACTATTGTGTAAGAAAAAAATTCAGAGTGATGGAAAAGTCTTATCCATTTTCAAAAATCAAAGAACTCCTTGCAAAAACGGGCTTCCATGAAGTGTCCTTGCTTTTCACAAAAACTAAAAATCCAGACCTAGCACCCAGACTTTTTGTTTCGGCACGCAAACCCTAAAGCTGACCCTGCACTCCGCCAAAGATGAATAAAATGAGCCATTCATAAGATGGCTCATTTTAAATTTTAAAAAAACCAAGGATGTTGTCCTTGGCTCTTAATCGGCAATGCCGACTTTGAAGAGTTTTTTTATCTCTTGCCTATAACCATGAACGTAGTCGTAAAGCGACCAAATGGTGACACTGATTAGAATTACAATAATAACAGTAAACAAAATTGACGTTGTGAAAGGAAAAATCAGCAAATGCAACAAAGGGATGCCGGCAAAACACAAGCGCGTGCGCCACTTGCCACTCGACCTTGCGGAAAGCGTGATTTTTTTTGAGACAAGTGAAGCCCACTGTCGGTGAAATCCAACTGTCTCATCGCGTTCGCCAGTGATATAGCACAGAACAACAGCCAGAATCGGAAAAACAATCTCACCGGAAACCAGATAGAAAACAAACGCGTCAATGGAAAGGGAGATTGTTTTGCTTAAGTACTGAATTTTGTCGTGATGTGGATCGTATATCTTTCCCAACTCTGTCACGCAATGATGCTTCCGAGCGACATAGCCATCTAGCAAGTCAGAGAAAGAGGCTAATCCAGACAACCCAATCGCCAAATATCGCAACCATCCAACCATTTGATCGGCCGTGAAAAAGTAAACGAAATAGACAAAAAACAAATAGGCGGACAGACGTGAAATCCACGACCCCATCAAAGTAACGTAATTGGCGTAGTTAGTTTTATTCAGCGGCAGTAGATCTCGATCATAGAAAAACTCTACAACATTTTTAAAGAACTTCACTCTTCCTCCTTATCTTCACTATCCTCCTGACCAATCGGCATCTTACTTTGAATACTTGCCGACGTCAACATGCTGTCTTTACATAAAACACTCTACATGCTAATTTCTTAGTAGAGGAGGTTCATATTGTGCCCTCTTTAATGCAGGGTACACCGGGTCAAGATCATGACTGGCTTCTTACCACCAGTCATTACACACCACCGTCCTGCCAGACTACCCAGTCATGGCGCGGTAAGAAGGACAATACTCTTAGGAGAGTACAATGGGAAAGTTAAAAAAGTTCTTTGCCATGTTTGCAAGGACACACAGGGAAACCCCTCCGGCACCACCTCTGGCAACCACTCAAGGCAACACCGCTCTGGACGAAACAATAATATTCCTCTCCGAGAGGAGGCGGAAAGCAGTGGAAGAGGAGTTAAAGGAAGAGGCATTGCGGAATCTTCGTATTTGGGAGCTACTTATTTTTGATCCTTTCTCACCATTCCCAAGTGAGGTGGGTATAAGTGTGAAGAACAGGGAAGTTCCTCCGCCTCCAGAATTGCTCGAAACCATAACAGATGTAGGCATTCTTGTGCGTCTGATGGGGGTGCCAGGTGGTCATCGTCACTACACACTCTTTAAGGAACGGCTGGTCGCTGTGCTCTCACAGTTCCCATACGGCAGTGTATATCTCTTGCGGACTGGCTCTTTAGAAAACATCCGCTGTGTGACGCAAGAAGGAGAAATATACTATAGGGTGTTCGGATGGCGTGGGCAGGACCTGCCTGCTGATGGCGCATACCCGAGCAAACCAAGCGCTTCCGGTTGGGTACAGCTCTCCGGAATCAACGCTGGGCAACTTGCGCAATGGTGTCCACCAGAAGTGTATCATGCGTTCCAGACAGTCCAGGTGACAAAGCGAGGGTCAACCTTAATAACCCCGTGGCTCTTGCGCACCTTCTACAGCCAACACCCTCAACATCCGTACACGAGGTTTCTGTGGCAGATCGCCGCGGGAAATGCTGGGAAGAGCTCATTTGAACTTCCGGTTGAGACATTTACAGATGACGACGGGCCGTTGGCGCGTCGTCTGAACGCGCTTCAGGCCTTGCTTGACGCACGCCTTGATATCATTCCGGGGTATATTCCCGGAGACGCGTGGTGGGTGGATTGCTCGATCGGACAAACCTTGCGAGAAAAGCCCAAGCTGGTCAATTGTCCATTAGAAAAACCTGCCGCCCTAATGGCTGTGGTCTACTCGGAGTATAGAGATCCGGGTGCGCGCGGGTGGTGGGACTCCGAGACAGTGCTGAAGCGCGATGGAGTCACCATCCTCTTCAACCGCACTGAAATAAGTCGCTCTAAGAACCCATGGCAACAGTCCTGCGTTGTGGCGCTCGTGCAGGTAGGCGCGACATTGGTGCTCAACCACGACATCGGACTCTTCTATCATCCGAAAAACGGGCGAGTAACACTGATGCAGTGGAACGTTTCACTGACAGAGGAGGCGAATCCTGCCTTGAGTATGAATGCAACTCCTTGCCTTGTAGCTGAACTAGGGGCACTACGAGCACAACTAGAAAGGGCAAAAAATCTGGCTAAGGAAGAAAACACTTTGTTTGGACAATCCAGGCCAGAAACAATCGCGGATATTGAAAGAATAGGTTACGAATTACGAAATCGCCAAGCCGCTATGGACACAGCCGACCCACTAAAAACAAACAGTCATCAGACCAAAACCAAGTAACCGGCGGAGATAACAAATCCGCCACCCATTCTCACAGCCCTGCTTCGACGGGGCTGTATTTTTTTCTGTGGATACTTCAATTTGGTAGATTCTCAATGCGAGGGTCTTGCCAAAAACCAACCTATATGATAGACTAAAAATGTTAATTCAACAGGGCGACAACCATCATGCAAAATTTTCAATCCTATCTTCGAACAACAAACACCGATAAACTAGCCGCAAAATGGTTGGCTCCATTTTTATTATCATCTTATGCTTTCAACCTATCTTCTTCCCATTCTTGGGATTCTCATCGGGGCATTGGGCGGTTATCTAATCCGCCAGCTCATCGCTCAAAAACGTGTTAGTGGCGCCGAGGCCAAGGCGGAAAAAATTCTTAAAGACGCCAAGACTAAAGAGCACGAAATACTTCTCTCGGCGAGAGAAAAATCTCTCAAGCTAATTGACGACGCCAAGCGCGAAGAGGAAGCGCGGCGTCAAGAAATGCTTCAAGAAAAAAGACGACTGGAAGGTCGCGAGAATCTTTTTGATAAAAAAATTCTGGAATTTGAAGATCGCCAAAGCAAGCTAGCAGAAAAAATTAACCAGGTCGAAATAGTCAAAACGGAAATTCAAAAACTCAAAGAAGAAGAAGCAAAAAAACTGGAAACAATCGCCGGCTTGAACCGCGATCAGGCCCGGGAAGAACTTTTGCGCATTGTGGAGCGAGAATCAACTGACGCTATTTTGAGCCGCGTCCGCAAAATGGAAAACCAAGGCCGCGAAGAACTGGAACGCAAAGCGCGCGGCTTGATCACCAATGTCATGGAGCGCTTGGCCTCCTCTCAAGCGGCGGAAGTAACAACCACCTCTGTTGACTTGCCTTCTGATGATCTAAAGGGGCGCATTATTGGTAAAGAAGGCCGCAATATCAAAGCGATAGAAAAATTGACCGGCACGGAAATTATTGTTGATGAAACACCGCAGATTATTACTATTTCCGGCTTCTCGCCCATTCGCCGCCAAGTAGCCAAACGCGCTTTAGAAAAACTGGTCAGCGACGGCCGCATTCATCCGGCTCGCATTGAAGAAGCGATTGAGGAAGCAAAACATGAACTCGCTGTTGATATTAGAAAAGCCGGCGAGGATGCTTTATTTGAACTAGGCATCACCGGCCTTGATCCAAAATTAGTTTCAATTGTTGGCCGTTTAAAATATCGCACTAGTTACGGCCAAAATGTTTTATTGCATTCCAAAGAAGTGTCTCAAATCGCCTCCATGCTGGCGGCTGAACTTGGCGCTGATGTCAGTATTTGCAGAAAGGGCGGCCTCTTGCACGACATCGGCAAAGCCATTGATCACGATGTGCCGGGCACTCACCCGGAACTCGGTTATAGTTTGATGAAAAAATTCGGCTTGCCGGAAGAAATCGCCTACATTTCCATTGCTCACCATGAAGACGCGCCTAAAACCCTGGAAGGTATTATTGTTAAAGTAGCTGATGCTATTTCCGGTTCTCGTCCCGGCGCTCGTCGCGAAAGCCTGGAAGAATATATCAAACGTTTGGAAGATTTGGAACGAGTAGCAACTTCTTTCCCCGGTGTGGAAAAAGCCTATGCCATCCAAGCTGGCCGTGAAGTCCGCGCCTTTGTCATCCCCACGGAGATTGATGATATGCACGCTTACGAACTGGCCAAAAACATTGCTAAAAAAATTGAAGAAGAATTGCAATATCCGGGAGAAATCAGAGTAAATGTAATTAGAGAAACCCGCGTTACAGAATACGCGAGATAAACGATACTAAAATTTCTGCAAGAATAAAGTAAAAGAAGCTCTCTTATAAGAGCTTCTTTTACTTATAAATAAAAAGGCTTCATGCAGTAGTGCACATGAAGCCAGTAAACCCTGAACAAAGAGCCCCCTAGTGTTGATCCGTAGCCTTGACTACTCCTACGACGAAATTAGCCAGATGCGGGTTGCGGCTAACATCAAAATGAAAACAATCACAGCCAAGACAGTCTCTGTACCAATGTAACTTCAGCCGGCCGCCGTCCGTGTGACGCGTATCAGTGCGCACTGTCATGCCAGCAAAAGGATCTTTCTTGGTCGCATTGATATGCGCGAACGACAGACCGCCAACATGACAGGCTGACCCGAAAGAAAGTTCATACCAAGCCGGCAAACCAGCTTCGGCTTTGAATGCTTCTATCAGCTGGTTCTGTTCCCATACGGTCTTATCATTACTTCCAATCAGAGGCGCGGGGATCCAAGAAAGAAGAGAATGCTCTGTTTGCGGATCTGAAAAATCCCAACCTTGCAGATACTGAAAACCTTTACTGCAAGGCCCCATCCACGGAATGCTATGCTTGAAGGTACAGCCAAATGGCGCTTCGGCGTGCATCCTTACACTATCCGCCACACCATGCTGTCGTGCCTTTTTTCGAAAGCCATCTATAATTTGACGAGCTACGGCATTCGGCCCCTCCACCTGTTTGATTATCCACTTGACGGCTTCGTCATCAGTGAGAAGAGTAAACAACTCGCTTGCGGTGGTGTTTGCAGTCATTCTTCATCTCCTTAGTTAATGGCCTACTAGACTTGTTGCTTCTCAAAGAGCATTAGCAAATTACACAATATTCTGAACAGGATGTCAAGCCCTTCAATGCACTCGGCAGAAATTAAAAAGCCCCAGCAGAAAATCCTGCTGGGGTATTATATTACCTCCTACAATCGATCAACCTGCCCCACCCAAAGCTCCCCTTGGATGTCAGAGGGCATTCGCCAATCGCCGCGCGGCGAAAGAGCCACTGAACCAACCTTGGGTCCATTAGGCACCGCGTCGCGTTTGAACTGCGCGAAGAAAAATCTCTTAAAGAACACCTTCAGCCACTTAACGATCGTGGCGCGATCGTAGCGGCCATTGAAAGCGCGCTCGGCCAAGAAAAGAATTTTCTCTGGTCCAGCGCCATTACGAATAAAATGAAAAAGGAAAAAGTCGTGCAGTTCGTACGGACCAATAATGTCTTCTGTCCGCTGGACGATCTCCCCATCCTTCCCAGACGGAAGGAGCTCCGGTGAGATTGGAGTTTCAACAATATCCCGAAGCACCGCGCTCGCATCTTCCCCGAGAAGATTGCGTTCCGCAACCCACCCTACAATATACTTAACAAGTGTCTTCGGAATACCAGTGTTCACATTGTACATGGACATATGGTCACCGTTGAATGTACACCAACCAAGGGCGGCTTCGGAAAGATCTCCGGTACCGATGACAAATCCATGCGTCATTAGAATTGCCGTGCGCACTCGTGCCTGCGCGTTTTCGCACTTTATACATTTACACCCCGGGGGGGGATTGTGTCCCTCCGCATGTAAAACTTCCTCGGTCGCTTTGACAATCGAAGCTTCTCGCATTTCAAGACCGAGTGCCTTTGCCAGCCGATGAGCATTTCCTTTTGTCCGCGCCGTTGTTCCAAATCCCGGCAGAGTGAACGGATGAATACCTCTTCGATTCCAACCAAGAAAATCAAACATCCGTACTGTTGTAAGAAGAGCCAAAGTCGAATCAAGGCCACCAGAAAGGCCGATCGCGACCTCTCTTTGGCCCGTCTTCGCTTCTACATCCTCAAGCCGGTGCGCAAGTCCCGCTACCTGAATGGAGAAAATTTCCTCACACCGTTCATCTCGTTTGGTATTATCGCTTGGCACAAATGGATGCGGATCAAAATCTCGACGAAGGCCGCTGCGCTCCACATCAAGAGTGCCCACGATCGCCGATACAAACCGATACGGCTGGGATTCATTGCCAACGGCTTGGCCAAAACTCCCAGTGAGTGTCCGCTCGCGAACAAGTCGCTGGATATCAATGTCAGCAATAGTGAGTGTACTTTCGCGCTTGTATCTTTGGGATTCCCTTAGAAGCATGCCGTTCTCCGCGATCATGGCATGGCCGTCAAAAACCACATCAGCAGTTGACTCGTGTGCGCCTGCCGAGACATACAGATAAGCCGCGATGCACCGCGCTGACTGTTGCAAGACGAGGTCGCGGCGATAGGATGCCTTGCCGACAAGCGCGTTGGAAGCGGAAAGGTTAACAAGAACAGTTGCTCCGACAAGCGCGTGACGCGAAGATGGCGGAATCGGCATCCAAAGATCCTCGCAAATTTCCACGCCAAGTCGGAAACTAGATACACCATCGCCACCATTTTGAGCATCAATAATAATATCTGTTCCAATCGGCACTCGTTGGCCACAAAGTGTGGTTTCACGGCTTCGAAGTGAGGTCGCCGGTCTGAACCACCGACCTTCCTCAAACTCCTTGTAGTTTGGAATGAAAGTCTTGGGAATCACGGCCAAAATCTTTTGATTTTGGTAGACAACCGCGACATTAAAAAGCTGATCATCTACGCGGAGCGGAAGACCAACCACAGTGATAGCTTCACCTGGATCACCAATATCAAGAAGAGTTTTAAACGCCTCGATTGCCACTGTCTGCAATTCTGGCTGCAGAAAGAGATCTCGACAAGTATAGCCCGTCACACATAGCTCTGGAAAAACAATTACCTGCGCGCTCTCCTTAACCGCCAAATTTCTGAGTTCATTAACTTCTATGACATTCTTCAGGGGATTCCCTACAAACGTTGGTGGGACAGCCACGGCCACTCGCACAAAACCTAGGTCCGACATGAGCACCTCCTTTTTTTATGGATATTTAAATTGTCAAAGTGCCTGATCTTATCCTTGAACCTTGTTTCTGAAAAACCATTCGCGAAGAGTAAAGAGACGAACGTCATCACAGACCATAGTCTGAAATTCATCGAGCGTCACCCAAACGCGCGTGGTCTGTTCATCTTCACCCTCAACGCCGAAGGTTCTTTCATTGGGATCAATCTGATCAGCGGCCACTTCCGCGTAAGCGAGAATGACTCTCTCGGTGATGAGCCCGGGCGAAAGATACATCATTGACCCATTATTCAGAAACTCTACTTGATCGGGTCGAATTGTGATGCCCGCTTCCTCTTTGGCCTCATTAATGGCAAGTTCGACGGGGTTTTGACCTTTATCAAAACGCCCCGCGATATTCGCCACGCTCTCGCCGTCTCCACCTTCGAGAAATAACTTGCCGGGACGAGGTTGGCCTAGAAGAAGAACTTGCTCTCGATCCTTTACATAGACCAAGAGATTGAGGGAGTCGGTTGATTCGACAACTGTCCGCTGGCCTTTGCCAAATGGAATCTTCCAAACTTGGCAAAAACCTTTATAGACCAGTTCCCAACCTGTCTGCTGTCCATCACTCATTTGTATTCTCCTCCTTTGAGACACTAACACTCTGTAAGAGCCTCAAAGAAAGAGTGGTGGAAGGAAATATTTTTCCGTTATCTCCACCACAGATGTTATCTAAAGAACAACTATCAGTACCTGCACTCTTCCCGCTCGCCACCCTCACACGCGAATACACGCTTGTATCGTGCGATAAGCGCCGGATCACCCTGCGCCTTGGCGGGATTGTCTGAAATTTTGACACACCCAAAACCATTGGCGCGCAACGGTTTGATGACCAGTGAAAGCGCGGATGGCACTGGAAAATCATTCGTGAGGTTCGTGCCGAACGCAAATGATTTCCCGATCTCGCCACGCCGATAGTCATCTACCTGGAATGCCCGCGGAAAGTCGAGTCCATCCGAGTAGAGAAGCAATTTACCGCGCGGATCTACTCCATGCGATTCATACCACGCGATCTTGCGATCAGTATCGCGCTCCGGCGATCCAGAGTCTTGCCGCGTCCCCTTCCACTCGCGTGCTCCCTGTTCACCCAAATCCTCGAGACCTGATTTACTCCCGAATGTATCTGGCAAAGCAATGGAAAGTCCATACCCGAACATTTTCCACCAGTCTTGATACACTCGACGTGACACTTCGCGCACATCCTCATCACTACCTAGGGATGCCAGTGCCACGAGCACCATCTGGAGCTGATGCGCGTTCGTTCCCATGGGTAGATGTCCAAGGAGCATCGCATTCAGAGTATTAGACGTCCCAAGATATTGCTGAGGCAAACTTTCTGCCAGCGTCTCATCCACGTAGTATTGCCAATCGCGAAAGGCGCGCCTCCGTGTTCCAAACTCCGCGAAAGTAAACTTATCTCGGCCGCCTGCCACCTCTCGTTTTATCATCTCCACTTTCTCATGGAGTCGTCGAATACCTTCCGCGATTACCGCGTCACGCTCAAGACGCGTCATACCGCGTAGCAAATTCTCAAAATAAAGCTGGGTCACAATCGGCAGACCGATGGTTTCCCAATGGAGTGCCGCTTCCCAATCCCCCTCAAATTCGAGTCGGATGTGGCCATCATCAAGATAAACGAGGTTATACTCCGGCAGTTGGAGCTTGCCGAGCCAGGCGATGTAGTCGTCGTCAAACATTCGACGCCCATACTCGTATGTCCCTGCCAAATAATGAAGCTCTGAACGTTGTACGCGCAGCGTCCGCACGTAATCAAGATGTTCGCGGAGTTCCCCTTGACGGATGTGGCGTCCGAGCGGCACCTTCGTCCGATTCAAAAGACCGAATGTAGCGCGGATGCCGAGATGAAAATACCGGATGAACGCCTGCATGGTAAACGTATAGAAATCCACATCTAAAAGCGACGTAACGATCGGCTCACTTGGTTTTCGTGGCGTCCAAATAGTACTCATCGCGCACCTCCTTCTCTGTTTGGGAATTGAGTGTCCAAAAGTTTTCTTTGAATATCCTCTCTTGGATCAAACACCAGCTCCACGGCGGCAATACGGCTGACGCGCGCCTTCAGGCTTGTCACTTCGCCCAAAGATACGCCATCGACAATACCCTTTAGCGGACGATGCTCTGGGAAAAGAGCGTGAAGCTCTATCTCCGCGTCGATGGGAAGATAGGACATTTTCCAGCCGAACGGATCTAGAATGTTGGATCCAACCAGAAGGATGGTTCGCGCGGTAATAGGTACAGGTTGCGCGCCCATGGCTCTGGCATATGCCGTCGAACCAGAGGGTGTTCCAACCAAGACTCCGTCACAAACCAATTTCTCCGCCACCACCCGACCATTAACTTTCACTTCCACCCATGCCGCGCTCTCACCCGCGCGCTCTACATAGGCATCGTTGAAAGCAATTCCATTGCGACCAGCACCATCCTTTCCGCGCGCCTCCACATAAAGCAAAGGCATGCAGTAGGCGGTCAACTGATGATGAACATTGGGAAAAAATCTATTTAGAAGAAACCCTCGATGGCCGTAATTAATGCCGACGAAAGGCAAACGTTTGCGCCAGTGCGCTCGCACCGCGCGCAACATTGTGCCATCTCCGCCGAACACCAATATGGCCTGCGGCGAAACTTCGTCTTCCAACCCTTTTGCCCGCAACATCGCGGCATCGGCTACCGCCTCGGAATTCTGCTCGTCAATGGCAAACAAGAACTTGATGTGGGCCAAAGAGACGTTGTGAACCAATCTAGGCTCCGCGCCTTTGTACAAATCGTAGCGTCTGATATAATCAGCCACCTCTGGCATAAGAAGTCCATCCACGGATTCACCGCGAAAAATATTTTCCCGAATGATTGTGCTAGCACCGAAATAGCGAGAACCATCAAACTCGCGATGCCGCGGCGGCAAATCTTCTGGACGAAGATCAAATCCAGCTCGGTGAATGATGAAGAAATTGAGACTGTCCCAAATCTCTCGGCCGTTCTTCCATGAAGCTTGGATCTGGGATTCTCCCTTGCCTCCGCCAATCACCAAATCCGCACCCACCACGTGCCAGACTTCAGCATCAGCGCCAAACATCTCTTGCAAGTCGCAAGTAGGCGTGTAGGTGTCGTTTTCCAAATCAAACAATAGCACCTTGACGCCTTGAATCCTGCCAAAAGCAAGATCTGCCATAGCCGCGCGATGAATCGACGCCACGTCGTTCAGGCTTGGTTTGTCTGGCCGGCCGCCGCAAGGTATCACTAAAATTTCATCGAACTGATGACTTGCCGCAAGCCCTTCTACAATCCGACGATGATGCAATCCCGGGGGACTAAAACTGCCTCCAAGAAGCGCGATCTTTTTCATGCCACTCTCCTCAACGTAAATCTTTGTATTGTAATGTGCAAAATGTTCCTCCTTCTGAAGACACAATTCTAT
>Ga0265296_1004207_pt1 | contig 12652 bp, 17 predicted proteins | sample MunlanPumphouse1_FD_189073 | JGI IMG/M metagenome (GOLD analysis project Ga0265296, IMG submission 189073) | Groundwater microbial communities from a municipal landfill in Southern Ontario, Canada - Pumphouse #1 | ecosystem: Environmental > Aquatic > Deep subsurface > Groundwater | place... | reverse complement strand
AAGGAGATAATGAGCGTTGCGGCTCCAGCAACGACAGCCAGCAACGGCTCATACGATGGATCGCTTTTATACCACAGGATCGCGATTATCCAGGCAATGGCGGTAATAAGTCGGAGAACGTTGCCGAGAATAAATTTTTTGATTGCACCACTTCAAGAGTTAAAGTTGCTGACTAATAGAGGGATTGGGCTAAGTTATCCATATACTACCCGTGGGAACGGAAAGAGTCAAGAGAAGTCATTCTCTCCAAAAAGAAATCCTTCCGGCACACCTAGTTTTGCGAATTCTGTAAATACGAAAGAATCTGACGTTCCTTTTGGGCGTTACCCAATATCTCTCATAATAAGTATATTTGGCATAACATCAAATTCGCCTGCTGGCCATGTTTTTCATTTGTGCCACTGTAATCACTGTATGGTATAATATCGGAGAGGTGGCTTATGAATAAAGTAAAGACCAGAATAAGCAATGGTGGCAGGTTGGTTATACCCGCGTCATATCGGAAGGAATTAGATATTAAGCCGGGAGATGATGTAGTTCTGACGCTTGAAGATGGGGGGATAAGACTTGTTACGGCTCGCCAGGCTATTAAGCATGCCCAGAGTCTGGTGCGGCGCTATGTTCATGAGGGCCAACAATTGTCTCAAGAGCTAATTCAGGAACGTCGCGAAGAGGCCGCAAATGCCTGAAGTGATATTGGACGCCTCAGCGTTACTGGCCCTGCTCAACGCGGAGCCGGGGGCCGACGTGGTGGCGGAGTCTATCCCTGGAGCCATGATTAATGCCGTGAATCTATCAGAGGTGGTAGGAAAACTCTGCACGGCTGGCATGCCGGAGAAAGCCATCCGCCAAGCTTTGCAAGGCCTTGACCTGAAGGTGATACCCTTTGATGAAGAACACTCTTACGGCGCAGGTTTAATGCGTGCTACTACTGAACGTATGGGGCTCTCTTTGGGAGATCGGGCATGTCTCGATACGGCTCGAAGGCTAGGTCTGCCAGCGCTGACAACTGATAAGATGTGGGGAGAGCTTTCAGTGGGAGCCATCGTCAGGATTATTCGCTGACGTGGAAGTCGATGGAAAAAGAAATAATCGTTCTGGTGGAAGAAGCTGACGAAGGGGGATACCAAGCCAGGGCACTGGGCTACGCCATTTTTACAGAGGCGGATACCTTCAAGGATATCAAGTAATGGTCAATGGTACAGTTGGGCTACCATCCAGGATCACCTGTAGGAAGGGGTTTGTGCAAAAAGATTAAAAATGGGCTCAAGAGGACTCGAACCTCTGACCCTCTGCGTGTAAAGCAGATGCTCTGGCCAACTGAGCTATGAGCCCCAGCAAACAACATTCTACCACAAGTTACCAGGCTAAACCAACAATCTCCCCCACCTATCTACACTCACAAAATCAACACTTTTTAAAAACCGATTCAATCTCCAGTAAGGCAACTCTAACCATTTAATGTCTATCTTGTATTTGGAAAAGACTGACATTGTTCGGTTTCTTCATCGTATGTTAGAATGTATTTGACAATGACAAGGATGTGTTGTATCCACGCTCAGCAATAAAGAAAGGGGCGCAAGATGAATTTTGAATTGACTGAAGAACAGAAGATGTTGCAGACAATGGTGCGTGGTTTTGCCAATAAGGAACTGGCGCCAGTGGCGGCAAAAGTAGATGAGACAGGGGAATTTCCGGCGGAACAAGTAAAAAAGATCGCTGAGTTAGGGCTTATGGGGCTTACTATCCCTGAGGAATACGGGGGAGGTGGCAAGGGTGTGACCGAGTTCTGCATAGCGATCGAGGAGATGGCTCGCGTATCGGCCGCAATCGATGGTTATTTCCGCGTCAGCTTGTCACTGGGTATTGTTCCAATCAGGATGTATGGTAACGAGGCTCAAAAACGAAAATACTTGCCCGCTCATGCCAGCGGAGAGAAGATGGCGTGCTTCGGTCTGACTGAGGCCAGCGCGGGAAGCGACCCTGCCTCGATGCAAACTACTGCTACTCGTTGTAAAGGCGGCTATCTACTTAACGGGAACAAACTTTTTATCAGTATCGGCGCCGAGGCAGAGATAATAGTAGTCTTCGCCACTATCGATAAATCCCTCAAAGGCAAGGGGATAACTGCCTTCATTGTGGATAAGGGGACCCACGGATTCTCCGTAGGGAAACTCGAACACAAGATGGGTTTCCGTGGGCTTTCAGCGGCAGAGCTGATCTTTCAGGACTGCTTCGTCACCGAGGAGAATCGGCTTGGTGAGGAGGGACGCGGACTGAGAATTGCCCTTGAGGTCCTGGATGAAAGCCGGGTTACTGTGGGGGCTGAGGCCACAGGTATCGCTCAGGGGGCTTTTGATGCTGCGCTAAGCTACGCCAAAGAGCGAAAACAATTTGGGCAGGCAATCGCCAATTTCCAGGCAATTCAATGGATGTTGGTGGATATGGCCACCAAAATAGAAGCGGCTCGATTATTGACCTACCAGGCTGCTTATCGTGAAGACCACGGGCTGTCCTACATTAAAGAGGCGGCAATGGCAAAGGTTTTTGCCTCCGAGATGTCCGGCGTTGTCACCAGCAAGGCGATGCAAATTCACGGCGGCTACGGCTATACCAAGGATTACCCGATAGAGCGATTTTTCAGGGATGCGAAGCTGACCGAGATATATGAAGGCACCTCGGAAATTCAGAGAATGACCATCGCACGGCACCTGTTAAAAGACTAAGGGGAAAGCAGGGGAGACCGGACGGTCTCCCCTGCTTCTGACAATCCTCAAGTTACCGACTGCTCTAACTTCTGGATCACTTCTTTGATGACCCACTCCGGTGTTGAAGCGCCCGCGGTAATACCAATGCGGAGTTGATTGCAATTATCCATGCGGTCAAGTTCATCGGCAGTCTCGATGTGGAGCGTCCTCACGCCGGTAGAGCTGCATATTTCGGCGAGACGTTTGGTATTCGCGCTATCGTGCCCCCCTATTACCAGCATCAAGTTGACATGCGTGGCCAAGTTCATCGCTGCTGCCTGGCGCTTGGCGGTGGCATCGCATATCGTGTTGAATATGCGTATCTCAGATAACGAGGCAAGTTCAGAATTCATGAACTTCGCCAGGAAGTTAGCAAATTGCGCCTTGCTTTGCGTTGTCTGCGAAAGGATGCCGATCCGGTGGGGGGGAGCGCTGAATTTTGGGACATCGGTGACGGCCATTGCTCCATTGCCGGCCCAGGAAAGCAACCCTTCTACTTCGGCATGGGAAGCATCCCCAAAAACCAAAACCTTGAACCCATCCTGGCCTAGTTTCTGAGCTACCAGTTGTGCATTGTGCACGATGGGGCAGGTAGCATCAACCACGTTCAACCGACGGGCATCTATCTGGTGGGTAATCTCTCTTCCCACCCCGTGCGATGGAATGAGTATGTCGTGACATTTAATATCATCCAGCCTCTCTATGACACCCATTCCCAATGCAGCGAACCTATCGACCACCTGTTTGTTGTGTACGATTGGGCCGAGGCTTTCCAGACGTCTCCGCTCTCGAACGGCCTTTTCCGCCAACTCAATGGCACGTTTGACGCCGAAACAGAATCCCATCTCAGAAGCCAGCTCGATTTCCATCAGCGACCCTTGATTGCCTTTTTCTGCCATTCAAGATTGCCTTCGCTATAAACCCCTCGATAATTCGGAGGCAGGACCTCGGCAATATGACTCATGATGAGATCGGAGGAATCCACCAATTGACGCCTGGTCGGTTGATCGTTGCTTTTGCTGAGATGAAATGGCTTGCCTATAGTAACGGTAATCCTTGGCCGATGGAAGATTACTCCGAGACCTTTTATGTGCTCGGCGCCGATGATCCCAACAGGAATAATTTGGGCGCCGGAACGAAGGGCGATCAAAGCAGCGCCAAGCTCGGCCCTGTCCATAGCGTAATTAAGACTCCGCTTTCCTTCTGGGAACATGCCCAGGACTTGCCCATTATCCAGTATCCGCATCGCCTGGCGAAGCGATTCCCTGTTCGATGTGCCACGCTTCACCGGAAAGGCCCCAAAGGCGCGAACAAATGCCCTGCCCCAGGAGCGAAAGAGTTCATCTTTGGCCATAAAGATAATCCGCCGAGTTACGCTGGCGCTAAGGAGGGGCGGGTCGACCACGCTTAGATGATTGGCAACGACGATTAGCGCCCCATCTTTCGGCACGTTCTCCTTCCCGATTACCTGCCAGCGAGTCAGTGACAGTAGCGCAACCTTCATCGTAGCAGTGGCAGCGGTATAAAACGACAACATCCTTAATACTCCGGCCAATCGATGATTTGATTATAGCCCAAGCTGAAATGCGAGGCAAACATTAGAGAAGGTGAAAACGCATTATGAGAGATTAGAATCGTTGCATTGAGCAGAGGAAGTTATGGCTCCGGGGGTAACCTTTGTCAGGCTTGATGCTATTGCCGGTCAAATGAACGATAATGAATTCGTTGAAAGGATGTTGAAATCTCGCCTCGATCTCTTTAGGGCAAATCTCCGGATTCGTAGGGCAGAGTGATAGGATATTTGACGCACAGCCAAAATCCACCACGGCACCTTGAGCGGTTTTTCCTGTGGGGGCTGCCGACGGCATCAGATAAAGAGGAACATATCAGGCTATCCGGTTGATCCGGGCTTTATTTCTTCCCTATTCGGAACATCTTGGTGCCGCATGTTGGGCATACACCCTGTGTTGCCGGCTTGCCGTTCTTCATGGTTATGCTCTTGGCGTTCTTCATCTCCTTTTTGGCACGGCACTTCATACAATATGCTTGCATCGTACACCTCCTCTTTGTAGGAAGGATAAACCATCTCCTGTTCAAATGTCAACAGGAATTTGAAGGCCGAACTTATCTTCTGGACTTCGATCTCCAAATGCCGTTATAATCCCTATTGAGAGAAATGCCAGAATTACCCGAAGTCGAAACTATCCGGAGAGAACTCGCCTCAAAGATTGTAGGCCATCGTCTTGTTGGGGTTGAACTGTTCTGGCCCAAAGCCGTGCGCGAACCTTCGCCGGAGGAATTTTGCCGACGGATCGCCGGTCAGAGCATCGAAGGTATTGGCCGCCGGGGGAAATACATGATTTTCCGGCTTTCTGGCGGGGATGTGATGATTCTCCATCTGAAAATGACCGGTGTGTTGTTGCTCATGCCCGCTTCCCAGCGGATTCAGAATCACACTACGGCCATATTCAAACTTGATGGAGGAACCTGCTTACATTTCATCGATCAGCGCAAATTTGGGGCGTTGTGGCTGGTTGAGGATGAAGACATGGTGGTTGGGAAGCTGGGGCCGGAGCCGCTGGACGCATCGTTTACTCCGTCGGTTTTGCGCCAGCTTGTAGGCAAGCGCCGCATGCCGATAAAGGCCCTGCTCTGCGATCAGCAAACAATAGCCGGCATCGGCAATATGTACGCCGATGAAGCGCTGTTTGCAGCCCGGATTCATCCCCTGAAAGCGGCAAACATCCTCTCAGATATGGAAATCGAGCATCTGCACAGCGGGATAATAGAAGTGCTGCAGAGGGGGATAAAAAACAAAGGGGCAAGCATCGCTAACTATCTTCGCCCCGGCGGAGAAAAGGGCGATGCCCAGACTGAGTTCAAAGTCGCCCACCGGCGCGGTGAAACATGCTTTGTTTGTGGTTCTCCTCTCAGCAGGATCAGCATTCGAGGTCGCGGCACTTATTTCTGCCCTGTTTGTCAGAGGGGCGAGACTCAGCCAGTGATGCTTTAGCAGGATGACTCCTGCGCAGATTGGGTTTCCCCAATTTCAAAACCCCATTTTGGGACTCAGGAGGATTCAAGGTCATCATGCTGAGAGGCGAGATAATCGATCTCCTCGATGAGTTCGAAAAGCGGTTTGGTCGGGAGAGAAATTTAATTGAGTTGGAATCCGGCAGGGTTATATTCGTCGGTGATACGCATGGGGATATCGATGCCACCGGAAGGATTGTAGATAAGTACCTGAAGGCGGGCAACAGAATCGTTTTCCTGGGCGATTATGTGGACCGAGGACCAGAGTCGGCGGAAAACCTGAACACCTTGCTGAGACTTAAATTGGAACATCCTGATGATCTGGTTATGTTGATGGGAAACCACGAGGGTAGGAAGGCATTTGAGTTCCAACCCTCCGATTTTTGGGATGGTTTGGACTCTGAATTGCGCCGGCGATACGCCGCGGTCCTCTCCAGGCTCCCGCTTGCAGTGTCAACCTCGAATGGGATCATCGCCTTGCACGGCGCTCTGCCGGACGTGGAAACCCTTGAAGATATAAACAAGATAGCATTCGGCAGCCCGGGATGGCAGCAAGCGACGTGGGGAGACTGGCAGGAAAGTGAAGCCGGATATCCCGATAAAGACATGTTCACGGGGAGGCCCCGGTTCGGGGAGGGGTGGTTCAACGAAATCATGGGCAGATTGAGAAAGAATGTCCTCATCCGGTCACATCAGCCGAATATCAGGCAGGTAATCTACAACCGGAGATGCCTGACGATATTCACTTCTTCTTTCTATCGATCCTCTGTTCCGGGGAGGACCGTAGCTATCGCCGATCTGGGGAAGGAGATCAAAACGGCGGATGATCTGGTGATTGAGACCATTTAACCCTGAAGATTGCACAGCACGCTGAGGTCGAGAAGGCCGAAGAATATGGTATCATCTTTGTAAGGACCATTGAGGCGAACTGCCTGATGTTGTTTGGGTTATCGAAGGAGAAATACAGTGAGAAAGTGGACTTCTAACTTGCCGCGTTTCCTGATAGTGTTCATACCGTATCTCGTACTCGTTGGCGGCACTATATATTCCTACGGGAATGTTGAAGGTGATCTCCCCCATGATTTGCCCAAGGCATTGCTTTTTGTTCCAGCCGTAATCTCGTTTATGCTCCCCTCAACCTATGGTGTGCTGTTGTTTGCCGTGCCTGAAAATAGCCGGCCGGCCCGCACATTATTGCTGGGCGTATTTATGGGCATCACGTTGCTTGTTTTGACATTGGTCGTCTATTTGTTTGCTAACTCATGAGTTAGCAAACAGGGTTCAAATCCACAGTGGCCCACCATCGATATGCATATCAAACTTATTTCAGTTAAAAGCGGCTGTGTGGGGAATATTCCTTATTGGACTGTTGCTACTTCGTCAATTGGATAGTACCCATCTTTGGTATGCACTTCCCTTCCGGTCAGAGGGGGATTGAAAACACAGATCATCCGCATGTCCTCAAACACGGTTAGATAATGCCGCTCGTGCCCGTTCAAGGCATAAAGTGTGCCATCATGGATGTGATGGACTTGCCCTGTTTCCAGGTCTTTAATCTCTCCTCTTCCGGCCACACAGTATACGGCTTCGAGGTGATTTTTGTACCATATATAAGTTTCGGTTCCGGCATAAATCACGGTATCGTGCATGGAGAAGCCCATAGCATCGTTTTTGAGCAACAGGCGGCGGCTGGCCCAGTTGCCGTTCGGGGCCTGCACATCCCTTTCCGTCCCAAGAACCTCTTGCAGTCGGCGAATAATCACAGTGGTTTACCCCCTAGTGCCGACTTTTTTGCTGCAACCAGGGCATCAAGAGATTCTGCCAGAGTATCCAACCCTCGCTTCAACAACCCCTCTTCTATGACCAGGGGCGGCAACAGTTTCAGAACTTGCCGTTCACTTCCGGAGGTCTCGGTGATCAGGTGCCTCTCAAAGGCTTTCACCGATAGTTCCCCGGCAAAACCGGCGTGCGGAATCTCCAGCCCCCAGACCATCCCTCGCCCTCGCACGGACATGTTTAGCTTAGGATATTTATTGGCCATCTCCTGCAAATGAGCTTGAATGATTTTCCCTTTAGAGAATACCTCCCAGCTAAGGATATCATCTCTCCAGTAGAGGTTCAGCATTTCTGTGGAGGCAACAAAGGCCAGGTTATTACCCCGGAAGGTGCCGGTGTGTCTTCCCGGCTGCCATTTATCAAGTTCAGGCCGTATCAAGACGATTGCCATCGGCAAGCCGCCGCCAATAGCCTTGGATACGCAAACGATATCGGGTGTAATCCCGGCTTCTTCAAAGCTGAAAAACCATCCTGTGCGCCCATTGCCCACCTGAATATCATCGACGATCAACGCGATATCGTGCTTTCTGCACAAGCGCTCCATGTCTTTCAGCCATTGAATGCTGGCGACGTTGATTCCTCCCTCGCCCTGCACCGTTTCCACGATCATGGCGGCCGGTATATCTATGCCGCTGCTGTTATCTCGGATAAGCTTCTCTATATATTCGGCGGTGTTGACATCTTTCCCAAAATATCCATCAAAGGGCATGTGATCAATGTTGATTCTCCATCCATAAGCTGCATCTCGGTATCGATCGTTGCCGGTTGCGGCAAGAGCGCCGAGGGTGTGCCCATGATATCCGTTGGTAAAAGCAAAGACATTGGAACGTTTTTTGACCATGCGAGCCAATTTCAAAGCGGCTTCAACCGCATTGGTGCCGGTGGGGCCGGTGAACTGGACTTTATAATCCAATTTGCGAGGGGCCAGGATCACTTCACGGAACGTTTCCAGAAAGCGGATTTTGGCATGTGTTGCCATATCCAGTCCATGCACAACTCCGTTGTGCTGCAAATAATCGATGATGGCCTTGTTCACAGCGGGATGGTTATGGCCGTAATTCAGGACCCCGGCCCCGGCGAAGAAATCGATATATTCATTGCCATTCTCATCGCGCATCAAAGCGCCTTGGGCACTTTCAAATACTACGGGAAAGGCACGAACATAACTCCTGACGTTGGACTCCATTTCTTCAATGATGTGCATTTTGCTCTTCTTTCCCTGAGCGTTGGCTTTTGGTTCTTCAATCTTATGCATTTTTCCTCCTTAAAATGATTATGTCAGAATGTGATGGTAAACAAGATTTCTCCCTCGTGCGAAGGATCGTCGAAATGATCGGGCCTGAGAAACTCTGATGTTTCAAGGCTCGCTTGATGCCTTTGGGAAAATCCTCTAAAAAGGGCCTGTGAGGGTTTGTTCGAAGGGGAGACTGTCGTTTCCATGATACGAATCTGCACCTGCTTGACTAACCATTCCAGCATGCCGGAAGCGATCTGCCGCCCTCTGAACTCTGGATCAACGGCTACCTGCCACACGAAAAGACAATCCGGCTGACGGGGCTTGAGGTAAGCCGATATGAAACCAACAACCCTTCCTTCCGCTTCGGCAACAACACAGGTATCCCTAAAATCACGACACAGTATGTAGTAGTAATAAGCTGAGTTCAAATCTAAAGGCGGGCATGATCTGATCAGTCTAAAGATTGGCAGCCCTTCGGAAAAATTTGGGTGTCTCAGCTTTATTTGTTGCTCGTTCATCTGGTATCCTTACTCGAGGAAATTGACTTTCCCAGGAAGGTATGTAAGTATTTGTTTACTTATAATGTAACAAATGCTCGTTCAGGTGTCAATCTAATCATGGGGGCTGCTTGAGTGGTCTCCTTGTTGAAATTGCCGTTTTCAAGCGTCCAGTTCTATCCATGAGGATTATCACCGATCCATATTTCGTGATGCAGAAGAGGTTTTGGTGAAAAAAGGATTAAAAACCAGAGGCCCTGATCCGCGGGGCCTTATCATGTATCCCTGGAATACCCTATTGCGAATCTCAGATGATGCCGCCGGAATCGTTCTGGCTGCAATCATCGGGATTTGTGCCGGTTTTGGCGCGCTGGTTTTCTGGAAGACAATCGAGTTCTTTAGCTGGCTCTTCTTCAATCAGGGAGCTGAATGGTTCAGCTTCCTGGGCGATCACTACGTGATCATCTTACCTGTTCTTGGCGGGCTTATTTTTGGGCCGATCATCTATTTTCTGGCGCGGGAGGCCAGAGGTGATGGCCCCCCTGAAATTATGGGGGCCATGGCCACTGATGGCGGATATATCCGTGCCCGAGTAGCCGCAGTTAAGGTGCTGGCATCTTCGATATGCATCGGCAGCGGCGGATCAGTGGGCAGGGAAGGTCCTATTGTTCAGATCGGCGGCGCTATAGGTTCTATTGTTGGCCAAAGGTTCAGAGTTCCAAAGTCATGGCTTAATACAATGGTGTTGTGCGGTGTGGCTGGGGGTATTTCGGCCACGTTCAATGCCCCCATTGCCGGAGCCTTCTTTGCTCTGGAGATAGTCCAGAGGCGCATCATAGCTCGAAATGTGGGGTTTGTCATCCTCAGTTCGGTGATGGCCGCTATTGTCGCCAGAACATTCCTCTTTTCCAAAGACAACCCTACCGCATTTGTTGTGCCGGACTACAAAATGGAGAGCAATCTGGAGATTCTGCTTTTTATTGTCCTCGGCCTGATCACGGCGCTGGTAGCTGTAGCCTTTGTGAGGTTTTTCTATAAAACTGAGGACGTGATTTCCAGATTTCACACACCCATGTATCTGAGACCTGCGATTGGGGGCTTGGCTGTGGGGGTATTGGGGTTCCTTTCTCTTCGATACGTATCCACCAGCAGCTTTTCGGCAGATATATTCGGGGTCGGGTATGGCAACCACTACGCGGCAGGAGGAGGGTTTCTGAACGCAGGGTCCATAGATGGCATCCTCCTGGGCCAGGTTGGCGCAAGCGTGGTACTAGCCCTGCTGGCACTGAAGATAGTTGCCACCTCCATTACGCTGGGCAGTGGTGGGAGCGGAGGAACGTTCGCGCCCTCGCTTTTCATGGGTGCTGCGGTGGGAAGTGCGTGCGGCAGCCTTTTTGAAAAAATATTCCCCGGCACTACTGGCCCGGTTGGCGCTTATGCCATTGTGGGAATGGCAGCCTTTTTTGCGGTTGTTGTTCAGGGCCCCATTACAGCCATCATCATGCTTTTCGAGCTGACTCGGGGTTATGAAATGATTCTGCCGGTGATGGCCGCTGTAGTAATCGCAGTCGCAGTCGCCCGTGTTTTCAGTAAAGAAAGCATTTATACGATGCAACTGAAGCGCAAAGGTATTGATTTAGGAGCTATGGAGGAGCGCGATGTCATGCGAACCACAAGGGTCTCCGAAGTTATGGTTCGAGATTTCCAATCCGTCCCGCCCCAGATGCCTGTCACTCAGTTGCTCAGACAGATGGAAGAAGTGGGTGAACTCGGGTTCCCTGTGATCAATGAAGAGAATCATCTGTTGGGCATAGTTACCCTCAGCGATGTTCACGCCGTCACACGAAAGGAAGGTTTTGATAGTGCTGCATTGACCGTTGCCGCTATCGCCACCACAAGATCTCTGATTGTAGCTTTCCCCGATCAAACGCTTCATGAGGTCTTACTGCAGCTTGGAGCAAAGGAAGTCGGGCGCATCCCTGTTGTTGACCGAAACAATCCCACCAGGTGTCTCGGAATACTCAGGCGGCATGACATTGTGAGGGCCTATGTCCAGGAAGTAAGCGGAGCATCGCAGCCACACCATCATCAGCTTGAGTCTTCTGCGGAATCATTGGGGCCAAGCAAGCTTCAATGAATGCCTTGATCCATATTTTCATGATTATTTCTCATGGGGCTGATGTTGAGCCTTTCGGTTCACCTTTGTCGTTTTCACCAGTCCCGGCTAGCGCATGTTCCAGATCCTCGTCGTTCCCGGACAACATCATTACGTCATCAGGTTGAATAATCTCAGTCAGTTCCGGTGCCACGATGACCTCTTTGCCACGCTTAACCAGGAGCACTGCCACTTTCCATTTGCCCTTCCATCCAAATTGAAGCTGAGAGAGCGATTTCCCCACAAAGCGATTCGGCGCGACCAACTTTACAGCCCCATAGTTGGCCGCAAGTGACACATAATCGGACACATCACTCAAGACCAGCCTGTGGGCCAGCGCAATCCCCATATCTTCCTCAACAGACACGACCTTGTTCACTCCGATCTTCTGAAGAATGGCTCCGTGCAATTTATTATCAGCCCTGGCGACTATGTAGCGAACCCCGAGTTGCTTGAGAATGATCGTCACCAGCACACTGCTCTGGATAGCCGATCCCATCGCCACTACGGCCACATCAAAGTCACGAACCCCCATTTTATCGAGGACCGTCTCGTCGGTGGCATCTGCCTTGACCGCATGTGTTGTCCACGCCGCTACACTCTGGACCGCTGTCTCGTCGTTGTCAATAGCGAGTACATTGTGTCCCATATCATACAACGTCTTAACTAAACTCACGCCGAATCTTCCTAGCCCAATGACCACCACCTGCCTTCTCAAAATAACCCTCCTTGCTATCCAATTCTTAACCCTTCTCGCGGATGCTGATATTTTGTTGGCTTCTGACGTTGCACAAGTATCAATGCCAGAGCAAGGGGACCAAGACGGCCAACAAACATCGTCAGAATTATTATTACATGACCCGCTGCCGTCAAATCGGGGGTAATGCCGGTTGACAGCCCTACAGTGCCGAAGGCGGAAATCGTCTCAAAGAGGAGGTAAAGGAATCTGAAATCCTCCGTCATTGTTAGAACAAAAACCACAAAGGCCACAAGCCCAAGAGAGAGCGCAACAACCGCCATCGCACGGTAAATTTGTTGAACGGCGAACTCCCTACCGAAAGCCCCTGCGTTCTCCTTTCCGCGAAGGGAACCCCATATTGTGGCAGCAAGCATGCCTAGTGTAGTGTCTTACAAATAACTTTACGCG
>Ga0265296_1004204_pt1 | contig 12658 bp, 14 predicted proteins | sample MunlanPumphouse1_FD_189073 | JGI IMG/M metagenome (GOLD analysis project Ga0265296, IMG submission 189073) | Groundwater microbial communities from a municipal landfill in Southern Ontario, Canada - Pumphouse #1 | ecosystem: Environmental > Aquatic > Deep subsurface > Groundwater | place... | reverse complement strand
ATCTTCTTCTCGATTTCGGCAGTGGTTTCCGCCTTGGGCATGCTCTTATGCAGGTGCAAAAGCTTTAAATAGTTGATATGGAGCAATGTATATGTTTTCCAACTTTTATAAAATATTAAAAGTTGCCGGAAAAGGGGGAATTCGATGCTCTTGAACTCGGGCAAAAAGGAAGGCGACACCCACATGAGGCCAGACAAGGCAAGCGTAGTTTCTAATAATTATAAATCCGATTTGCCGTTCCAGACAAGGTCATTGTGCCCCGACTGCAAGCGCGTCCTTGACGCGACGGTATACGAAAAGGACGAAATGGTTTACATAAAAAGAACCTGCCCCGAGCACGGCGAGTTCGATGAAATTTACTGGGAGGATGCGGATTACTACAAGTGGGCGAAGCAGTTCGGAACCCGCTCGAAGGGAATCGCGAACCCAAATGTCGGAAAAATAATCGCGAACAATGGCACGAACTGCCCCACGGACTGCGGATTGTGCGACAACCACCACACCCACACTGCGCTCGCGAACATGGTTGTTACGAACAGGTGCGACCTGAGCTGCTGGTACTGCTTCTTTTACGCAAAGGAGGGCGACCCGATTTACGAGCCCACCCAATTGCAGATAAGGAACATGCTTAAGACTCTAAGGAACGAGAAGCCGGTTCCCGCGAACGCGCTTCAGCTCACGGGCGGGGAGCCCACCCTCAGGAAGGATCTTGAGGAAATAGTGAAGATTGCGAAAGAGGAAGGATTCGAGCACATCCAGCTCAACACGCACGGCATTAACATTGCAAACGAGCCCGGAATGGCGGAAAGGCTGAGAAAGGCGGGCGTTTCAACGCTTTACATGAGCTTTGACGGAACAACGCCGCAAACCAACCCCAAGAACCACTGGGAAGCGCCTTTCACGCTTGAGGAATGCAGGAAAGCCGGCCTCGGGGTGGTTTTGGTGCCCACAGTAATCAGGGGAGTCAATGACCACAAGCTCGGCTCAATAATCAATTTCGGGTTGAATAACCTTGACATTGTTCGCGCTGTTAATTTTCAGCCGGTTTCATTGGTTGGAAGAATGCCCAAGAAACTGAGGAACAAGCAGAGAATAACGATTCCCGGAGCGATAAAGAACATCGAGGAGCAGACCAACGGAATAATCACGAAAAAGGACTTCTTCCCGGTTCCCTGCATTACTCCAATGAGCGAATTCGTCGGAGCCCTGACGGGAAAGGCGCAATACGAGTTAAGCATCCACTTTGCGTGCGGCGCCGCGACCTACCTTTACGTTGAAGACGGAAAAGTCACCCCGATTCCCCAGTTCGTGGACGTGGAGGGATTCGTGGAATACATGTCCGAGAAAGGCGCTGAGCTCGAAAACGGGAAAAGCAGGTTCCTTGTCCTTGCGGATGCGGTAATGAACCTTGGAAAATTCATTGACAAGGAAAAGCAGCCCAAGTCATTGGACCTTAAGAAAATTTTGTTCAACGCAATCATAAAGCACGATTACAAGGCGTTGGGCGAGCTTCACTCCAAGACTTTGTTCGTTGGAATGATGCACTTCATGGACCCGTACCTGTACGACCAGCAGCGCGTGGAAAGGTGCGACATACATTACGTCATGCCAGACGGAAGAATAATCCCGTTCTGCTCGTTCAACGTTATTCCGGAACTTTACAGGGACAAGGTGCAGGGCCAGTACAGCGTTTCCTCGGAGGAATTCAAGCGCAGGTTCCCGGGAGTTGACCCGAACTTCAAGTATAGAAGGGATATTGAAAAAATAGAGGCAAATCCAATATACCAGAAAGCGTATTCCCTGCAAAGGGATTTCTTCGACAACGGCAGGATGATTTCCGCCTTGGATTCCGCGATCGTCCGGCCAGCGTCATCCGCGGGAATAAACAGGGCGGCCAGGCAGTGAATCCCAAAGGGAATGAATAGGGAGAATAATAATGGGCACGGCAAAAGACTGGCATGAAGACGAGGTTTATGGCCATCAGCCCTTCAGGAAACTCGCCAGAATCGAGTTCCTTGTTGAGGGAATGAATGGCAGGGATGACGCGGCATGGATCCAGTACGGCTTGCTTGTCAATGATTCTGTGATAAGGTGCCACATCGAATTTTCCGCGGGAAAGGGCGAGGTTCTTTATAACCCGCTTGACGCCAACGCGGAAAAAATACTTTCTTTGGTGAAGGCGCCATTCAAGGCGAAGTTGCTCGAGGAAAGGGAAGTCCCTTACTCCGCGCTTCTCGCTACCGCGTTCCACTTCGAATGAAGGCAAGGCAAACACTGCGTTTACTGCTATTATTCCTTATGCAGTTTCACGCCCAGTTTTTTCGCCCAGTTAAAGTATTCCTTTTCAGTCATCTTCCTGTAAACCATGTCGTGGAACGCCCTTTGCCGCTCAATGATTTCTTTATCAGACAGGAAACCTATATTGCTGTTTAGCGCCGTAAAAACAGGGTCTTTGTAAAGGCTCTTGAGAAGCTGCCCCTTCTCGAAGGCAAATTCCTTTTCCGTCTTGTAACCCCTGTACAACTTTATTTTCCCGAGCGCCCTCACTAATTCAGGGTCATTTTCCATCCGCGCCCTGGTCAGGTCGTTCAATATTTCTATATACTTCTTAGGAAGCTCCGTTCGGGCCGTTTCCCTGAACCGTGCATTCCTTCCCGCGGGTTTTACCATGCGCAACACCACCCTATTGTTCCTCCGATTCGTATTTATAGGTTTTCGGGCAAGGGTTTTTCGGAAAGGGCCTTTGCGCAGCAAAAGATTTTCTTTCGCAAACCTTTTGGCTGAGCGCGGAGCGCGATGCCTAAAAGGCTTTGGGGCGTTAGTCTAGCTTGGTCAGGATTCGAGCTTCGGGAGCTCGTGACGGGAGTTCGAATCTCCCACGCCCCATCTACTTTTTCCGCAATGAAAACCAAGTCACTTCATTTTGCCGAGCTTCCCGAAATAATACGCCTTGTCCTCTATCGCCCACACCTCGAAATTCTCCAAATCCCGCTTCAGGAAGGGGCTTATGGGCTTTTCGCGCGACAAATCGGTTCCCACTGAAACGAAGTTAAATGAGGGCAGCACCACGAGGATTTTGCCCCCGAATTTTCCGCGAAGGAAGCACTTGTATTTTTCGGATTTCACCCCTTCGCGCAAAGTAATTGCGGGGTGCTCGTTCCCGATCAGAATTATTTTTGCCTTTTTGTATTCTCCTGTGCGCCTGACTTTGTCTCCGTGCGTGCAAAAAACGCCCTCGTTTTCAAGGTAAAAGCCGTCTTCCCTTATTTTGAGGCCCTTCCTCTCCGCAAGCGGCCCGAGGATTTTGTCGTGATTTCCGCGCACAAGAATTATTTCCCCGCAATTCCTTTCAAGCAAATCCATTATTGCAAGGACTTCATTCCATTCCTGCCGGGAAATCGTACCGAATTCGTGCTTCAAATCCCCGTTAACTATTATTTTTTCGAGTTTAGGCAAACCGGAAAGAATTTTTTCAAGTGCCTTTTTGATTTCCGCAAAATTGAAGCGTGGAACGAATACTCCCTGCTTGTTGAGCGCCTCCTCAAAGCCCAAGTGCAGGTCCGAAATCACGAGGCAGTTCGATTTCTCGAAGTAGAGCCCCAGGCCCGCGATTCTCGCTCCGCGCAATATTTCCCTTTCCGCGCCCCGCGGTTTCTTCTTCCGGCTTTCCGGCTTTTCGACGGGCATTTCATTCACCACTTTCCTCTACCGCCTTTTCAGCCGCCTTCAGGACCAACGCGCTTAATTCCTTCGGCCACTCCTTTGCGATTTCGTCCTTGTATTTCAACACGTTTTTTGCGAGCCTCGCGCTCAAACCCGAATCATTGTCAATGAGATTTATTATTTCCTCCTTTGCGTTCAGCGGCACGTGCTTGAGGTTCCATGCCATTTGCCTGAGCTTCCTTTTCGGGTCGTCCCGCGCGGTCTTCCTTTCGGCATCGATTGTTTCCCATACCTTGCCATAATCCACATTTTTGCCGGCTTTGCCCTGCGTTTTTGTTCCCGCGGACGCCATTATTTTTTCGTTCAGCCTTTTGATGAATTCAAGCCTGTCTTCCATGCGCAGGACATCGGAATAACCCTGCACGAACAGATTTATCGCGAAAGGCGAGGGAAGTTTCAGCTGGATTACCTTCAGTTTCATTTCGTTGTTCTCGATTGCGCGCACGACTTTAAGCGCGTTGGAAATGTCCATTGCGTCCTCGAGTATTTCGCGCTTTGCTTCGCGGATAATGCAGAAGTTCTGGTCCAGCCTCTGCACCGCGCCAAGCAGAAGGCGTGAGGACATCTGCTGCCTTCCCGCGCTCTTCGTTCTTCCCTTGTAGGAGCGGAGAATCATCAGTGCGCGCGTCGCGCAGTGCCTGAATCTGCGATTGAACATTTCGGTTCTCTGCAGCGCGCTTTCAAGGTTCTGCCGGAACTCGCGGCAGTTAAGCGTTGCGATTGCGTGCTCCAAAGGCACTTCGGAATCCGAGGTTATAGTGAAGCCGTTGTCGTTAATGGAAATCTGGATGTCCTTGTGTGCAATGCGCGAAATTATGTATGCAATGCCCATGCTTAACGCGTCATTAGCGCGCCTTCCGCAAAGGGAGTGGAAAATCAAATGGTTTTTGCCGCCTTCCTTTATCTGTTCCACAAGAAGGTTTCCCGAAACAGGAATCTGGGAGTAGGAAAACTGCTGCCTGAAGTACTCGTAAAGCGCGCTTCCCGCGTTTCCGTCAACGTAGAGATATTTCAGGATGAACTCGATTATTTCCGCCTTGGAGCGCTTTTTCCGGAATTTTTCCTCCATCAAATCGCGGAATTTCTGTATATCGTTGGCCAAATCAAAGTTCAATGGAAGCATTTCCGAGAACCAGCTTGGCACGGTGGGAGGGCGCTTGTAGGCCGGTTTCACGTTTGCGGTCATTCCCACAGCGAAAATGAATTCGTACGTTTGCCCGCCAAGAACGAAGACATCGCTTTTCTTGAGGTGCTCGAGGAAAATTTCGTCAATGCTCCCGATGACGTCGTTGCCGCACTTGACTTTCACGCGCGCCTCGTCCGGAATCGTGCCGATGTTCGTCATGTAAATTATTCTTCCCATTTTTCCACGCTTCCCTATCATTTTTGTGACGGGGTCGTGCCAGATTTTCGCGTAAACGTGCCGCGTTTCCAGTGAAGTGTAGGTTCCCGCGAGGTAGTCAACGACTTCAAAGAATGCCGCCTTTGAAAGGTTCCTGTAACAGTAACTCTGCCTTATGAGGGAAAGCATTTTTTCGTCTTCCATTCTTTCTTCGAGGCTCAACCCGAAAACGTGCTGGCTTAGAACATCAAGGCAGTTCTCGGGAACGTGGATTCCGTCTATTTTTCCGTCAATCGCATCTTTGAGGATTACGCTGCATTCCACCAGGTCATCGCGGTCAAGCACGATTATCCTGCCCTTTACTTTGTCGTGCAGTTTGTGGCCGCTTCTTCCCACGCGCTGTAGGGCCCTTGCAACTGATTTCGGGCTTCCGAGCAGAATCACAAGGTCTATGTAACCGATGTCAATGCCCAGCTCGAGCGAGGTGCTTGTGACAACCACCTTTAGTTCGCCTGCTTTCAGGCGGTTTTCAATGTTGAGGCGGTGCTCGCGCGAAAGCGAGGAATGGTGCGCGCCCACATTCCCCTCCAGGTACGCGGCCGGAAACAATTCCTTCAGGTTGTGAACGACTCTCTCGGTCGCGGAGCGCGTGTTAGTGAAAATCAAGGTCGTTTTGTGCTCCTGAATTAGCGAGTCAAGCAATGCGTAAAGGGATTTCTGCAACTGCACGCTAGTGGCATTAACAAGGTCCGGAAGAGGGCTGATTACCTTCAGGTCAAGCTTTTTCAGGAATTGCACGTCCACAATCCTGCACTGCCGTGGCTTCCCATTCTCCAAGCCGACAAGGAATTCCGCGATTTCAGTTAAGGGAGAAATCGTTGCGCTTAACCCGATTCTCGTGAGTTCGGTTGCGTGCCTTTGCAGCCTTTCCAGGGATAATGAAAGGTGAACGCCGCGCTTTCCGGAGGCCATTGAGTGTATTTCATCAACAATAACCCACTTTGCGTCCGCGAGCTTCTCGCTGAACTTCGGCGCGTTAAGCACGATTGCCAGAGTTTCCGGCGTCGTAATAAGGATGTGGGGCGGCTTGCGCAGCATTTTTTGCCGCTCGCCGGCAAGCGTGTCCCCCGTTCTGGTTGCAACTCGCACCATGATTTTTTTCCCCATTTTTTCCGCCAACGCGGTTATTTCCTCAAGCGGCTCATTGAGGTTCTTCTCAATGTCATTGCTCAGGGCGCGCAGCGGAGAAACGTAAACGCAGTAAACCTTGTCTTCCAGTTGGTTGTGCTCGGAAAGCGTTATGAGTTCGCTCAGAATCGAGGCGAATGCCGCAAATGTTTTTCCGGAACCGGTTGGCGCGCTTATCAGGGTATTCATCCGGCTGTGAATGTTCAGCACGGCATAGCGCTGTGGCTCGGAAAAAGAGCCGAACTTCTTTTTGAACCATTCTCCCACAAGCGGGTTCAGCCTTGAAAAAATTTCGGAATCCGGGTGCTTTTCCCTCTCGAACTCAATCTGATTTTCATTCATGGTTTCTGCTCCGCATTCCGGCAATTAAAGCAGGGATTTACGCGGCAAAAACCATAAAACGCTATTTGCCCCTGTTATTCAGGCTTGCCTTGTGCGCCAGAAGGATTCTTTGGAGCACTGTTACATTGGAAAGCACGGCAAGGATTACGATTATGTAAGTCAGGTATGCCAGCCCGAACGAAGCGAGCAGGATTCCGATTAGGAGAATAATCGTCCTTTCCGGCCTTTCAAGGATTCCCCCCCGGATTTCGGTTTTGCTTGCGCCCTTTTCCACTGCGGCGGCTTTCGCGTAAGTGGTGTTCATTTCCCCGAAAACATACAATGCAATCCAGAACGCCGCGGGAACAAAGAATGCGGGAAGGGGAACGAAAAGCAGGCTCAGTGCGATTATTGTTTCAACGTACTTGTCCACAACGCCGTCAAGGTATCCCCCGAATTTTGTGGCTTTTCCCGTCTCCCTTGCAACTGCGCCGTCCACCAAGTCCCAGAAGGCGGTAATTATCAGGAACAATGCCGCAAGCCAGAAGCTCTGGAGGATTATCAAGGCGACGGTTATCAATGCGAGGGGAATTGAAATAAGGCTCAGCTGGTTCGGGCTGAGGCCCGTGCCTGAAAACGCTTTGCCTATTGCCTTTGAAATCCGCGAAAACTTTTCCCTTATTGCATAAAGCATTTTTTCCACGCCGTTTCCCAAAAAAAATCATTTCTTGGTTCGTTTCGCGCCCTTTACTTTCCTTGCCTTTCTTTGCGTTTCCGGCTTCGGGCTTTCGGAAACGGCTTTTGGCCCGAATTTTTTGCCCTCAAGAACGTAATTCGTTGCACCGAGCAAGGCCGCAATCGCGTTCATTGCCATGAAAATCCAGTCGCCGATGGAGAAGCTGTATACGAAAAGAAATGCGCTTCCGATTGCGTAAAGACCGCTCAGGAGCCTCGAAATCCCGGTTTTCCTGTTCTGCAGTGTCTGGCAGCTCTGGATTGCCCAGCCAAGCAGCACAATAAGCAAACCCGCCATTCCCAGGTAATACGCGTTTGCCATTAATGCGAAAGCCATGAAATCAGCTCTTCACGAGGAGTATTATTGCGATTATTATGAGCACCAGGCCGAAATAGGTGTTAAGCAGGTCCAGGGGCTGGGGAAACTTCGGCAGGTAAAGCCCTATGGCTATTCCGATAAGGAACATTCCCACCATTGAATTCGCGCTTCCGCCCGCGCTTCCTCCCAAAGGCATAAAATCACCAATACATACTCGGAACAGGTATTTAAAATTTGCCTGACCGAAAAATCAGCCGAATAAATGGAAAATTGCGGGATTATTTATTGAAAAATTCCTGGCCAGCCCGAAAAAATAAGATGGTTAGGGAGCCAAGCGGAAAAAACTTTTTTTTCTCGATTGGCCGAGTGAGCCTGCTCCCATAACCATTAAGGCCGTTTGGCCGAATTGGTTGATCCTTTAGTTCAACCACCCCGTAAACATTTCCGCAATGCACTATAAAAGCCTGCCATAAGGCGGGAAAAGAAAAAATGAATAAATTAAACAAAAAACGCTAAATTTTGAATTAATGAAAGTTTTGAAGCCAAATTTCAGAGGCAATTTCGGCAATTATTAATTCTCAGTGAATAATTGTTCTTGCTTCGGTTGCCTTTTTATTGGTTTTGGCAAATCCTTTTTCCATGAACGCGCAACAAGAGCTCGCCGAAAGGGAAAAAAGGGTTTTGATTGAACTCCTCAGGAACTCCAAGGTTTCCGACAAGGAGCTCGCAAGAAAACTTTCGACTTCGCAGCCCACGATAACGCGCATAAGGAACAAGCTTTACGAGCAGGGCTACATACTGCATTACACCATAATGCCCAAAATCGAGAAGGCCGGATTAAAGCTGATGGCATTCACTTTCCTCAGAAGATTTGACACGGGCGCGCGAAAGAAACTCCACGAGTGGATTTCCGCAATGCAGCCCGTAATTTTTTCCGCGGAAGGCGAAGGGTTAAGGGAGCAGCGCCTTGTAATGATTTCCGCCCACACGGACTTCGACAAATACGAGGAATTCATGCACGCACTCAGGTCGGAATTCGGAAACAAAATCGGGGAAACGAGCTCGTTCCTGATTCCTTCGGGAAAAAACATAAAGGAATTCAATCTTTGCGGCCCGATTGAAGCGCAATTCAAGCTGGCCCAATGGAACGAAAAGAAGGGAATAAAATTCGGAAGCCACGAAGTACAGATTCCCCAGATGCCATCAATGCCCCGCATGCCGCAGGTGAAAATGCCGTACCTCGGAGGGAAAAGGGGAAAATGAAAATTTTTTCATGTATTAAGGTAGGTCTGCCTGTTTCCCACTACCTGCCTGAACAGGCTGCTCACGCTTTCTCCGGCATGAATCCGCTTTATCGCCTCGCCAAGCAATGGCGCAACCGAAATCACTTTTATTTTTTCAATAAGCTTTTCCTGGGGCAGTTGAATCGTGTCCGTAACAACGAGTTCCTTGAGCTCCGAATTCCGGATTCTTTCGATTGCGGGGCCGCTCAAAAGCGCGTGCGTGCACCCGACCCTTACTTCCTTTGCCCCGCGCTCAAGCAGCGCCTCAGTGGCCTTTACCACTGTTCCCGCGGTGTCAATTATGTCGTCGAATATTATCGCGGTTTTTCCCTCGACTTCGCCGATTACGCCCATTACTTCGGACTCGTTTTCCTTGGGCCTGCGCTTGTCAATGATTGCAATGGGGGCGTCAAACGCGAGTGCAAGGCTGCGCACCCTTTTTATTTCCCCCAAATCGGGCGCAACCACAACCAGGTCCTTGTGGTCCTGGTTCCTGAAGTACTGTGTTATTATCAACGCAGCAGTGAGGTTGTCGCAGGGAATGTCGAAGAAGCCCTGAATTTGGCCTACGTGCAGGTCCATTGCAAGAACGCGGTTTGCGCCCGCAGTCTGAATCAGGTTAGCCACGAGTTTTGCGCTTATAGGGTCCCTTGACTGGATTTTCCGGTCCTGACGCGCGTAACCGTAATAGGGAACCACGGCTGTAATCCTTTCCGCGGAAGCGCGCTTCAGTGCATCGCAGAAAATCAGGAGTTCCATGAGGTTCTGGTTTGCCGGAGGCCCCGTGGGCTGAATCACGAAAACGTCCTTTCCGCGCACCGAGTCAAGTATTTTGAGGTTGACTTCGCAGTCCGCAAACTTTCCAACCAGCGCTTCGCCAAGGCTTATGCCCATGTAAGAGCAAATGTTTTCCGCAAGGGGCCTGTTCGCGTTCCCGCAGAAAACCATGAGCGAGTTGTTGTGCATACCAATGCAGGAGAAGGAAACTTTTTTAATGCAAGCCCACGTTCTTATGTCATGGCAGAAATACGCCCCGATGAACTTGTGAAAACCCACCTTTTCTTCGGGTTTGACGACGTTCTGGTGAACGGAAAGGTAAGTAACAGCGTTAATCCCATGCACGTTAAGCTTTGCCTCGAAAAGCTCCGCGTACTCGAGGACCAGAATGTGCTGAACTTTTACATTATTTCGGGAAACTCGCAGAAAATCGCCCTCAAAAAAATCGCGGATTCCGGCCTGAAGGATTTTTTCAAGCGCCAGAACGTGTTTTCCGTGACTTCGGGATACGTGAACAGGAAAAGCAGGATTGACAGGGAAAGGTACAAGGAGCAGATTTCGGAAAACTCGGAATTCAAGGACGAATTCGTGAAGCAGAAAACTTTTGAGAAATTCATGAAAAAAGGAGTCAAGCCCGAAAAAATGCTTTTTATTGGCCACGATTTGCTTACCGACGCGTATTACACCCTGCGTTTTTCGAAGATAGACGTTGCAATCGTGGAAAAAAGCGCTTCCTACATGCACCAGAAGCTCGACCAGAAAGTTCCGGGGCTGACTTACATTGACGTGGAATGGAACGACCTCAAGAAAGTCATTATGGGAAACATTCCCAAGCCGGATTATTCCGCCTTGGACAAATTCGTTTACCAGAAATTGAGGAACGAGCTGTTCAAGGATGTTCCTCCGATAAAGGTGGGAAAATGAGGGCGGGCTTTGCGGGAAACGAAAAAATCGTTTCAGTGAAAGCCCGCCAAATAATAGATTCTAGGGCGATGCCCACAATTGAAGTCGAAGCCGCAACAAAAAATTTTTCCGCGATTGCAAGCGCGCCGAGCGGCGCCTCAAAGGGAAGCTTTGAGGCGGTTGAACTGCGCGACTGCCTGAAACCCTATGGCGGAAAAAGCGTTATGAACGCCGTTCGGGGCGTGAACAACAAAATTGCAGGAAAACTGAAGGGAATGAATCCCCGCGGTCAGAAAAAGATTGACGAGGCGCTGATTGGGCTTGACGGCACAAAGGGCAAATCCAAGCTCGGCGGGAACGCGATTCTCGCCTCAAGCGTCTGCTGCGCGAGGCTCGGCGCGCAATCCGAAAAAAAGGAATTGTTCGAGTTCATCGGGGAAATTTGCGGCCACAAGCGCTTCCATTTGCCGGTTCCGTGCTTCAACGTGATAAATGGCGGCCTGCACGCGTGGAACGAGCTTTCGATTCAGGAATACTGGGTCATACCGGAGGAAAAGCGTTTTGCAGATAATTTGCGCGTCGGAGTGGAATGCTATAACGCCCTGAAAAAGCGCGTTGCCGCGAAATACGGCAGGCAGTACACTGCCGTAGGCGACGAAGGGGGCTTCGCGGTTCCGGATTCCAATCCAAGGGCGCCAGTTGAATTGATTCTGGATTCCACGGGAGACGCGGGATACGGCGGAAGGGTTTCAATCGGAATCGATGTTGCGGCGAGCGTGCTTTTCAGGCAGGGGAAATATGAACTTGAGAAAAGAATGCTTGAGCCGAACGAAATGATTGAGTTTTACTCCGGACTCGTCAAAGATTACGGGGTTAAAATACTCGAGGACCCGTTCGCGGAAAGCGATTACACTTCGTGGATAAGGCTGAATCACTCTCTTGGAAAAAAGGCGCTCATTGCGGGCGACGACCTTACCGCTACGAATAGCCTGCGATTGCAGGTCGCGCGCGAGGAAAAGTGGTGCAATTCCGTGATTGTGAAGCCGAATCAGGCGGGAACCGTAAGCGAAGCGGTGGAGTTCGCAGTGCGCGCAAAGAAATTCGGGTGGAAAACCATCGCCGCGCACCGCTCCGGAGACACGGAGGACGCTTTCATTGCCGACTTTGCGGTTGGAACGCAGGCGGATTACGCGAAGTTCGGCGCGCCCTGCAGGGGCGAGAGGACCGCGAAGTACAACCGGCTGTTGCGCATAGAAGAAATCGTTTGAATGGGTGTTAAAATCAGAAAACCAATCGCAAAAAGCGCCAGAAGAAAACTGCTTATTGAAACTGCAAAAAAAGAAATGAAAAAAGGATACGGCGAAACCGGAAAAAGGCTTGAAAAGGAAATGCGAAAAAGAAAGAATTCGCATTTGATTAATATTTTGAAAAAAATACAGAATTACAGGAGCAGCCGCACCCTGAAAGAGGCTTCAGTTTACAACAAACTGATGCTTGAAAACCCGCATAATGACCCGCTATACAAAGCAATTATTGAAAGCAGGGAGTTTGCGAAAAACGCTCATCCTTATCGGCCTTTGCTTGCGAGAATAGAGGGAAGGGACTTGACAAAAAAAGAATACTTTGGTTTAGCAAAAAAATTCGGCGTGAAAATAAAGGACGAAATGTAAGGCAAAAAAAACAGGATAAAGGGACCGCTTCGCGGCCCCCCGCTCAAGCGAATCAGTCAGTAATCTTCCTCGTAGTCCGAATCCGAATCGTAGTCCTCCACGTCTTCGTCGTCATCCCAGCCCTCTTCTTCATCTTCCTTGGATTCCTCTCCGTCCTCTTTCTTTTTCTTCTTTTTAGGGTCAGCCATTTAACCACCTGCATGAACCCAAATAGGGCCCTTTGCCATGGAAAAAACTTAACCAGTATTCAAGACAACAATATATAAAGGTTTCGAGCGCGGCGATTTTCCCTGCGCTTTTGGCCAGAATCAGAAATAATCGTTCAAAACGCTCTGCTTCTTCTGCATCCCGCTTATCCTGGCTTTTCCGCCCCCAACCCCAAATTGCAGTTTGTGGA
>Ga0265296_1004202_pt1 | contig 12661 bp, 12 predicted proteins | sample MunlanPumphouse1_FD_189073 | JGI IMG/M metagenome (GOLD analysis project Ga0265296, IMG submission 189073) | Groundwater microbial communities from a municipal landfill in Southern Ontario, Canada - Pumphouse #1 | ecosystem: Environmental > Aquatic > Deep subsurface > Groundwater | place... | reverse complement strand
GAAGCAGAATGGCTGTAATTGCCGAACAAAATTCGAGCGCAGCGACTGGTGCGAGGTTCCCCGGAGGGCCGCGCCACTGGGGCTGAAACCCGCATACTTGCCCCCCTCACCAGCGATCCCTACGATGTCGCCGATGCGAAAGCGCTTCGCCACTGACGCAGGGCTCAACCAACGTGTCCGGGATTGGTGGCACTCTCATCCCTTCAACTACTTCGTCGGAGACGAGGAGGGCTCGTGGGCTTTCTTCCGGAACATCGACCGAAAGTTCCTGAAGTGGATTCCCTTCATGCAGGAAGGCGGCTACCCCTTTCTCACCCGGTACGTCGACATGGCGGGGCTCCGGGGAAAGCGGCTGCTGGACATCGCCTGCGGTACCGGCGTCCTCACGGAGCAATTCGTGCGCATGGGGGCGGACGTGACGGCGATCGACATCACGCCCAAAGCCGTGGAACTCACGAAGAAGCGCCTCGCCCTCTACCACCTCGCCGCGAACGTCCTGGAAGCCGACGCACAGAGACTCCCCTTCCCGGATGGATCGTTCGATTTCGTCTGCGCGTGGGGCTGTCTGATGCACATGCCGGATACGCCGAAGGCAATCGCGGAAATTCATCGCGTCCTGAAACCCGGCGGTTCGTTCATCGCCATGATGTACCACGCAAACTCCGTGCATCTCCGGTACTGCATCCAGCTTGGCCGTGGCATCCTGCGGCTTAAGTACCTCCGGTACGACAACCAGTCACTCATCAACCGGTACACGGACGGCGCGAGGGTAGGAGGCAACATGCTCGCCAGGTTCTACTCGCGCAGGGAATTCCGGGGGCTCTTCTCCGCGTTCGAAGACGTGAAGGTCGAAGTCCACGACAACCACGGCATGGTGAGTCAGCTGCCACACCCGCTCCTGCCGCTCGGGAAACTCCTCCCCGCATCGGTGAAAGAAGCCATCTGCCGCTCCGTCGGGATGACGGCGATTATCACGGGACGGAAGGCCGCGTAAGGAAATACATCCGTTAAGGAAGACCTGATTAATTCCTCTGCTTAAGAGCAAAATGTTTTTGTTGCATGGCTACATGGTTGCATGGTTGGCAGGCAACAACCGAGCGTTTCGCTTGCGAACCATGCAGCCATGCGACCATGCAGCCATTGAACCATTTTTCCTTAAGTCTTCACCTTGCCATCTGCTACCATCAACCCATGAAGCGTCTCTCCGTCGGCATCGTCGGACTCGGCTACTGGGGCCCGAACTGGCTCCGGAATTTCTCCGCCCTCGAAGATTGCACTCTCGCGTACGGCTGTGATCTTAGGAAGGAACGGACCGCGAAATTCGCGCGCCTGTACCCGGCGACGAAATTCACGCAGCATGTCCGGGATCTGCTGAATGACCGGTTACTCGACGCTATCGTCATCGCCTCCCCCACCTCCACCCACTTCGATCTCGCGAAACGCGCACTGGAAGCCGGGAAGCACGTCCTCATCGAAAAGCCGATGACTTCCTCCCCTGCGGAGGCGGCCCGGCTAGTCGCGCTCGCGAAAAAGATGAGGCGCAAACTTCTTGTAGACCACACGTTTGCGTACACACCGTCGGTACGGAAAATGGCGGAACTCGCCGGAAGCGGCGCGCTCGGCGGCCTCCTGTACTTCGATTCGACACGCATCAACCTCGGGCTCATTCAGCCGGACTGCAACGTCTTCTGGGATCTCGCGATCCATGACCTCACGATCCTGGCGGCCGTCGCAGATCTCACGAAGGTGACCGAAGTGTCCGCAGTAGGGAGCAGGCACTTCACAAAGCAAATCGAGGATGGCCACCTGCACCTCACGTTCCAGGGCGGTCTCGCCGCTCACATCCACGTGAGCTGGCTCTCGCCGGTGAAAATCCGCCAGACCATCCTCGCGGGGCGGCGCGCCATGGTGCTGTACAACGACACACAGCCGAGCGAGAAGATCCGCATCTACGACCGCGGAGTGGACCGGGACCACGAGCGGCCGGACCCCTTCTTCCCCAAGTACCGCAGCGGGAACATCCTGATCCCGGCCATGCCGCTCACGGAGGCGCTCTCGACCGAAGCTCAGCATTTCCTCCGGTGCATCCGTGGGGAAGAAGAACCCCTCGTATCCGGAAAGGACGGCCTCATGATGATCAAGATCCTGGCAGCGGCGGATCGGTCGCTGAAAGGGAACCGGCCAGTAAGGTTATGAGGAATCATAACCAAATTGTGTGGAGATTTTTATTTCAACACAAAACTTCGGACTGGTATTCCCTCTCCCCCGTGCGTCGCGCATGGGGGAGAGGGAGTACTCGCCCAGACTTTTTCTTTATTCCAAAAAACTCCATACATTTTGGCGTTGATGCATTATGAGTGGAGGATGCTCAAGACTCATAGCTCATAGCTTTTTCAACATGAACCCCGTCATGGCGCGAAACAGCCGCCAGTGGTAGCGGACGTACCGCAGATGGTGCGCGAGGGGGACGGAATCCCTGCGGAAATGTTCCGGGAGTTTCAGGAGAATACGACCGAGGATACTGAGCATGATGAGCGGTTCACGCAGCAGCACCCACCGGAAGTAGAGTCCCCACGTGTAGCCGTTTGCCCGGAGCCGCTCGATCTCGAGGAGGACGTAGCGGTCATCCTTCGCACGGAGCGACTGGACGGACGGGAGCGGCACGTAGAGCGGGCTCTGCAGCACGATCTCGCGGAACGTGGCGTCGTACTCGTACTTCTCGTGGACGATCTTGCCCTTGCGCAGGGTGGCGCCGCTCCGGCGGTGGTGGACGCGCGGCATCACTTCCTGGAAAACGTCGCCGCGGATGCGCGGTATATCGGCGATAACGGGCACCCGGCGAATCTTGATAATGGTCTTGGGACCGGCGGTCTTGAGGATTTCGCCGATCTCCGCCACGGCGCCATCGCTCAATTCCTCGTCGGAATCGAGGTAGAGTACCCAGTCGTACGCCGCCGCATCGCGCTGCCGCAAACGCATCTCCGTAAAATCCTTCACCCGGACGCTCTTCTCCTCCGTGTCGTACTGCCGGAGAACCCTGGCCCCGTACCGCTTGGCGATGACGATGGTGTCGTCTTCGCTGTTCGCATCATGCACCAGCACTTCACCGAAAGGAGAGAGGTTTTGTAGGCACCGTTCGATGGTCCCAGCGCTGTTGCGGGTGAGGATCAGGACGGAGCAGGGAATGGACTTGGGAGGGGGCATACGACAGATGAACGTCGTTATTTTGTCAGGAAAGTTGCATGGTTGCATGGCTACATGGTTCGCAAGCGATGCTCAGGGTTTTTAACCATGCAACCATGTAACCATGCAACCATACAATTCTCTTTGATAGCAATATCGAATATCAATCAAAGCTTAGTTCCCAACTCTCCCTCCTCACCGGCCGACATCCGAAGCTCTCCTTGAAAAAGAAGAGTCCTTCGTTGATTTTCGTCCCGCCGTCTTCCGTAGAGACGCCGAGATGCAGGACGCTGCGCTTCTCCCGGATGGCGAGGCAGAGAGCGTCCCTCAGGAGGAGGTGCATCGGGTGGTACTGCTGCGAAGCGTAATCCTGCGCCATGTAGAGCGTGTAGAGCGCCCGGTCGTGGATCGTCACGAGGATGATGCCTCCCACGAGCGCTCCACCGCGCTTGGCCGCCAGCAGGCGCACCTGCCCCGGGAGCAGAGATTTGAGCGACTGGATCTCCCTCTGCGTGTGGGTCGGCTTGGCGCCGTGACGCTGGGAAAGGACTTCGCCGAGGAGCACCCAGAATGCGGGGAAATCGTCGCTCAAACCGACGACGACGCCTCCGCGCTCCGCCTGCCGCACCATGTTCCGGCATTTCCCGGTGAGGGACGCTGTGACTTTCTCCTCCGCGAGACCGCGAAGATCCACGGCGCCGTCCATCTCACACCGCGTCATCCGCCACCCCTGCTGGTAGAGCCAGTACTGCTGGTCCCCGGACCACTCACGCTGCAGGCTCACCGGCGGAAGCCGGAGGAGGGAAATCCTCCCGTATCCCTCTGCGCGCGCATGCTCTTTGAGGAGTGCGAGCATCTCGCCCGTCGTGTTCATGGGAGAGCCGAGCGGAAGCACGAGGCCGCCGTAGGAGGCGCCGGGATGGGAAACCAACGTCGACAATCCATCCTCTGTTTTTTTCGCAGCAGGCAAAACACCGGCGATTTTTTCACCGTCCAGAAAAAGCAATGACGCATCCTGGAAACGGCCGGCGGGATGGTAGGAGAGAAACCGTCGCGTATGGAACAACGTCCCGTTCCTTGAGTCGGCAACAAAATCGTCCCAGGCAGATTCCCGCCCGCCGGTAAAGGACTCGATTTTTAGACTCATAAAATATTTTTCAAATATTCGATGCGGCTAAGCGACATATTTAGTTTGATCTTACCATCTGACGATTCTTTTCCCGTTATCCGGAATCCGTTTTTCTCATAAACCCTTATAGCCCGCAGATTGGTTTCCAGAACTCTCAAAGTCAGCCGGTCCCATCCGGCGGCTTCGAAACCGAATTTTGAAAGTAACCCTACGGCTTCTGAGCCGATTCCTTTCCCCAAAAACTGAGGATTCCCGATCGTAATGCGCATCACCGCTGTTTTTTCATTTTCATCGATGTTTACAAAACCAGCATGGCCGATCAGATCTCCTTCGATTGTCACCAAAGAAAAAAATTTCCAGCCGGGTTGTTTCGTCCGGTCAAACCATTTTCTCTGGTCCTCTTTTGTCGGTATCCGGTTGTCATCGATCAAAGCCCGCAGTTCCGCATTTTCCGAAAGCCACTTATGGAACAAAGGCTGGTCCTCCTCCACCATCTCCGCAAGCGCGACACGCTCACCGACAAGAACGAGCGTGCGCCCTGAAGGAATCAGCATGGCTCCCACACCCGTAAGTATTCATGATTCAAAGTCCATTGTACATTCTACATTCTTCATTCTACATTCTTACCATGCCCGTCCCCTTCCTCGACCTCAAAGCCCAGTACCGCACCATCAAGCCGGAGACTGATCCGGCCGTTCAATCGGTGATTGATTCCTGCACGTTCGCGCTCGGTCCTGCGGTGGAAAAATTCGAAAGGGCTTTCGCCGCGTACTGCGGCGTAAAACACTGCATCGGGGTCGGATCGGGAACCGCGGCGCTCGAGCTCATACTGCGCGCGCTCAATATCGGGCCCGGCGATGAGGTGATCACGGTCGCAAATACATTTTTTGCCAGCGCCGAAGCCGTCTCTCTGGTCGGTGCCACCCCCATTCTGGCCGATTGCCGGGAAGAAGACGCGCTGATCGATCCGGAGGACATCGAGCGAAGAATCACCAAGAAAACCAGGGCGATCATTCCCGTGCACTTGTACGGCCAATGCGCGGATATGGATGCTCTGGCCGCGATCGCGAAGAAACACGGCGTTTCCCTGATCGAAGACGCCTGCCAGGCCCACGGAAGCACCTACAAGGGCGCGAAGGCCGGCTCGCTCGCTTTCGCAGCGGCGTTCAGTTTCTACCCCGGGAAAAATCTCGGCGCCTTCGGCGAAGGCGGCGGCATCACGACCGATGACGACAACCTGGCCGAAAAAGCCCGGATGCTTCGCGACCACGGCATGCCGGAAAAATACAAACATTCATTGGTCGGTTACAATGAGCGAATGGACGGGATACAGGGTGCGGTGTTGGATGTGAAGCTCAAGCATCTGGACAGGTGGAATTCGGCCCGCCGCGAGCACGCGAGCCGGTACCGCAGGCTCCTTGCCGAAGAACCGCGCATCCGATTATTCACCGAGCACTCAGACCGGGAACAGAATTACCATCTCTTTGTCATCCGCGTTCCAAACCGGGACAAAGTTCAGCAAAACCTCAAAGCCAAAGGTATCGCCACCGGCATCCATTACCCGATCCCCATCCACCTGCAGAAGGCCTATGCCGGCATGGGCTGGAAAAAGGGAGATTTCCCGGTTGCGGAGAAGCTCGCCGATGAAATTCTGTCGCTTCCGATGTTCGCGGAGATGACGGAGGAGCAGGTGGAGGAAGTATGCACCGCCGTCCGACACTGCCTCTGACCCTTTACCGACCGTCGTGGATGTAGGCATCCATTTTCTCCACGAGACCGGTGAGGCTGTGCTGCTTCGCGACAATCTGATACATCTCGTCCGCCGGGATCGGCGGCTGCGCTGCAAATTTCTCAACGAATGCCGCGATCGCCTCGGGCGTGTCGGCCTCGGGAACCGCCGGAATCCCTATGGCCAGAGCATTCCCCGCAGTCGTCACGGGATAGCACCCGCAGGTCATCGCCTCGAGCATGGTTTTGTCGATAGTCTCGGACGCCATGTTGAGAATCAAAAAATGTCGCTGATAAATCTCCTGCAATTCCCGCATCGGTATCGTTCCGTGGAACGTGACCCTGGAACCGAGCCCCAGTTCCAAAACCAACGATTGAAGCTCGGCGCTGTAATCCGGCTCCGCTTCTACCCCGTAAATTTCCAATCGATATTTCTCCGGCAGCAATACCAAGGCTCGAAACACGATCTCAACCCGCTTGGACCGGCTCAGACGATGAACCATCAGCAAATTGAACGGGTCCCGGCAAGTATTCTGGCGCCTGGTCCAGAAATCCATGTCGATCCCGTGGCCGACGACGATTTTTTTCTTCGAGCCTTCGAATTGAGGAAGACTCTGTGGAGTCGCGCAGAAAAACCGTTTGCCGAACCATCCGAAGAACCGAACCCCCAGCTGCATTTGGTAGTGCGTGTACCACAGGTACGCCGGGGTCCCTCGTAGTAACCACCACCAGCATCCGAGCACGTACCAGACCGGCGACATATGCACGAAGACCCGATCGTATCTGCGGGAAACGATAAGCCGTTCGAAGGTCAAAAACGATCGCAGGCGCGAGGCCCCCCGTTCCTTCCCCAGAGAATGGACCGGAAAAGAAAATTGCTCCTTGCCACCTTCGAGACAAATCACCTCCACCTCATACCCCTGCCGCTGGAATGCCCGCACCCACAGGACTCCGAAGGCATCCTGACCGTGAAGCTTCTGGGTGATGAAGAGGAGACGCATAGCGAGATTATAGATTATAGGTGCCAGGTTTTAGGTACTCCGCGTACGCGTGGATCAGTTGCTTCCGTTCAAATTTCTCGACAATCCGCGTCGCCTCCCTTCCGATTGCGGCACGTTTGCCTTCATCACGCAGCAAAGACTCAATCTTCGCGGCAAGATCCTCGCTCTTTCCCGTCGTCACTATGCCGTTCACATCATCCACGATGACCTCGGGGAGAACGCCCACCCAGGTCGCGATGACCGGGAGCCCGAGAGCCATCGCCTCCAGCGCGATGCGCGGACCTCCCTCGCTCGAGGAGGGAAGAACGAACACACGCGCCATCTGCATCGCGCGGATCACCGCCTGTTGGTCCGGGAGCCAACCGAAGAATCTCACGCGCTCAGAGAGCCCGAGCTTCTGCGTAAGCCGCTCCATCTCTGCCCTCTTTGGTCCGTCGCCGATGACGAGGAGTGAGACCCCGGGAAGGCTCGCAAGCGCATGCAGGAGGGACGGGAGACCCTTGTTCGGTACCAGTCTCCCGCAGAACACGAGGTCGTACTGCTTCCGGATGGAGGAGGTGTCCGGTCGGAGCAGCTCCCTGTCTAAGTAGAACGACGGCACGATCCGCACCTTCTCCGGAGGAATCCCCCACCTCCTAAGCTCCTCCCCGATGCTCCGGCTCACCGTGCGGACGGCATCGAACCGCCGCGCGTGCGGGGGGAGGAAGATCCGCGAAAGCGCGCAGGCGAAGAATTCGGAAATGGACGCTGCCCTGGGCCAGCCCACGATGTGATGGATCTCGAGGACACTGCGCAATTTGAAACGCTTCAGGAGCATCCGCGCCCCGATGCCGTTGTAGAAGGGCGGATAGTCGTGGACGGTCATCACCTCATGGCCGAATCCCTTCACGAGCTTCCCCCCGCACTTCTTGATCCAAAGCGGCTGGTACCAGAGTCTGCGCGGAGAAGGATGGAAATGCACCTTTCCAAATAAACATTCTTGATTCTTGATTCTTGATTCTTGATTCCTCGGACAAATCACATCAATCCTCTCGAAGTGCTTCGAAAGCTCCTCCAGCGTGTACCAAAAAGCTCCCTTCTTCCCGGAAAGAATCGAGCGATCGCCGGAAATCATCAGCAATTTCATAGTAAAATATTAACAGCAGCGGGCGTTCCCGGCCGCGGCGTTTCTATGAGAAGAAAGTGCAACAAGCTGCTGAAGCAATTGAAGAAACTCACTGGTGACCGCTGTCCATCCGCGCGACGGCAGCGGCTCCGCGGCCGCACGTGCCTTGCGGGGATAGTCGCCGACGACACGCCCGAGCGCCTTGGAGATCTGTTCCGGCGTACGCAGCGGAGCCAGGGTCATCCCGCCAGTCAGCAACGCACTCAGACCCGTCTCCTCCGTGAGTAGAACGGGGAGGCCCTGACTCCGCGCCTCGAGCGCCGTATTCGGACTGATTTCGGTGACAGAGGGAATGACGAGCAGATCGTGTTCGGCGAAGATCCTCTGCTTCTGCTCGCCAAACGCCGGCGGGAGGAAACGGACGCGATCGGTGATACCGAGACGCAGCACCTGCGCCGAGAGAGTGCCACGAAGCGGCCCTTCCCCGACGATCGTCAGTGTGGCTCCGGGGAGCCCCACCATGACCTGGAGGAGTGTCGGGAGATTTTTGAACCCTACAAGCCTGCCGAAGGAAAGCAGGCGGAACGGCTCGTGAGGCTGATGTTCCGTTGGCGTCCCGCCTAGAACCGCGTTCTCGATCACCGAGTGTGGCGGAAGTGCGGGGTACACGGACGCATGTAATTCCTCCTGAAAAGCCGAGGAGTAGACGAGATGATCGAAGGATTGTAAGAGCACTCCCATGCACGCCGCATTGAGGAGGCGCGTGAGACGGAGCGGGTTTGCCGCATACCATTCCTTGAGCCCCAATGTTCCTCCCAAAGCCGTGTACCGCTCCCAGAAGAAATCCCCGCCGAGCCGCAGAATCTTCTTCGGTCTCTTCAGCCGCGCGAGGACCAACGGCACACCGACACTCACGGAGGAGAAGGCGATCACAACATCGGCATCGGCACCGTACTGCCTGAGAGCGCGCGCATAGCGAAACCACCGAAGGATCGGTCCACCATTTCGCGGAATAACAACCACTTGCCATCCCTCTCCCGGCACGAAACCGCTTATCGCTACCCGCCCTGCCCTCCATAGCTTTAGCGAAGGAGGGTTATCGCTTATCGCTCCGTAAGTAATAACGCTCACTGCATTTCCCATTTTCGAAAGTTCCTCAGCCAAGCTACGGACGTACGTCGCCGGCCCGCCGATGTCCGGAGGATAGATGCCGGTAGCAAGGACAATCTTCATTGAAGGAAAAAGAGGAACAAGAAGATTAAGAAGACAAAGAGGAAAAATGCTTCTGCTTTATTGCCGTACGCAAACGTAGGAGCAGATAGGAAATCCGTTCAATGCGATCAAAGGCATCATCGCGTATTTTTTTGTCGATATATTCCAATCTGAATGCTAAATGATACTGATAGTGCAACTCATCAAGCGAAGCAATGGCATTTGTAAAAAAATTAGCTTTGTCATTAATGCCCTGACGCGCATTACCTTCAACGATATTTGTTGGAACACTCGAAGCTGAACGTCTCATCTGAGAAACAAGAATAAATTTTTCCTCGGAAGGAAACCCCTTGGTAATTTTATATGTGAAAACACATAAATCATCGGCCTCCTTCCATACGACCAATTTTTCATAATGCCTCGACATACAACCACTATACACTCATAACAACAAAATCCTCTTTGTCTTCTTTTTCCTCCTCATCCTCTTGTTCCTCTTGTCCGGTACCACTCCACCGTCCTCCTAAGCCCTTCCTCAAACTCCACCTTGGGCTTCCACCCAAGCTTCCGTATCGCCGACGAATCCAGTGCATAGCGCCAGTCATGACCCGGGCGATCCTTTACCGAAGTCAAAAGACTCTTCGGTTTTTTAAGCAATTCCAGGATTTTTGTCGCAACATCTATGTTCTGCCGCTCATCGTCGGCTGAAATGTTGAAGATGTGCCCGCTGCCGATCTCAGAATCAAAAAACGCCCAGTCGGTTTCCAGGATAACCTCGATCGCATCGGTGTGATCGGTAACGAAGAGCCAGTCGCGCTTGTTCTTCCCTTCGGCATAAATCGGCACTGGCTGACTTAAGAGCGCCGTGCGAATGACCGTCGGTATGAATTTCTCGGACGCCTGGTGCGGACCGTAGTTATTGGTACACCTCGAGATGGCCGCGTGAATCCCATAGGTGCGCATCGCCGCGAGCACCAGTAAATCGCCTGCCGCCTTACTCGCTGCGTACGGCGAGCTTGGCCAAAGAGCATCGGCCGTCTTCTTCGGCGGCTCGTGGTCATCCAAATCCCCGTAAACCTCGTCCGTCGAGAGGTGAAGCAGCCGCAAAGCTTTATGTTTCCGGCAAACCTCGATGAGGCTCTGTACACCGAGAACGTTGGTATGCAGGAACGGGGAAGGGTCGTCGATGCTCCGATCCACGTGCGTTTCGGCCGCGAAATTCACGATCGTATCGATCCGGTGCTCCTCTACAAGCTTCCCTACAAGCGCCGTGTCCGCGATATCCCCCTGAACGAAGGTCATGGCATGTTCAACAGGCTTGAGGAATGTCCTGTCCGCCGCATACGTCAGCTTATCCAGTACCACAACCGCATCAGCGGGAGCGGACGCTCTGTGCCGCAGGACGAAGTGCGATCCGATGAAGCCCGCGCCGCCGGTAACCAGGAGTTGATGAGACATAAAACAACCTTTTCACGAAGCGATTCTTAACGATATATTGCATGGCTGCATGGTTACATGGTTACATGGTTCGCAAGCGAAAACCAATGTTCATGCATGCAAACCATGCAGCCATGCAGCCATGCAACATCGAAGAGTCCTTGGAATTGCGGAAATCGAGAGATCACGTAACATGACACCCTATGAAAGGCGTCCTCATTTGCGGTGGCAGCGGCAGCCGGTTGAAGCCCCTCACGGACATCACGAACAAGAGCCTCCTCCCTGTCTACGACAAGCCACTCATCCTCTACCCCCTCCAGGTCTTTCTGGACGCCGGCATCCGGCAGATCGTCGTGATCTCGGGGAGCGAGCATGTGGATCAGATGGCGAGCTTCCTCGGAAGCGGGGAACGGTTCGGCTGCGAATTCAGTTACCGGGTCCAGGACGAGCCGAAGGGGATCGCACAGGCGCTGGGACTGGCCGAGAGTTTCGTGGATGGCGACAGCGTGTGCGCCATCCTCGGAGACAACGTGTACTTCGATGATCTCTCCGTTGAAATCCGGGCATTCAAAGAGGGAGCACATCTCTTCGTGAAAGAAGTGCCTGACCCGGAGCGTTTCGGCGTGGCGACACTCTCAGGAACGCGCGTGACGGCCATCGTGGAGAAGCCGAAGAAACCGGCTGCGAAGACTGCCGTGACAGGCTGCTACCTCTACGACAGCCGATGCTTCGAGGTGATCCGCAGCCTGCGGCTCTCCGCGCGCGGCGAGCTGGAGATCACCGACGTCAGCAATTGGTACGTAGAACAGGGATTGGCACAAGCAACACTCCTCCAGAAAGAATGGGTGGATGCCGGCACGGTGGAGAGCCTCTTCCGGGCAGCGGAACTCGTTCGCAAGCGGTCACTGAAGAACTGAAAGCGGCTTAGAGAACCTCTAATACCAAATTAAGAAACAGTTTCTTCTTCGGCGCCGCGCCCGGCCCGCCCGGATGACCCGGTCGGACGGGGAACGGGCACTCTGCCTAAATTTACAAATATTTTCTGTAGAGCGGGCGTTCTCGCCCGCGGCGAATCGGAAAAGTTTTTCTTCATTCCGTATGAATCATTCAGAGGTTCCTCTAGGAAGGCCTGTTTGCACGCTGGTCCCACCCTTTCCGGATGGGTGAACCGTACGTCCCACCCGGCAGCAGCTGCCGGTATTCCACTTCGATCTTCGAGAACCGGAAGGTCACCTCGTCCTGTATGCCGTCGCCATAAGTATTCCCAACGGTCCGGAAGGACGCCACCTGTGTATCGGTGAGGGTCCATTTGAGGAAATCCTGGTTTGCCCCCTCCTTGCGCACACTGAGCACGACACGCGCCAACTTGCTCCCGCCCGCAGCGAAAAGGAAGAGATCAGGCGAAGCGATACTTGCATCCATCGTGACACGGAAACCATCCATGGACGGCCGTGAGGTGCTCTGGAGTCGCTGTTCACCCCAGGCAAAGGAATCGACAGGAATCTCCCCACGATGCTTCTCGTCGGTAGCTTCCCCCTGAACCGTATCCACGCGGAGGAACATTTGATACACGGGCTCGCCGCTCGTGCCTTCTTTCGCCGCAGCCGTGAGTATCCCTATAGAAGACACTTCGGCCCGCTTCGATACCTGCTCGGCCGATCTGCTGTACACATACGAAAGGATCGCGAGGAGACCGAGCGCCAGTGCGACGCCGGTCTTGCGGATCGTACGGGAATGTGTGCGGGAGAGATCCATGCGGCAGGAAGAGAACACTGTGATCTATACTAACGCGAAGGACCGCCTCTCTACGAGAAGTCGCGACCTACTCTCCGGGGACTGTCAATGCGCAACCGTATAACTCATGGA
>Ga0265296_1004201_pt1 | contig 12666 bp, 9 predicted proteins | sample MunlanPumphouse1_FD_189073 | JGI IMG/M metagenome (GOLD analysis project Ga0265296, IMG submission 189073) | Groundwater microbial communities from a municipal landfill in Southern Ontario, Canada - Pumphouse #1 | ecosystem: Environmental > Aquatic > Deep subsurface > Groundwater | place: Canada... | reverse complement strand
TCAAAAGGTTTGGAATTTAAATATGTTTTCATCACTGGATTAGAAGATGGATTATTCCCACACCAAAGAAATGGTGAAATGAAAAGTGCTGAAGATAAAGAAGAAGAACGCAGACTTTTTTATGTCGCCCTTACTCGCGCCAAAGAAAAATTATTTTTGTCGTTTGCAAATTTTCGAACTATTTTTGGTTCACGCCAAATAAATACTCCATCCGAATTTATTGGAGACATTCCCGGTGATATTTTAGAAAAAGAAGGGGAGAGTGCAGGAATAAAAACAATATATATATGAAACCAAAAAAATCATTAGGTCAAAATTTTTTAATAAATCCAAAAGTGGCAGAGAGGATAGCTCTCGATGCAGATATTTTTAAAAAAGATGTCGTGCTTGAAATAGGTCCAGGTAAAGGCTATCTCACAAAATATTTAATTGCCAGAGCAGAAAAAGTAATTGCCGTGGAAAAAGATAGGGAGCTTTTTAATTTCTTACAAAACAAATTTTCTACTCAAATTAAATCCCGTCATCTTGTACTAGCACATGATGACGTTTTAAAATTTGATATAAAACAAAATTATAAAATTGTCGCAAACATTCCTTATAATATCACTGGCGCTATATTAAAAAAATTTCTTTCGGAAAAAAACCAACCAGAATCAATGACCTTAATGATCCAAAAGGAAGTCGCAGAAAGAATTATAGCGAGAGATGGGAAAGAAAGTTTGCTTTCAATTTCTGTTAAGGCTTATGGTGAACCTAAAATTTTATTTAAGGTTAGTCGGGGGAATTTTTACCCTATTCCAAAAGTAGATTCAGCTATAATTAGTATAAAAAACATTTCCAGAGAAATTTTCACAAAAAATACAATAGATGAAAGGGTTTTTTGGGAAATGGTTCGTGCTGGTTTTGCTCATAAAAGAAAGAAATTATCATCAAATTTGAAAAAAATCTATGACCCCCTCTTAATCTCCCCCTTAGCAGGAGGAGAAAAAGCCCCCATGACAAGGGGGGTTGGGGGGTTAAAAAGTTTAGGGAACAAAAGAGCAGAAGAATTAACACTAAAAGATTGGATTGACTTAGCTAAAATGCTATAATAAATGGGTAAAAAATGGAAAAATATCAAAAATATTTGCCGAGTAAAAAATTTGCCATAATAACAAGTGTTATTATTGTTTTAGCTGTACTTATTTTTGTAATTTTCTTTATGTCATCTTCGGGAGAAAATTTTTCTATTACTGGAAATAAAAATACTACCCTAAAAGTAGAAAACCCCACTCTCCCAGATTTAATTCAAAGAGATACCGATGGCGACAGCGTTCCAGATTGGGAAGAAACTCTTTGGGGAACAGATAAAAACAAAAAAATAACTTTCAATGACACACCAGACGCGACTTATATAGAAAACAAAAAGAAAGAATTAAAAATAGAAGGAAGCGTGACCGCAGATACGACAAAACTGACAGAAACAGAAAAATTTGCTAGAGAATTTTTCACTAGTTATTCTGCAATGAAATCCTCTGGGCAAATTGACCAAACTGCAATTAATGATTTTTCTAGTGCTCTCGGGCAAAATATAACAAACCCAACTTTAGTTGATCGTTATACAGAAACAAATGTAAAAATAAATGCCGTCGATAATCCGGCTTCAAAACAAAAATACTATTTAGACGTAAAAGCCCTATTCAAAAAATACCAATCAGCTGGATTGGGGGATGAATTAGATCTTATCAGTCAAGCACTCGCTTCCAATTCTGCAGATGGAACGTCGGGAAACACCAGCCAATATGACAAATTGCCAACAATAGCAAGCGCTTATCAAAATTTTGCCCAAAAAGTAATGGAGTTAAGTGTCCCACAAAGTCTCGTGACATATCATCTAAGAATAGCAAACAACGCAAATAATACTGGCGTAAGTGTTTCAGGTATGGGAAAAATTGGAGCTGATCCTATCGTTGGGCTCTCTGGACTTTCTCAATATCAAAAATATAGTGATGATTTAGTAAAAGCTGTAACAGATTTAGAGGCGTTTTTGTTAAAAGAATGATAGAATATAAGTTATAAAGTAGAAAGTTCATAAAGTTTATAAAGTTAAAATGCAAAAACAAAATTTTAAAAATTCCATAGTCTCCTTTGTATTAATCGTCAGCACAATATTGATGCCTTTTAGTTTATTGCCCAGAGAAGCAGAAGCACAATATAATATAGCGGGATATACAAGAGGACTGGCTCCGGCTATTGCTAGATTGCCACAATGTCAAGAAGAAATAGGCAGTGGAATAAAAAAATTATTTAGCGGGATTGGAAATTTGTTTAGTGGTGAAACGGGTGGCGATGACGATACAGCTATTCCCGATGGTCCTAGTAGTAGTGCTGGTGGTGGTGTTAATGGTACAAAAGTTGATAATCTAGAAGCTAAAACAGAATCTGCTACGTGGAAAGCCACACTTCCAGTGACTAATAGTCCAGCAGCGAACAAATTGCAAGAAGAAGCAAATACTATACTAAAAAATATTGATAAAGAAACTCAAAATATAAATAAAAATTCTACCTGTATTCAAAGTATTGGGCGGTTAATTACCAAAATGCTTTTACAAAAATTAACTCTCAGTACAGTTAATTGGATTAATAGTGGTTTTGACGGAAGTCCTTCTTTCATTCAAAATCCAGGGAAATTTTTTGGAGATATCGCTGAAAATGAAATTTTACAATTTGGTATAGAAATACAAAATAGTCCGTTCGGAAAAGAATGGCTAAGAAATCAAGCTTTAGCCTACAAAACCAAATTCGCAGAAAATGCTCGATATTCTTTGGATGAACTTATTCAACAAACTAACCCAGACTATAGTGCTGAAACTTTTCAAACAGATTTTAGTTTAGGTGGATGGGATGCTTGGACAGCCATGACCCAAGTGCCAGCCAATAACCCCCTAGGGGCTAAATTAATGTTTGATAATGAAATCCAAAAAAGATTGGCAGGGACAAGTCAATCAACTGCAGAGCAAGTACATGAAGCATTGTCTCAAGCAAATGGATTTTTAGGCGATCAACGTTGTATAAACGCAGAAACTGGACGTATTGATTATGATACTACTTGGTCAGAAGCAGAAGCTGCCCTAAAAGAAACTCCACAGAGAAAAATATGTAGCAGATGGGAATATGTTACTCCAGGCAAAATGGTAGCTGATGCAGCTACAAATGTAATGGGTTATCAAAATAATTCTCTCTTAAACGTACAAGATTTAAATGATGCTGTTGCGGCTGTTTCAGACGCAATTTTAAATCAATTTTCTACCAGTATTTATGAAAAAGGTTTCGCTAATCTCGACTATCAAGGAATTGATGGGGTGTTAGTTTTCAACAATAGCAATAGTGATTTCAGGACTCAAACAGAAAAAGATTATATACCATCTCAACTTTCAAGTTCTTGGTTGCAAGCAAATCCTGAATTTAATATTCGTACAGACCTTACTCAAGCTTTGATAGATGAACAAAGAACTTATTCTGATAAACTTGCTTTGCAAAATAAAGAATTAATGTCTACTACTGATGGAAAAGACTACAGTATTGCGGTTTGTCCAGATGGTTGGACAGGAACATATCCTAACTGCAAAGGCCCGACAATAACTGGTTCCTCCACATTGGTTGCTCGTTTGTTCGGAGGCATCACTGTTCCAAATGGAACCTGTCCATCCGATTGGACTGGAACATATCCTGATTGTAAGGGCCCAGAAAATATCAAAAAGGGAGAATCAAACGCTTATGGACTTATACCAGTCATTTATCAGTTAGATTATTGTATTCCAGGACCACATCCAGGTTGGGAAAATGATTCTAGAGAAACATTAAGAAAAATCGTATTACCACAAGAACAAAATTCTTCAAACGAAGCTGGCCAAATTGCCAATGATATCATTGGTACAGGCATTAGTGTTGGTGCTAGTTTTATTCCTGTCGTTGGTCCTTTTGTCGGCCCAGTTTTAGGTTCGCTTTTTGGAGCGATCTCAAGTGACAGTGAAGCAAAAGCACAGTCTACTAATATCAGGGGGTTTTACACAAATCAATTTAATTCATTAACAGGTTATCAAGCTCAAGCTGTATATGGTAATCCTCAAGACCAAACATCTAATAATATGGCAACCAGTGATGGATTTTCCTATGCCATAAACGGAGTATTAGATAGATATATTAAAATTATAAATAAAACATATTTTTCAAGTCCAGATATTTTGCCCCCGATTACTAAAGAATCAGAAAAGGAGTTCAATCAGTTATCTGGCTATATCCAAATTATAGATGACAATAAAGACAAAATGCTAGAAATAAAAACTACGGTAAATATCCTGGGAGAAATAAAAGATAAAGTTGATAAGTTGAACACACAACTTGAAGATGGGTATGACGAAAATGGAAATGTATTTACTGAAGAACAATATGAGGAAGCTCTAAAATTCCAAATTAACGCATTCGGAAGACTATCTGCTGGTATGGTAAATGGAGATGACATTGCTAATGCTAATGATTTGGCACAACAAATCGTTCTCAAGAAAGATTATATATATAAAAATCTCTTAAAGGGACCTTATGGTTGTGAAGCATTCCTTGAAAATCAAGCTAATATAAAACAATTTCCATCAGCAGGTTCGGGGGTAAAACAATCAGATTATGACTGGAATAAATATAACATTAACTCTATCAAAAGAATGACTTATCCTTTTCCAATTATTTATGATTACAATATCCTTGCAAAAGGAGATTCTATTCCAGACCCATGGACCAACTGTAGTGTCATTAACCCCCCAAAAAGTTGTAACAATAAAATGCCTACTAAAGACAGTTACGATAAATATGACAAATACAGTCCCGGTTTTCTAAATTTTGTTCATTTTAGTGCAATATATGATTGTGGTGGTGGAAAAGCTAAACCTGGCGAAATCTGTGATAACTCTCCTCGCACCAACACATACAACGGAAGTGAGAGATTAAGTCTTTCTGGTTTAATAAACGATTTTGCTCCTGGTTATCAAGACGAGAGACGTGATTTTTCTAATGTATCGGTTGGAGAATTTGGACCTTGGGGAGGTGGTCCATTCGAAAAAACAATCGGGGTTTATTAAAGGATTAGTTTCTAGTTGCTAGGTTCTAGGTGCTAAATAAGTTCAACAAAAGAAAAAACAAAATGCGAAAATATACAATAATAATTCTAATAGCCATCTTACTCTTAACTCCATTCGTCTCGCTACAAGCAAATGAAGGTCTGCCGATATTTGAAGACGACAGCTTGTATAACAATAATGGAGGAGGGAATACTGGGAATAATACTGGGGGGCCAAGTGGCTACACATTTTGCGTGAATGAAAATCAAAATCTAAATATTATTAACCGTTGTGATTTTAGTGGAACAAAGGATGTAGCTTATGGAGCTAATGGTAAATTTGTCTATATGAGAAGTATTACAAATGGTATAAATTGCAGTTATCGCATATTTGGAGATCCAATTTACGGCGTAGCCAAAGCTTGTTACACAAAAGACAATAGTGGTAGTGGCAGTAGTACCCCCGGTCTTGTTGTTGATACTATTAAAGCTGATGGCATTACCCAAAACACCGCAACATTGCATGGAGTTGGAGGTTATAAAACCTCAAGTATAAATCCTCCATTAATTACTGCGTACTTTAGGTATGCAAAAGCAACCAATAACCCACCAATTTTCTGTAATGACATTTACGGTTCAAACATGACTGCTACGGGAGATATTTTTTTAAGAAATATAACTCCAAGTTTATTAACGCAATCTTTTTCCCAACAGATAACCGGCTTAAGTCCAAACACCACATATTATTATTGCGCCATAATTTCAAACAAAAATAATATAGCCTACGGCGGGGAAAGTATAGTAAAACAATTTCATACTAACTGTTATACCACCACAGTAGAAACAAAAAGTCCGGCAACAAACATAAGATCAACATCAGCTTCTTTAGCTGGTTCTTATTGCTCTCCTAAAAATAGTTTAGATAAAGCAGTTACAAATGACACGGTCACAACTTATTTTGAATACAAAAAAGCAACAATGCCTGGGGGAACACCATCAGTGTTTGCTACAGTTCCTGGTAGTGAAAAACCTTACAGTATGGGTAATAATGCAAATCTCTATGGGAATATAAATGTTAATTTATCAGGATTAACTCCGGACACAACATACCAATTTAAAGCTGTGGTAAAAAATAATGCAGGTAAATCAAACGAGGCAGTTCATTATGGTTCTACTTTTAATTTCACAACAATCCCCGGTAGTGGAGGAGGAGGAATCAGTCAATGTACTGGTGTTAATTGCCCAACTACTCCAAAAACTTGTACTCTTCCATATATTTTAAATACTTCAACTAATACATGTTTCAACCCAAATCCACTAACAGATTGTTCACCAGGTGGTGCATGTCCTAACCATCCTAATAATCCTTGCCCCCCAGGAGCATCTTGTGACACTGGATCAGGTAGTGGTACTTGGACTGGTGGTACTTGGACAAATGGAAATTGGACTGGTGGTACTTGGAATGGTGGAAGTTGGAATAACGGTGTTTGGACAAGTGGAACATGGACTGGTGGTACTTGGACAAATGGTAATTGGACGGGAGGAACATGGACAAATGTTACTCAAACAGGAGGAACAGGAACAAATAATACGAACCCAATCAATCTCACCTTGGGACAAACAGCTACCCCGCCAAATGATGCTATTGTTCGTTATCACGAAGGAATTGAAACAGTTTTTGCCAGACAAATAATAGCAAATCCTATTTTCAAAGAAAAATATGGTTATCAAGCAGGAGCCGACCTACAAAATTTTGCTTGGTATTGGGCGGATGAATTTGCAAAAATGTTCGGCTACATTAATGAAGACAGAAAAGAAATACGAGTTAGTTTTCCGGACGTAGCGGCCTATGAACTTCAACTTGTCGGAAATAAATTAACGGTGTATGAATATTTTTACAATAAAATAGTAGATATCAGAAATATAAATACTGCATTCAAAAACGCTTCGGATTATGAGTATTATTTCAAGAAATAAAATCAATTACGAATTAGCAATTACGAATTACGAATTAAAAAACCCAAAAAAGATAAAAATCAACAAAAAAGTGGTAAAATATAATGGGTGAAAAGAAAACGCTTTCGTCGGTTTAAAAAAATGAATAAACTTGGAACAAAAATAATAATAACAGTATTAATGCTAGCCATTTTCATGGCACCTTTTTCGGTGGGGGTGGAAATAAATAAAGCTGAAGCAGCAACACCACTTAAAGATAGATTCACATATGAATTTTTCCCTTCAGATATCACTAAATCAAATCGTGCAGTTTATAAAATTTATTTTAAAATAAATCCAAAATGTCCCCCTGAAGATTGTAAAGAGACAAGGGAATATTCTGGTGGTAAATCAGAACTTGTTGTTTATGATACATTAAAAGGTAATGCAACTATTGCAGGTTCTAAACTATCGGATGTTGCCGGAGCAAATATTTGGTTTATTCTAAAGAAAATCACAAAAAACAAAGAAGGAAAAATAGAAAAAGAAGAAGAGGTGGGAAGAAAAAATTGGACACAAGATGATGAAAATGGTCTTAAAAATGAAGCAATCTTTATAACTACCTCAGAAGTAAATGAACTTACTTTAAACACATTATGGATAGCCATATTAGACCCTGAAACAGACTATGCTCTATATATGGATGTACCTAGTGTTAATTTTAACAATATAAAAATCGGTGAATGGAAGACTTCAACTTATAATAAAGACGCCCCTATTGATACGCCAATAGATCCTGGTAAAATAGGACAAAATTCTAGCCCTGCACAACCTTCTTATAAGAGTTATTTCGACTGCAGTGGTATTTTCCCTTGGAATGATCTTCCCTGTAAAGTTGCCAGCCTTATATATTTCGCTATTTTCGAACCAATGGCTGCTTTTACTTGGCTAGCAGCAAAAATTCTTGATTTTTTTGTCTATTACTCTACAAATAGTAGCTCCTATGGTGGGGAATTTGTTAATAAAGCTTGGGGGGCTGTACGAGACATTGCAAATATATTTTTTATAATCGCTCTACTCTTCGTAGCAATCAAAACGATACTCGGGTTAAACGTTACAGACAATAAAAGAATTGTAGGTGCTGTTATTATAATTGCTCTTATTATAAATTTTAGTCTGTTTACTACAAAAGTGGTAATTGATACTTCAAACATCTTAGCAAAAGTATTCTATAACAATATAACCTCAGAAGATAAAAACCAAAAAACCTTGGAAGCTGGTGCTGGAGGTCAAAAATCTATTTCCGTGGGATTAGTCAAACAATTTGACCCCCAGCAGATAATGACAGCGGATCAATTTAAAAATCAAGAGGGATTATTCATTTTTATAACCGTTTTGGCAATATTATTGATGGGGTTTATGATTTACATTTTTTTGTCTATTGCTATTCTTTTTGTCTCTAGAGTTGTTTCTTTGTGGATTTCTATGATTTTTTCACCCATAGCTTTCGTGTCTTATGCCGTACCTTTTGAAATTCCTGGTTTCGGTCACAAAAAATGGTGGGATGATTTACTAAAAAATGCTTTTCTTGCTCCTGTATTTATATTTTTTCTTTACATAATAATCCTTTTTGGGGATGTAATGAAAAGCATACCAGGAGATGTTCTTGGTACTGCTAGTGGTACAGAGGGTTTTCTTGATGCAGCTATGAAGGTCATAATTCCTTTTGCTATTATTTTTATGCTTCTGTTAAAAGCTAAAAAAATAGCGGTAGAATTCTCTGGAGAAATGGGAAAGGCTGTAATGACCGCCGGAAAAATGATTGGTGGGGTAGCATTGGGTGCAGCGACGGGAGGGGCGGCGATGTTGGGACGAACAGCTATTGGAGGAGGTGGAGGATATCTTGCCAATAAATTAGCAGAGAAAATAGGACCAGGGCGCATCTCCAATAAACTAAGAGATGTTAGTGATTTCGCACGAAAGAGCAGTTTTGATGCACGTAGAGTAAAAATAGCTGGTCAAAGTATGGCGTCAGTAACTGGAATGAAAGTTGGTGAAGGACAAAAAGGAGGATGGAATGAAATGAAGAAACAACAGGTAGAGAAGAGACAGAAAAGAGCAGAAGAATTAGAAAAGAGAGGAACTGGTGTAGAGAAAAAAGCAGTAGATAATGCAGAAATAGCCCTTAAAGAAAAAGTATTATCCACAACCACAATGAGAGATGTAAGGGGGAATCCAATATTAGACGCAAATGGGAATCCAAAACAAATAACAGTAAAATTAGCACTGGAAAATTTTGATAAAGACATAGAAAAGGCAAGAAAAGAATTAAGTGATGCAAAACTTGCAGATGATGGACATGGTTCAAATGCACCAGAAATAGCTGCAGCAAAAGCTCAGCTAGATGATGCAAAAACTAAAAAAGAAAACCTTAGAAACGATAGAAGTGCAGGCCCTAGTATAAAAGATCTTGAAACGGTAAGAAATGAAAAGAAAACAAATCTAGATGTTGCAAGTGATAAAATCACAACTGAATATGCTAAAAAAATATCAAGTGGTACAAATAAAATTATGAACCAAATATTTAGATTAGGAGCATACAGTCGAGCTGGAGCAGATGAAGCAAATAGAAAAATAAGAACGGGTACAAAATTAGATAGTGGAGAAAAACCACATTAAAATAAAATCTATGACAGAAAAATTAAAACAAATAATTAAAGAAGAAACAACAAAATTGTCAAAAGAAGCACAAGGTGTGATAAGCACTTTCGGTTGGGAAAAAACTTCAGAAGAAATTGGTAAAAAATATTTATTAAACGAAGGCGAAATAAACGACCTTCAAGTAGAAACTTTACTTATTTTAGTTGGGTTAGTCAGCGTAGATGAGCATGCATCAAATATTGAAAACAATATTAGCACGAGCAAAAATGAAGCAGAAAAAATTTCAGAAGAAATTATCCAAAAAATATTTATCCCAATAAGTGAAAGTATATCAAAAAAAATTGGAGAAAACTTTAAAAATAAAAAACTGGACTGGGATCAAACAGTTAATTTTATAATTTCTGGAGGATATTAATATATAATAAAAACATATGGAAAATACTATAGACTTATTACAAATAAAAATAGAAAAAGCGAGAACAGAATTATCGGGAGAAAGCCGACAAGCTATTGATGCTATTGATTGGAAAAATGTCATTATAGGAATGAGGGCAGAAAAAGGATACAGCTTCACACAAATAGAAGATCTTGAGCTTGAAACAGAATTGTTGCTCTGTGGTCTCTTAAATCCAGAAGATTATCCGAAGGAATTAGAAAAAAGAATGGGAATTCCAAAACCTCAAGTAAATGAACTAGTAAATGAAATGAATATGAGAGTATTCTCAAAAATTCGTGAAGAATTGATAAAAAATATTGAAAGAAAAAAAGTATCTGAAAATAAACAAACTGAAGAACTTAAAAAACCAGAAAATAATCTCGAATCCCGCGAAGAATTGTTGAAAAAAATTGAAAATCCGAATTTACTAACAGAAAAAGAGTTACCGGCACCGTCAACACCTTCCATTCTATCTCAAAAACTTTCTGGAGCTTTTAGTGTCCCAAAGGTTGAAACTGATCACTCACTTAATAATATGACGAAAAGTTCTGAAGAAGAAAAAACAACATTACCAAAAATCGACCCCTATCGAGAGCCGATGGAATAATCAACAATTAACCAAATGCAGTTTAAAGTTCCACAATTTTTGGAAATAGAGGATAAGATATTTGGCCCTTTTACCTTTAAGGAGTTTGTTTATTTGGTTGGGGGAGCAGGAATATGCTATATACTATATAAGGCCTTAGGGCTTCTTTGGGGAGCAATACCTATCCTGATTATCGGTGGATTTTCTGCAGCCCTTACTTTTTATCATCCAAACGGCAAACCTTTTCTTAATATGGTGGAAGCTGGAATAAAATTTGCTATGCAAAGTAAACTTTATATTTGGAAAAGACATGAAATAAAAACAAGTAATAAGCAACAAGAAATGAAAGAGATGGCTGAATTAAAAAAGGAAACGATGGATCAAAACGGAGTAAGACTTAGTGGAAGTAAGCTTCGAGATTTAGCTTGGAGTTTAGACGTTTTAGATTTAAAAAAGTAATATGGCATTAAACGCAAAAGCAACTCAAGAGTTTGTCCCAATCAAGGAAGTCCGTGATGGTATTGTGGTATTAAAAGACGGAGGGCTCCGAGCAATTGTGCTGGCTAATTCAATTAATCTTTCTTTAAAATCGGACGATGAACAAAGGGCTACAATTCTTCAATTCCAAAACTTTTTAAATACTCTGGATTTTTCTGTACAGATATCGGTCCAATCAAGAAAATTGGATATTAGACCTTATCTTTTGCTTTTAGAGAATAGGATGAAGGTGCAAAGTGAGCCATTACTTAAACTACAAACCAAAGAATATATAGAATTTATAAGAAGTTTCACTGAGACAGTAAGCATAATGACTAAAAATTTTTTTGTGGTAGTTCCTTATACCCATGTGAGTTTGGGGCCGAAATCTGGAATGTTTACAAATTTGTTTTCAAGAAAAAATAAAAAGGAAGAGGAAACCAAAAATGAATTAGATTTTGAAGAAAAGAGATCGCAATTAGAAGAACGAGTGAGTGTCATCCAGCAAGGACTTTCACGCTGTGGAATAAAGACAGCTCAATTGGGAACAGAAGAAGTAGTGGAAGTATTTTATAAAGTTTTCAATCCGGGAGAGTTAGAAGGGAAGATAGAGATAGGGCAATAAAATATATGAGTATTTTTAATAAATTGTTTGGAAAAAAGAATATAGATGAAACAAAGGGAGCAAAAGCCTCGGTTTTAGCTGTCTTGCCAGAAGAAATTTACGAATCAGCCAAACTAGAACTTCAAGACATTGTTGCCCCTTCAGCCTTAAAAATAGAGTCAAAATCTATAAACTTAGGCGACAAAATCGCCCGTACTTTTTTTATTATTTCTTATCCTAGATTCTTAAGCGACAACTGGTTCTCTCCAATAATTAATCTAGATAAAGTCTTTGATGTCTCTATTTTTGTTCATCCAGTAGATACTTCACTCGCTTTGAGACAATTCCAGAAAAAAGTGGCCGAAGTGCAAAGCCAAATAAATGTACGCGAAGGAAAGGGAATGGTTCGCGACCCAATGTTAGATACAGCTTACCAAGATTTGGAAGGACTTCGTGATAATTTAATTCAAGCTCAACAAAAAATGTTTGACGTCAGTATTTATATCACAATTTATGCCGACAACGATATGGAACTCTATAAAGTTGAAAACGAAATCAAATCATTACTCGAATCAAAAATGATTTACATCAAGCCAGCCCTTTTCCAACAAGAAGAAGGTTTCAAAAGTGTTATGCCACTCGGTAATGATTTGTTAAACATTCACCAAAAACTAAATTCAGAGCCTTTGTCTAGTGTTTTTCCTTTTATTTCTTTTGACTTAACTTCCGAAATGGGAATACTTTACGGAGTGAATAGACATAATTCAAGTTTGGTAATTTTTGATAGATTTTCATTAGAAAATTATAATTCTGTCACTTTCGCTAAATCTGGTGCAGGTAAAAGTTATGCTACAAAATTAGAAATTCTAAGATCTTTA
>Ga0265296_1004200_pt1 | contig 12668 bp, 19 predicted proteins | sample MunlanPumphouse1_FD_189073 | JGI IMG/M metagenome (GOLD analysis project Ga0265296, IMG submission 189073) | Groundwater microbial communities from a municipal landfill in Southern Ontario, Canada - Pumphouse #1 | ecosystem: Environmental > Aquatic > Deep subsurface > Groundwater | place... | reverse complement strand
TTTTGATAGGCACCTTCCATCACTTCCAGAAATTAAATTTACTACTTTGTCTGGACAAGAAAGACAAAAATTAAAAGAATAGGAAATTTATTTTTACATAAAATATTAGTTTGCAAAAAATAGCAAAGATTGCTAGGCAAGACCTAGCAATTTAGACCTAGCAATTTATGTATATAGGACTATCTTTGAACTGCGGAGGCAATTCCTCCGCAAGATTTGACAAAGTGCCTCGGGGGGGGGTAGACTTATAGGTATTATTAAATAATTTAGGAATTAAATACATGGAAGGATTAAATAAAAAAGAGATTACAGTTGATGCTGTAATAAATAATTTTGATGACAAGGTGGTTGAATTGATTGCTGAACGTAGTGGTAAGACTTTAGAGGAAGTGAAAAAATTATATCCAGATAATTTGGGTGCTTATTGGAACACAATAGTACATTCTACACATAAAGTTTTTAGTGGTGAATACGATGCTCCCAATGGGGATATTGAGGAGGGTAATAGTATTTTGGCTTTAAATGGTAATATCTCAAATGAGAGGGGTTACCCCACTGTGCCTGAGATGGTAGAAGAATGGAAGACCCATAGTCAGGTAATTCAGTATAATGATGTTATAAATTATTGCAAAGCTAAAGGCATAAAAACTATTTATGCAGTTCCGTTTTTCAACAATGGATTTTTTGCTTGTAAAATCTATTTATATAAAGTAGAAGGTGAAGATGTTTTAGAAGTTAAAACAGAATAATGTTTAAGAAGAGAAACGTCGTTTTCGTAAGCTCGCAAGGACCGTCCTTGCGAGTGGTATTTGTTTTATTGTTTTTAGGTGGTATATATTAAAGAGATATGAAAAATCTGGCAAAAAAATCAAAAGATAGATTAGAAGAACATATTGCTGATTTTCCTTTAGAAGTTAAAAAGTATATTAGGGCTATTACTAAAAAGAATCATAAAATTTTAAAAGAAATTAATGATATCTTTGTTAGTATGGATAGGAAATTAGATAGTTTTATTAAAAAGTAATTTTGATTTGCAAAAAATAGCTTTGTGATGTATATTGTAACTAGCGCATTAGGCGCTTTTTATTAGTTAGTTAAATTCACTTTGTTTAAGTGATCTCGCGGTTTGTTGTGGGTTTACCCGCACACTCAAAATAGCGAGGTAGCTACGCTGCGCACCTTTGGTGCATCGCTATATTGAGTGTTCGGGTATATGGAACGAGATTATCCATTAGAAAAGGTTAGAAATATTGGAATTATCGCGCATATTGATGCGGGAAAAACGACCACCACAGAACGGGTACTTTTTTATACTGGTGTTTCGCATAAAATAGGGGAAGTGCATGATGGTGAGACTGTCACCGATTGGATGGAACAGGAACGAGAACGTGGAATCACTATTACTTCTGCAGCCGTCACTTGTTTTTGGACACCAACCTATGCTGGAACTGATAAAAACAAAAAGCATAGATTTAATATAATAGACACCCCTGGGCACATTGATTTTACTGTTGAAGTAAAAAGATCTCTTCGGGTGCTAGATGGCGCGGTAGTTGTTTTTGATGGGGTAGCCGGAGTGGAACCTCAATCAGAAACGAATTGGCGTTATGCTGATGAAGCGAAAGTTCCTCGTATTTGTTTTATAAATAAACTGGACCGCATTGGCGCCTCTTTTGAACATTCGTACGCTACCATTTTGGATCGTTTAACCAAAAAAGCTATTCGGATGCAAATTCCGATTGGCTTGGAAGAAAAACACGAAGGTGTTATTGATTTGCTCAACATGAAAGCTTTTTATTTTGAAGGAGAAATGGGTAATAAAGTTATCGAAAAAGATTTATCCGCCGAGGCGGGAATTCCTGCGAGTTTAATTGCTGAAGCAGAAAAATATCACCACGAATTGATTGAAAAAATTGTGGAGCAAGATGATGTCGTGATGAATGATTATTTGGAAGGAAAAATTCCGGATATTGATACTCAGAAAAAACTTTTAAGAAAAGGAGTTATCGCTAATGAAATTTTCCCAGTTTATGCCGGTTCTGCTTTAAAAAATAAAGGAGTGCAATTGGTATTGGATGGAGTAGTAGATTATCTTCCTTCACCGCTTGATATTCCGTCAATAGAAGGAACAGACCCAGATCATAATGATGAACTTATTTTTAGACATGCCAAAGACGAAGAACCTTTTTCTGCTTTGGCTTTTAAAGTTGCCACAGATCCATTTGTCGGACAACTTATTTTCTTCAGAGTTTATTCTGGAACCTTAGCTGCTGGCTCTTATATTTATAATCCTCGTACTAGAAATAAAGAACGTATTGGTAGAATTTTACGTATGCATGCTAATGATCGAGAAGAAATGAAAAAAGTTTTTGCTGGAGAAATTGCGGCTGCAGTTGGACTTAAAGACACTATTACTTCTGACACTATTTGCGATGAAGAACATCCGATTGAGTTAGACAGAATAATTTTCCCTGAACCAGTTATTCAACTTCGTATCGAACCAAAAACGAAAGCAGACCAAGAAAAAATGGGTATGGCTTTGAATCGTCTGGCTCAAGAAGACCCAACATTTAAAGTTTCCACCGATCAGGAAACAGGGGAAACTATTATCGCTGGTATGGGAGAATTGCATCTTGAAATTATTGTGGATCGTATGAAAAGAGAATTTACGGTGGAAGCAAATGTGGGTAAACCGCAAGTAGCTTATCGTGAGACTATTACTGGAAATTCAGACGCAGAAGGAAAATATATTAAACAATCGGGAGGACGTGGAAACTATGGTCACGTTAAAATTAAAGTCAAACCAATGACGCCTTTGACTAAAGAAGAAGTTGAAGATTTACCAAAAAATACAAAACGAGCAAATGGTTTTGAATTTATAAACACAATCAAAGGAGGTGTTATTCCGCAAGAATATATTGCTCCTTGTGAAAAAGGATTCAAAGAAGGTTTAGACCGTGGAGTTTTGGCTGGATTTAAAATGGTAAATGTTTCGGTAGAACTTTGGGATGGTAGTTATCACGAAGTGGACTCTAACGAAATGGCTTTCAAAATTGCCGCTTCAATGGCTATTCAAGATGCTTGCCGACGCGCTAAGCCGATGATATTGGAACCGATGATGAAAGTGGAAGTGGTTACCCCAGAAAAATTCATGGGAGATATTACTGGAAATCTTTCTTCTAAGCGTGGAATTATTGAAGGAATGGAAGATCGCGGAATGAATAAAGCTCTTCGTGCTGTTGTTCCGCTTTCAGAAATGTTTGGATACATGACCGGACTTCGTTCAATGACCGAAGGCCGCGCTTCCTTCACAATGGAATTTTTACGATATGATATTGTGCCTAACAATGTAGCAGAAACCATCATTGCAGCAAGAAAGTAAAGGTGTTATCATGACCCCATGACCTTCGATAAATTAAATGAGTCTTCTAAAGAAGAAAGCGAGCAAAAACTATCCGAGCAGGAGAGAAGTTTGTATAAAAAAGTGTTAAAAATTTTTGGTAGTTCTACTTTGAATAGTGAAAATTTAGGAAAATATAAAAATTTAGAACTATCTACTACTGAAGTCATGAAACGTTTACAGGATTTAGAATTATTGGAAACTGTAAAAAAATTTCAAAAAAAACTACTACGACCTAAGACTATCCAAGAAAAGGGAGAAGAATTTGAGAGACTAGCAAGGGTAACTTTAATGTTAGTTGAAAATATCCCAAAATAAAATTTGACAAATTTACTGAAAGTGGTAGTTTTAAGTAAATAAAATAATTTGTTCATAAATTGAAGGAGCCAATCATGGCAAAACTTTACGATTATTATCGCTCTCCCTTTGCGCGAGAAATTCTGATTTCTTTTCCATCTGACCGTAAGGTCAGAAAGATTGTATATATGGGGGAGAATATAGGAGTTTATTTGAAAAATAAACTCCAGAGGACCAAATCTCCCATAAAAAAGGAGATAATGAAAAGGATATTAAAAAAATTTTATCTCTTGAAAAAGAGATTAGAAATTTAAAAATAATTCCCTCTAGAAAAGTAGCTAGAGGGTTTATCGTTTTTGTTTGACATTTTTATTCAATTTGCTACTATACTAACAACTGCACTTTCGCAGTTTTTGTTTTGCATTTTTATTATTAATAGCATAAATAACTAGTAATAAGGCCTTAGTGACTTCCTCCAGAGGCGGACAGGGGGTTCTCGTACACTGAGTTCTCATTATTAAAAAATATTATATGGCAGAAGAATTTAAAAGAGACAAGCCACACATTAACGTAGGTACTATTGGTCACGTTGACCACGGTAAGACTACTTTGACTGCGGCTATATTGCATGTGCTTAACATGGCCGGTAAAACAGTCAGACTTCGTGGTGTTGATCAAATTGACAATGCTCCAGAAGAAAAAGCTCGTGGTATTACCATTAACATTTCTCACAACGAGTACGCTACAGATGCTCGTCACTATGCACACATTGATGCTCCCGGTCACGCTGACTACATCAAAAATATGATCACTGGTGCTGCTCAAATGGACGGCGCTATTTTAGTGGTGGCTGCTACTGACGGTGCCATGCCACAAACTCGCGAGCACGTTTTGCTTGCCAAGCAAGTGGGTGTGCCAAAGATGATCGTATTCTTAAACAAATGCGATATGGTGGATGATAAAGACATGCTTGATTTGGTGGAGGAAGAAATTCGCGAACTTCTTACTAAACAAGGATTTGACGGAGCAACTGCTCCAATTATTAGAGGTTCTGCTCTTAAAGCTCTTGAAGCAAAAGACTTGAATGATGAATGGGCAAAGAAGATTCTTGAACTTACAGATGCTCTTGATACTTATATTCCAATTCCAGTTCGAGATATTACTAAACCTTTTCTTATGCCGGTTGAAGATATTTTCTCTATTGAAGGCCGTGGCACAGTGGTCACTGGTAAAATTGAAAGAGGTGTAGTAAAAGTTGGCGAGGAAGTAGAAATCGTTGGAATCAAACCTACTCAAAAATCAACCGTTACTGGTATTGAAATGTTTAACAAAAACCTTCAAGAAGGAATGGCTGGAGACAATGCCGGAGTATTACTTCGTGGTTTAAAGAAAGAAGATATTACTCGTGGACAAGTTTTGGCAAAGCCAGGCACAGTTACTCCTCATGATAATTTTACTTGTGAAATTTATGTTTTGAAAAAAGAAGAAGGTGGACGTCATACTCCATTTTTCAAAGGTTATAAACCTCAATTTTACATTCGTACTACTGATGTGACTGGTGATGTTGCTTTGGCTGAAGGAACAGAAATGGTTATGCCTGGAGATACAGTAAAAATTACAGTTAAGTTAGTTACCCCAGTGGCTCTTGAAGAGGCACAAAGATTTGCTGTTCGTGAAGGAGGTAAGACTGTTGGAGCTGGAGTGGTTACAAAAATTCTAGGTTAATCTTAGATTAAATTGCATGGCAACTAAAGAATTAAAAACAAAAAAAGTCCCGACCAAAGTCGGGATCCCGACGAAGGTCGGGACTAAAACTGCAGTAGCTAAAACTATCAAAGTGCCGAAAGTTCCGAAAGTTTCTGTTAAAAAGGAAAAAGCTGTTCGAGCTGGTGGGGAAGATAGTAAAGTGGTGCTTCGTATACGTGTCCGAGCGTATGAAAGTAAAATTCTCGATAGCTCAGTGAAACAGATTATAGATACTGCTATGCGTTATGATGCAGAAATCGTAGGACCGGTGCCGTTACCAACTGAAATAAAAAAATATACAGTTAATCGCGCATCTTTTATTTACAAAAATACTCGAGAACAATTTGAAATAAGAGTACATAAAAGATTAATTGATATTATAAATCCAAATGCAAAAACGGTTGAAGCGCTTACCAATTTATCTCTTCCTTCTGGAGTAGATATTGATGTAAAAATGCTATGACATCACAGTAACATGAAATTCATTTTAGGAAAAAAAGAAAATATGACCGAGTATTTTTCTCCCGAGGGACAGGTTTTTCCAGTGACTGTTGTTTCTGCTGGGCCGATAACTGTTACCAAAGTTTTTGAAAAATCCAAGGATGGTTATAATGCTGTGCAAGTAGGTTTTGGTATTCAGAAAAAAGAAAGAGTTACAAAATCTAGAGCAGGAGCAATGAAAGGAGCTTTTTACAAAACCCTGAAAGAGTTCAGATTAAAACCTACAGACAAAAGCGAAGCAAAAGAAGGAGATGTAATTGATGTTTCAACTTTTGTGGTAGGCGACAAACTTCAGGTTTCAAGTGTTTCTAAAGGTAAAGGTTTTCAAGGTGTTGTTAAACGTCATGGTTTTCATGGAGGTCCGCGTTCTCACGGTCAAAAACATTCTGAGAGAGAACCAGGAAGTATTGGTGGAGGTTTACGTACTCACGTTCCAAAAGGAATGAGAATGGCGGGTAGAACAGGAGGAGACAGAATTACCCAGAAAAATTTGAAGGTTATTTTTATAGATAAAGAAAACAATATCATGCTTGTGAAAGGAGCTGTCGCCGGAAAGCGTGGGAGTTTAGTTGAAATAATAAGTAGATAAATCCGCCAAAATTTTTTACAAAACTAAAGCAAAACAATAAAAAGATATTATAATATAAAATTTAGGCGGATAAATTATGGAAGCAAAAATATACAACCAAAAAGGAACTTCAACTGGAATAATTGTTTTACCTGTAAAAGTTTTTGGGGCAAAATGGCGGGCTGATTTAGTGCATCAAGTAGTGGAAGGAATGCGTTCAAATAAACGCGCAGGTACTGCTGATACTAAAGATCGCGGAGAAGTTCGTGGTGGAGGTAAGAAACCTTGGAAGCAAAAGGGAACAGGACGTGCTCGTCATGGGTCATCTCGCAGTCCTATTTGGGTTGGAGGGGGTGTTACCCACGGTCCGCTTTCTGATAAAAATTATAAAAGAAAAATTTCAAAGAAAATGCGTGCCCAAGCTTTGTTTTCTGTTCTTTCTAAAAAAATGAAAGATGGTGAAATACTTTTTGTTGAGTCACTTTCGTTAACTGAAGCGAAAACAAAAAAAGCAGTAGAAGTTATGAAAAATCTTTCTAAAGCTTCTGGTTTTAAGCCATTAGCTGGTTCCAAAAAACCTAGAGTTTTGACTGCTTTATATGGACGAAATGAAAAAACAGAAAAAAGTTTTAGAAATTTACCGCAACTGGAAATAGTTTTTCTAAAAAATTTAAATCCGTTAGATGTTTTAAAGTATCAATATCTTTTAATAGAAAATCCAGAAGAGAGTATAAAATTTTTAGAATCCAGAGGATAATCCGCCAAAATTTTTTACAAAATCAAGGCGAAACAATAAAAAATACTATATTATAAAATTTAGGCGGATAAATAATATGAGAGACATAATTTTAAAAACAATTAAAAATCCGAGAGTAACAGAAAAAGCAAGTAATATGTCTGCTCAGAATATTTATGTTTTTAATGTGGCAGTATCTGCTAACAAAAAAGAAGTAGAAAAAGCAATTTTTTCACTTTACAAAGTAAAACCAATAAGAATAAATATGCTTTCTGTACCGCATAAAAATATTATGTCTAAAGGTAAAAAGGGAACAAGAGGAGGAGGGAAAAAGGCGGTTGTATATTTAAAGAAGGAAGATAAAATAGAATTTATTTGAGGAATCACAGATAAGCACTGATAAGAACCAATCAACACCGATTTATCAGAGTTTATCAGGAATTATCAGAATAAATCAGTAGTGTAACAATGAAAACATACAAACCTACAAGTAAATCAAGACGTCAGATGACCAATATTAATTATCGGGATTTTTTGACCGAGACTAAGCCAACCAAATCTCTCACTTATGGTTTCAGACGTTCTGTTGGTAGAAATAGCGCTGGACGCATTACTATGCGACACAAAGGTGCGGGACACAAGCGTTTATATCGTGATGTTGATTTTCTTTATAATAAAAAAGATGTGCCGGCAAAAATTAAATCGATTGAATACGATCCAAATCGTAGCGCTTTTATTGGTTTGGCAGTTTATAAAGATGGAGAAAAAAGATATGTGGTAATTCCTAAATCTATAAAACCAGGAATGTCATTTATGGTTTCAGAAAAAGCAGAACTCACTGTTGGTAATAGATTGCCATTAAAAAATATTCCAGTCGGAACTTTTGTATATAATGTTGAAATTAAACCAAGAGGGGGCGCTAAAATTGGTCGCTCTGCTGGAATTTTTGCCCAAGTAGTAGCCAACGCTGATGGTTATACAAATTTGAAAATGCCTTCATCGGAAGTTAGAAAAATTGATGAAAATTGTTGGGCATCCATTGGAACAGTTTCAAACGAAGAACATCATTTAGAAAATTATGGAAAAGCTGGACGCAGTCGTTGGAAGGGAATTAGACCTACTGTTCGAGGTACTGCTATGAATCCTGTGGATCATCCATATGGAGGAGGAGAGGGCAGACAAGGCCGTGGAACCAAACGTCCAAAAACTATGTGGGGCAAAGTCACCGGCGGACGCAAAACTCGCACTCCAAAGAAATATTCAAATCTCTTTATCGTTTCTCGCCGAAAGACAGGAAAATCTCGAAAAGGACAGGCATAAGAACATAGAAAGGCAAAGTAATCCTTTTTCACGGCTCGCACTCCAACCTGAATGTGGTAACTGAATCTAATATTGCGTATGCCGAAAAAAGCATTACTTTGCCTTTCTATTTGACATTGTTTTTTCACTTGCTATACTTTAATTGTGCTTGTGGGGCGTCAGCCCTATTCGGCTAAATACATAAGCCGAAGGCAAGCATAACAAAAAACCCGCTTTCAAGCGGATTTTTTGTTTTTTAAAAATTTGACAAAATAAGTTAGAAATGCTATCATATATATGGTTAAAAAAAGTTCTTAGTAACCACTAATAATGAATTTAGATAAAATCACTAAAAACAAGGAACAAAAATGGATTATTTCATTATGTTGTTTTGTGGGGTCTATGTTATATTTGGAATAATTGCCTTCGGTTTCGTAAATAATTTTTGTTATTATCGAGACCGAGATCAAACATTAACTCCAATGCCCAAAATCATCAAAGTACTGGCGTTGGTTTATTTTCCTATTATAGGACCATTTGGCTTAATAGCGATATGGTTCCTAACTCCGGATGGATATCCAAGAAGGCTTTTATTCCGCTTACCCTGGAAATAACTACATGTATCAGGTCGTTCTTCCGACCTCTTGGCTAAGCCAGAAGAAATTTAAAGCCCGACAATTTATGCCGGGCTTGATTTATTTTTATAGGAATATTATACAACATATTCAAAATCCTGCAACTAGATTTTGAATGACTTAGCAAATTTAATGGTCGTTTAAAAATTTGACTTTATTCTGTATTTTGATATGATGATATTAAGCTCGTTAGGAGCTTTTTTGATGAAAATAAGGAGTATAAACGACTATATTTTCACAACCCTGTTAAATGATTTTAAATATATGGTTAATTTCTATTACATATATGTTCTATTATCTAGTAAAGATAAGAACTTATATACGGGATATACTGAAGATTTAAAATCAAGATTTGAGCAACACTCAAAAGGACAGGTTCGTTCTACAAAAGAACGCAGGCCGCTAAAACTAATTTATTCTGAAGCTTGTTTAGATAAAAAAGATGCCATGCATCGTGAGAAATATCTGAAAACATATTTAGGTAAACAGTTTTTAAAAAATCGGCTCAAATCTTATTTAACAGGGTAGTGATTTGTTTTTAAATTAATGAACGGAGTGAATATAATTTATTTACCCCAGTTAAATAGCTTTTGTTTCACAAAAGCTAAAATCCAAAGGATTTTATTTAACGGGGTGATGACTTTCTAATCACTTTGTTCAAGAAAGTCAATCATGACAAGATCAATCAAAAAAGGTTTAAATATAGACGAAAAACTATTAGGGAAAATAGCTGGTAAAAACCCGCTTCAAACACCAATGATTAAGACATGGAAAAGAGCTTGTCAGATTTCACCAGAAATGGTGGGTTTTACTTTTGGGGTGCATAACGGCAAAACTCATATTGAAGTTCTGGTGACCGAAGATATGGTTGGACATAGATTAGGAGAATTTTCTCCAACAAAGAAATTTACAAAACATGGTGGAAAAATGCAAAAAGAACTTGAACAAAAGAAGAAAGAAGCCGAAATTACTCAAGCTAAATCTGCTACTGAAGCTGCAGCTAGCGCTAAGAAGTAGAATAAATTACGAATTAACAATTACGAATTACGAATTAAAAAAACATGCGCGCATTTTTAAAAAATTACAGACAAGCTCCAAGAAAAGTCCGTTTAGTAGCGGGATTAATCAAAGGAAAAAATGTAGAAGTGGCTATTGCGCAACTAGATTTTTTAGCAAAACGCGCAGGATTTCCAATTAAAAAACTTTTACTTTCAGCTGTAGCTAATGCTACTCAAATGGGTATAGCGAAAGAAAATTTATTTATAAAAGAATTGCGAGTGGATAAAGGTGTAGTAATGAAGAGAATGATGCCGGCAGCTATGGGTACAGGACACAGAATAAACAAGCGTACTAGCCATGTCACTTTATTATTAGCAGAAAAGGTAATAGTAGAAAAGAAGAAATCAAAAACCAAAAAATAAACCACCCCCTCTTTCCCCTCCTTGATTAAGGAGGGGACGAAAGGGGAGGTAATTTATTAAATTAAAACAACATGTCAAAAATAGTCCATCCATATGCTCATAGATTGATAATATTAAGAGATTGGAAATCTCATTGGTTTGCTGATCCTAAAAAATATTGTGATCATTTGAAAGGTGATGTTTTAATTCGTGAATATTTAGAAAAAAAATTGAGAGGAATGTATATTTCTTCAATTGAAATTGAAAGAAATCAAAAAACAACTCGTTTTGTCATTAGAACTTCTCGCCCCGGACTTATCATTGGCCGAAATGGTGAAGGAGTAACAAAATTAAAAAATGATATTTTGAAAAAAATTGAAAAATTAAAACTTACAAAATCAGAAGATTTCAAACTTGAGATTGTGGAAGTTTCAAACCCAGAGGCGGACGCTGCGATTGTTGCATATATGATTGCCGAAGGATTAGAAAAAAGGTTACCTTATCGTCGAGTAGTAAAACAGATTGTAGAAAAAGTAATGGTAGCTCATGGAGTGCAGGGTGTTAGAGTAGTGCTTTCCGGTCGTTTGGGTGGGGCTGAAATTGCTCGCACGGAAGAGTTGAAACGAGGAAGTATTCCGCTTCAAACTTTCCGTGCGGACATTGATTTCAAAAGAGAAAAAGGACATTTACCATATGGCGATGTGGGTATAAAAGTCTGGATTTATCGTGGTAAGATTTTTCGAAAAAATAATGAAACGAAGTGAAATATATTTTTTCAGAATCCCAGCTCCACTTTATTGATTAGTTTATAGTGGTAAAGGGAAGTAAGTTAAAAAAATTATGAACAATGATATTATAAAGGTAATTAATAAAGTGGGGCGGGATGGCGATTTTTATAATCGCTTCGCTCTTTAAAAATTAGCCATGTTATTCCCTAAAAAAGTAAAATTTAGAAAGTGGCAAACACAACGCAGTAACCCAAAAGCGAATTCTCCGGAAACTCGCGGTATTAAACTTTCTTTTGGTTCTTACGGTCTTAAAGCTTTGACTCAAGCTCGGGTTAAGTCAAATCAACTTGAATCTGCCCGAAAAGTTATTTCTCGTACTTTAACCAAAGCCGGCAAATATTGGGTGCGTATTTTTCCGGACAGACCTTTTACTGCTAAAGCTGCAGAGATGGGAATGGGAAAAGGAAAAGGCGACCCACAAGGATATTGTTTTGATGTTTATCCTGGACGTATTATATTTGAAGTAGATGGAGTAGATAAAGTAACAGCTCATGAGGCCTTAAGAAAAGCTGGTACCAAATTACCAGTTAAAACCAGAGTTGTTTCAAGAGAGCATAATATTTAATCCGCCAAAATTTTTTACAAAAATAAGGCGAAACAATAAAAAATGTTATATTATAAAATTTAGGCGGATAAATAAAATGGCAAATGATAAAAAAGAAAATTTAAAAGGAATGAAGATAAATGAGCTTAAAACGAAACTCATTAATTTGGAAGAAAGTATAAGAGTTTTGCGATTTAAGGCTCAAGGTGCAAAATCAAAAAATGTTAAAGAATCTGTCACCTTAAGAAAACAAGTAGCTAGAGTTTTAACAGAAATAAATTCATCCGCCAAAATTTTTCACAAAAATAAGGCGTAATTATAAAAGATAAAATATTAAAAAATTTAGGCGGATAAATATATGGCAACAAAAATAAAAAAAGAAAATATTGAAAGGAAGGCAGGGAACACCCTAAGTGGTGTTGTAGTTTCAGACAAAATGGATAAAACTGTAGTGGTATCTGTTTCACGTTTTGTGAAGCATCCTAAATATGGAAAGTTTTATAAAATAAATAAAAAATACAAAGCACATGATGAAGAAAATAAATATAAAATAGGGGATAAAGTAGAAATAACTGAAACTAGACCAATTTCCAAAGATAAAAGATTTAAAGTAGTTACATTATTAAAATAAATTTTCCGCCAGAGGCGGACAGGTATGATTCAAACAGAAACATTAGTCAAAATAACAGATAATGCTGGAGGCACCGTAGGAAAGGTGTTTAAGATTTTAGGTAGTTCAAAAAAGAGATATGCT
>Ga0265296_1004199_pt1 | contig 12678 bp, 11 predicted proteins | sample MunlanPumphouse1_FD_189073 | JGI IMG/M metagenome (GOLD analysis project Ga0265296, IMG submission 189073) | Groundwater microbial communities from a municipal landfill in Southern Ontario, Canada - Pumphouse #1 | ecosystem: Environmental > Aquatic > Deep subsurface > Groundwater | place... | reverse complement strand
TGGCTTCCACTAACAGAATTACTTCTGTCAATGGCAAGATTTGGGTGCTGGATTGGTGGCTTACCATTATCCAGTTCGGATTTTCACCGACAACAAATCAAAGAGCTTACTTGGCGCACTCATTTTATCCCTCCATTGTTTTACCGCGTTATATAATAAGGTTATCTTCTACCGCTGCAGCCGCTTCATCTGATTATCCTTTCTGCTCAATCTGTTTTTGCACTAATGAGCGTATCTGGACAAGCAGCCTTTCCTTAAAGGTTGCCAAGGAATCGATATTTTCTCCCGAGACGCCTAAATCCATAGCTACGTCGAGCAGGCCCTTTAAGATCACATTATAAGAAAGCTTGTGGCCCGCCGAAAAAAGCGCGTCCTTGCCCATCTTATCCATAAACTCCACCTCTTCGCGGTTAAGCATGGTGATTACGCGGTGCTTGCTTAAATCAAACTTTTCTTTAGTTTTTCCGTTCATGTTATCCACCCCCTTATTTAGTTACTACTGAAAAACCCCTCTATCTATACCGTATATTGTAGTTGCCCGATTTATCGGGCCTAAATAAATTGGGCAACTACAGGAGTTTTTCAGCGTTAATTAGTTATCCAACTGCACCTCGTTTTTGTCCCGATTCGCTCGTCCTTCGTCGCTTTCCTCCTTATGGACGATCCTGAACGCAGTGAAGGATCTAGCTCATCGGGATTATTTCGCGCATTGACTTACTCACACTAACGTGTTCGTAAGTCAAGCGCTCAATAAAAAAAGCCCTAAGAGTAATCTTTAGGGCTTATATTTTCTTCCCCTTTGGCAGCCCCTCTATCCTCATAATACAGGACAGGTAGCTTTGCGCCCCAAGATTACTCTTCCCGACGCTCGTTATCGCCCGGTCGGGATCCCGCTCCCTTTTAAGGAGTATCGGGATGGTTTACCTTTGTCAGTAGGACAAACAATCCAAATTGTCAACACATTCGCTTTCGCTTTAGCGTTGATACTGAGCGAAAATATGCACTTAGCATATTTGCCGAATGTATCAAATTATCAATCTACAAAACAAGTATAACATATTTTTGCTGGTAATTTCAAGGGCGGGGATGATTATTTCATTTACTGCGCTTTATTGGCTGGATTTTAATGCTTTTAGAGGAGAGGTATTCAAATGCCTTTTTTATCTCTTCCTTGTCTCCTTCGATTTCCAAAAATGCCCAGCCCGAAGACATGGAGAATGACGCCTCAATAATATTCAGGTTGATAGCGAATTTTTTACAGAGAGAGCAAATTACTGATTCGTCCTGCAGTTTACCCGGGAAGGTCAAGCCGATAGCCATCTGCATTTTTTGCTCCTTAAAATTGAATCTACCTCTGATGTTTAGGCGAAATTTTTTGAGCACATTAAGTTTTTATTTAGCGAAATCCCGCGTCAGCGGGAACCCGCGCTATTGCGCATGGGATTACGCTTTCATTGCAGCTCTGCCAACCAGGGCATTTTACGGTTGAGGCCAATCCACTTCTTTACAATCCTCCAACCCATAAAATTAAACATCGCGTTGCGGAAACTCAATTTAGCAAGCAGCGAAATTAGCCGGCTAAGCGAATAAAACCGGGTATAAGCGCGTGTAATATTTACCTGCAGCTGCTTTGCCGATAATAATTTCGGCTTAAAAACCACGTGCTGGCCGTCATAAAGATTCCAGTCGCGGCTGAAGATGCGCTTCTCCTTGCTTAAGTCTTCGTGCACCTTGGTCCCAGGCAGAGGAGTTAGAATCATCATCTGAATTGTATCTATTTTCTGCTTTAAGGCAAATTTCAAAGTATCCCAGATAGTGCCTACATTGTCATTATCACCTCCTAAAACAAACATCCCGTGCACCTTGATTTTATTCTTGCGGAAACTCTTGATCGCGTGAATTATATCCTCAAGGCTTTGTTTTTTCTGGTAAGACTCCAAGGTCTTTAAGTTTACCGATTCAAACCCCACGCAGGCCACCATGCACCCGGCATCCGCCATCAGGCCTAGAAGCCTTTCGTCTTTAGCCACATCGCAGCGCACCTGGCAGGTCCAGTGACGGATTTTATGTTTTAACATCAGCTCCAGTAAATGGTGGGTGCGCTTAGGATTGGCGGTAAAATTATCGTCGCAGAAAAAGAATGATTTGGCATGGCGCGAAGATAGCTCCTGCACCACATTTTCAGCGCTGCGAAAACGGTATTTGCGGCCGAAAAGCTTGGTCACCGAGCAGAAGGTGCAGTCAAAAGGGCAACCTCTTGAAGTGGAAATCGGCATAATTAAGGGCCGCTGTTTATACCCCTTAATCAGGGAAAAATCCGGCTGCGGCAAACTGTCTAAATTCTCCACCGGCGCGCCTAAGACTATTTTCTCTTTGATTGAGCCGTCAACTATTCCCGCGATTACTTCTTCTGCCTCCCCCACCACTACCTGCCGGCAGAATTGCAGCGCCTCTTCAGGCAAAAGGCTGACATGCACCCCTCCCATAATCACTTTTTCTTTGGGAAATTTAGCGGCGATTTCGTAACCGCGCTTGGCAGTGGAAGTAAGAAGGGAAATTCCTATAATATCCGCGTTTAGGCGGGAGTAATCCGGCTTTAAGATTTCCTCGTTGTAAATCTCCACCTCATGGCCCAGATTCTCCAGGATAGTGCCTAGGTATACCGGGCCTAAGAGCGGCATGTGCAGCTTGCTGTAAACATTTGCCTCTCTTGCCGCCGGTTCAATCAAAACTATTTTTGCCATTGCAACAGTATATCACTTTTTTTAAATTATCCAAGAAAATTCAGAAGAGAGGAGAGTTTCCCTGAAATTTTCCATGTGTCATTGCGAGGAACACATTCGCTTCGCTCAGTGTAAACTCCGTGACGAAGCAATCTAAAAAAGGATTGCTTCGCTTCGCTCGCAATGACACTATTATTCGTATCGTAATGCTTCAATGGGGTCTAATTGCGAGGCTTTGCGCGCCGGCCAGAGGCCAAAGGCCACTCCTACGAGCAAAGAAAATACAGTTGAAAGGATCACGGAAAACCCTGATACCTTTACCACCCACCCGGCAAGCACGGTAATTAGCAAGGAGACACCCGCCCCCAGCGAAACTCCGGCAATTCCTCCCAAGAACGACATCAACACCGCTTCAATGAGAAATTGTACTAAGATGTCCTTGTTATTTGCCCCGAGAGCTTTACGTAAGCCGATTTCCCGCGTGCGCTCAGTTACCGAAACCAGCATAATATTCATAATCCCTATACCTCCCACAAGAAGTGAGATAGCGGCAATCGAGCCTAATAACAAAGCCATAGTCTTGGTGGTCGATTCAAAGGCATTCTTGATATCAGCCATATTGCGGATCTGAAAGGAATCTTCTTCGTCTTTACCAAGGCGGTGCTCTTTAATAATCACCTTGGTAATTGCTTCTTGCGCCGCATCCAAAGATTCCGGGCCTTTGGCTTCCGCGAAAATAGAATCAATATATTGCTTGCCAAAAACTCTATACATCGCGGTAGTAATCGGAATCACCACTGTATCATCTTGGTCATGCCAGGAACTTGCCCCTTTTTCCGGCAGAAGCCCGATCACCCGGAAATTAACCAGGTTGATTTTAATAGTTTCGCCAACCGGATTTGAATCTCCGAAAAGCTCACCTGCTACTGTCAGGCCTAATAACGCTACTTTATCCCGGGTTTTTACTTCTTGCTCGGTAAAAAATCTTCCTACGGTAGGCACAGCTGCGCGGATCTCCGCGTAATCAATACCCGCGCCTTCCACTGAAGTATTCCAGTTTTTATTGGCGTAAACAATCTGGCCGCGGCCGGTAACCGAAGGGTAAACTTTTTTAACATCCTCAAGCTTGGCGATTTCTGCGAGATCATTAAAAGTAAAACGGGTAACTGTGCCCGATTGCAGGGAAACACCCTGTGCCCTTGCCGAACCCGGCCTGACTAAAAGCAGGTTCGAGCCTAAAGACGATAACTGCTTCTCTATAGATTCTCTTGCTCCCTGGCCTACGGCAAGCATGGCAATTACCGCGGCAACGCCGATTAAAATACCCAAAATGGATAATAAGGAACGCATTTTATGCGAAAGCATGGCAAAGATTGCCTGGCGCAGATAATCAAGGAATTTAATTTCCGCGGAGGCCTCTTGCGGCTGGGAGAGAATTGAATTTACCAGCTCCCCGTTTAAAGAAGCAGCTTCGACAGAGATACCGGCTCCTTGCTTGGTCTCATCAGAAATGATTTTTCCGTCGCGCACCTGAATTACCCGCCGGGCATGCATGGCCACTTCTTTTTCGTGCGTAACCACAACTACCGTCTTGCCGTTCTGGTTAAGTTTTTTCAAGATGACGATGATTTCCTCTTTGCTTTTTGAATCCAGGTTTCCCGTAGGCTCATCAGCTAAGATGATCAAAGGGTCATTCACCAAAGACCGGGCAATCGCCACCCGCTGCTGCTGGCCGCCGGAAAGCTCATTAGGCCGGTGTGCCAACCTGTCTCCTAGGCCCACCCCCTCTATTTCCTGCTTGGCCTTTGCTTTCAAATGCCGCTTGCCGGCATAGATCAAAGGAAGCTCAACGTTTTCTAAGGCAGTCATCCGCGGCAATAAATGAAACTGCTGGAAAATAAACCCGATATGCCTGTTTCTTAAGACGGCTAATTCTTCATCGCTTAGTCGGGTGATTTCCTTATCTCCCAGGTAATAACTCCCGGAGTCCGGCCGGTCTAAGAGCCCCAGGATATGCATCAGGGTGGATTTTCCCGATCCGGATGAGCCCATAATCGCCACAAACTCTCCCGATGAGATCTTAAGCGATACTCCGTCAAGCGCCTTTACCTCGACATCGCCCATGCGATAGGTTTTAAATATATTTTTTAGCTCGATCATTTAATGAAGCTTTCCCGACTTTGTAGCATGGATTTTTTATAAGTAATTGTAGCCAAATAGGTTCCTTGTTAATCTTATGTTTTAAAGCATCGTGCTAAGGAAAGCTTCTGATTAGTTATTGCTGAAAAACTCCTGTAGTTGCCCAATTTATTGGGCCCGATAAATCGGGCAACTACAATACATAGTATGAACAAAGAGGTTTTTCAACAGTAACTAATTAATCTTGTAATCAAGTTCTTTCCCCCTTTACTACAAACTTGGGAAAGAACTTATCTAATGCGCCGCGCTCCCCCTGCCGGTGCCTCTCCGGGAAGGCATAAAAGGATTAGTGCCTGTATTATTGCTCTTAGGCAGGACATATTTTTTTGATTTGATAACGATTATGTCTTTACTGCCGATCCCGGAAATAATCTCCGTGTTTTTACCGTCGTTAATCCCCAGCTTGACCGCGCGCAAGGCCGGCTCTTTGCCGTCATTTTGTTTTAGGAAAACAAAACTCTCCTCTTTTTCTTTATATATTGCCTCCAGCGGCAGAAGCAATGCCATGTCGCGGCTATTTTCGATAAAATCTATCGTGGTGTTCATGCCGGAGCGGAAAAACGCCGGCACTTCCGCAGGGATCAGGTCAACCTCGTATATGGTCACGTTATTTACGGTTTTAGATTCATAATAGATATGCTCAACAACGGCCTTGATTTTAATATCCGCGTAGGCGTCAAGGCTGATAATTGCCTTTTGCGCCAGCTTGATCTTGCCGATATCGGTTTCATCGACCTGGGCGCGCACAATCAGCTGGTCAGACAACACTACTACCGCATCAGCTGTGGTTACAGCCTGCCCGGGCTGAACCGTAGCTACAATTACTTCGCCGGCAATCGGCGCTAATAAAGCAATCGGCTTATAGGTTTCCTTCCAATATTTTAATTCTTTTCCCCCTTTACCCTGCGCCGCATCCAGCAAGGCTGCTCTCTCAGTAGAACTCATCCAAGCTAAAATCTGCCCGACAACTACCTCTTGGCCTTCCTTAACTAAAACTTCTTCCACGCGGCCGGGAACCGGCGGCTTGATTGCTAAACGGTTCTTTGGCAGGACCGTTCCGGTAGTGGAAATTACTGTCTGAATCGGCCCTATTGTCGGAGATATTTCCTTAAGCAGTTCATCTTCGTTAGGTTTACGCCGCATTTTAATTATTACTGCCGCGGCAATCAGCAAAACTACAATTATTAGAAAGAATGCCTTCTTCTTTTTAGCCATTTTCTATTGTCTCTCCTTTCGCCTGAATCCAGTTTGCCTCAGCCAGTAAAGCGCTGGCCTGGGCATTTAAATAGGCGGTTTTAGCCTGCACTAAATTATCTTCAATAATCGTCCAGTTATCAAAAGCGATAAATCCGATGGAATATTGCGCTTGAGCGATTTTTGAGCGCTCCTCAGTGGCAATCAGAGACTTCCTCTGCACTTCCACATAGTCTATTGTATCCTGCAGGATGGCCCAGGTTTTTTCCAGCGTCAGCACCAGGCCGTCGCGGGTGCTCCTTTGGTTCTCTTTTAATTGATTCAATAAGGCCTTAGCCTGGGAGACTTGCGCCATGCGTAAGCCCCCCTCAAACAGCGGCATTGATAAAACTAGCCCCAGATTCCACTGGTTGCCTCGAGGCTCCCAGGTTTTGCCGTTTTTATTCGCCCCGGCTGAGCCGTTAAGCGCGGGCGCGAAATTCGCGTAGGCAGAGCGCAAGCTAAACTCGGCGGAATTTACCTGAGCAACCAGCTGCTTTAAGGAAGGATGATCTTGGGCGAATTTTACAAAATCCGGTTTTTCTTTAGCGGCATCTGTAATTAAAAAATCTCCTTTTACTTCCAGCGCTGACAGCTCCTGGCGGCCCATCTCTTTTACCAGCGACTGCCGGGCAACCTCAACATTCCTTTTAGCTTGAGAGATTTGATACTTTGCCTGCGCTAAATCTGCATCGGCAGTCAAATATGCCCCCTTGTGCTCCAGGCCCGATTCGTAGCGCAAGGTGATTAATTCTAAGTTCTGCCTTCTGATAGCAAATATTTCCTGGGTAATACGCAGCATTTCCTGAGTTTTAAGCAGGTCAACAAAGGCGCTGCGCAGCCTGAATCTTACCGTGGCGGAAGTAAAATAAAAACTCTGCTGCGATGCTTTGATAGTCTCTCCGGCTGCGCGGACGTTGTTCACGGTTTTATTGCCGTCGAAAATCAGCTGAGTCCCGCTTAGGCCGTAAGAATACGAATCACCGACAGAGCTGCTGAGGTTATTATCTGACCTCGACGTAGAGGCATTTAAATTACTGTTTATCTGCGGCCAAAGCGCGCTGGCGGTAATTTGCTTGCCGGCCTGGGACTGTTTTATTTCTTCCACCGCGGCAATTAGATCCGGATTATTCTTCGCCGCCTCTTTAATACAATCCTGCCAATTAAGGACTTCCTCGGCCCCGGAATTGCCGATTGAAATCAATAGAAGCAGCATAAATATTAAACTAGCCCTCAAATATCTAAACATAATTTTTATCTATGTTCCTGTAGTTGCCCCATTTATGGGGCAAAACACAAATCCGCCCGTTGCCTGATAAATCAGGCAACTACGTTGGGCCCGATAAATCGGGCAACTACCCTAAACTCTTGCGGAATCTAATGGTGCTAAAGCCAACGATCAACACGCCCATCACAAATAGAGGCAAAAGCTGAACCCAGAGAATCTCGATTCCAATGCCTTTTAAAAAGATGCTTCTGATCACTACCAGAAAATAACGCAAAGGATTGATAAAGGTAAACCACTGGATTACCTGCGGCATATTGACAATCGGATAAGCAAATCCGGAGAGCAGGACGGTTGGCATATAAAAAAGAAAAACCGACATCATTGCCTCCTGCTGGGTCGCGGATACTGTGGAAATAAATAAACCTATGCCTAAAGTAGTGAATAAGTATATACAGGTAGAAATTAGCAGTAAAAGCAGGTTTCCCCTTAATGGAATATGAAACCAGAGCACCCCCAGCGTGGTAATCAAAGTAATCTGGACCAGCGCTATAATCGCAAAAGGCAGCAGTTTGCCCACAATCAACTCAATAGGCAAAATCGGGCTGACAATCAACTGTTCCATAGTGCCGATCTCCTTCTCCTTTACTATTGCCATGGCCGACAATAAAAGAGACATCATCGTCACAATGGTGGCAATTACTCCCGGCAGGTAATAATTCGTCGAGATAAGATTTTCGTTAAACCAGGCGCGATCCCTTAGGTCTACGCTGGGCAGAGATTGCATCCAACCCTTTATTTCAATTTCCCGCTTTAACCAATCATACTGGTAATTGCTGACAATGGTATTAGCATAGCCCATGACCACCATCGCCGTATTTGAGTCTGTGCCGTCAAAGGCCAGCTGAATACTGGCGTCTTTACCGGCGTTAAGCGCGCGGCCGAAACCGCGGTCAATGCGGATTACTACGCTGCACAACCCTTTATCAAGCACCGTATTCTGCTCATTACCGCTTGAGATATAATGTTCCGGGACAAAATATTTAGAGAAGGTAAACCTGCGCAAGAGCTCACGGCTTTCTACGGTGTTATCCCGGTCAAAAATTGCCGTAGGGACATAGGTGATGTCTTTATTCGCGGCGTAGCCAAAAAGGATGATCTGCACCAACGGGGTGATAAAAATCACCGTCTTCATCCGCGGGTCGCGGAAGATTTGTTTGAATTCCTTGACCAGAATTGCCTTTACCCTTTCAAACATGTTAGGCCACCTTCTTCTTAAATCTCTTTATTGCCCAGCTAAGCATTAACGCAGCAAATAAAAATAAAAAAAGCGCCTCATCCCACATAGTGCGCATCCCTCCGCCCTTTAGGAACAACTCTCTTAATACCACGATATAATAACGCGCCGGGACTAGATAAGTGAACGCCTGGACCGCCTTAGGCATATTAAAAATCGGGTAAATAAACCCGGAAAGCAATAAAGTCGGTATCATCGTAGTCAAACTAGCCAGCTGCGAAGCCATGAGCTGTGTTCTGGCAACTACAGAGATCAATATTCCCTGCGATAATGCCCCGGTAAGAAAGAGCGAACTTAGAATCGCAAGCAAAAGATAACTGCCTCGGAAAGGCACGAAGAATAAAAACCGCGCCATTATTGCGGCTATCATCAAATCAAGAAATCCTATGGCAAAATATGGTATGAATTTACCGATAACCAGCTCCGGGGCTTTTACCGGAGTGGAAATCAACTGCTCCATAGTTCCCCGCTCCCATTCCCGGGCAATACAAATAGAGCTAAGCAATGACGCGATAATCATAATGATCATCGCAATCACTCCCGGGACAATAAACCAAGTGCTGGTCAGCCCCATATTAAACCAAATTCTTGAACGTGCATCCACTGACCGGGGCGGATTTTGGCCGTGCTGAGCGAAGGTTGAACTTAAAAGCTCTACATTATACCTAGACACTACGCTGCGCACATACCCCATAGCAATAGTTGCGGTATTGGCATCGCTGCCGTCGACAATTAACTGCAGGGGCGCGATCTTACCGGATTCAAGTTGACGGGAGAAATCTTTGGGGACCACTAGCGCCATCAAAACCTCTCCGCTGTCTATCATATGCTCGATATCGCGGTAATTATCGGTATAGGCAACGATTTTAAAAAACTTAGAATTTTTAAAATTAAGCAGGAAATCACGCGTAAGCTTCGAAGATGCGTCCTGATTCCAGATAACGGTGCGCACGTGGTCAATATCTAAAGAAAGCCCGTAGCCAAAAATCAAAAGCAGGAAAACCGGGATCGCCAAAGCTAAAGCCAGCGAGCGCGGGTCGCGTTTGATCTGGATAAATTCCTTCCAGGCTATTGCCTTAATTCTTTTTAGGCTCTGCGCGGTCATATTCTTCTATCGAGGAAACAAATACGTCTTCTAATGAAGGAGAAATTTTATGCACCTGGAATTCTCCGGCGTTTTCTTTACGCAGGAATTCATTTATCGCCGGAACTGCTTTGGCGCTGTCAAAGACAATACAGTGGATATCCGCTCCGAAAAACGCGGCTTCCTTAACCCCTTCAATTTTACTAATATTCTCCAGCCAGTCCTGGGCTTTAGCGATATTGATCTCCAGCACTTCATTCTTCATGCAGTTATCCTTCATCTCCTGAGGGCTGCCCTGGGCAATAATTGTGCCATGATAAATTAATACCATACGGTTACAGTTTTCCGCTTCGTCCATATAATGCGTGGTAACAAAGACCGTCACTCCCTGTCCGGCAAGTTGCTTAATAATACTCCAAAAATTAGCGCGGGTGAGAGGGTCTGCGCCAGAAGTCGGCTCATCAAGAAAAAGAATCTTAGGTTTATGTAAAAGCGCACAACCCAACGCAAGGCGCTGTTTCCAGCCGCCGGCAAGCGTCGAGGTCAGGTTTCGCTCCATCCCCTCTAAACCGGCAGTGCGGATGGTGGCACTAAAGCGCTCTTTCTTCTCTTGCCCAGGGATTTTGTATATACCGCTGTAAAAATTAATATTTTCCTCTACGGTCAAATCGTCGTAGAGAGAAAATCTCTGCGACATATAGCCAATATGCTCTTTAATCTTATGCTGCTCTTTAGTAATATCAAACCCGCCTACCTGCCCGCTGCCTGAAGTAGGAGGAATAATTCCGCAGAGCATCCTGATAGTAGTGGATTTACCTGCGCCGTTGGGGCCAAGAAAGCCGAAAATCTCACCTTTTTTAACCTCAAAATTAATCCGGTTAACCGCAATAAAAGCGCCGAATTTTTTTTCCAGGCCCTGCACGCTTACGGCTATCTCACTCAAGGTTGTTGTCCTTCATATTCCTTAATTATCGTAATAAAAGCCTGCTCTAAGGTCTTGGCAGAGCGTTCTTTTTTAATCTTATCCGGGGTATCGCAACGCAGCAGCTTTCCTTTATGCATCAGGCCGACCCTGTGGCAGCGTTCAGCTTCGTCAAGGTAACAGGTAGAGCAGAAAATAGTGACTTTTTCTTTAAGCAGCTCGTATAGTATATTCCAGAAATCCCTGCGGGAAACCGGGTCAACTCCGTTAGTGGGTTCATCGAGAAATAAAACTTTCGGGGTATGGATAAGAGCGCAGGCAAGCCCTAATTTCTGTTTCATCCCGCCGGAAAGTTTCCCTGCAAAACGCTGCTTAAACGGCAAGAGCCCGGAAAATCCCAGCAGCCGTTCGATATCCTGCGCGCGTTTTTCTTTTGCTACTCCGTAAACATCAGCGTAAAAATTGATATTTTCCATCACGGTTAATTCCTCATAAAGCCCGAAGCGCTGCGACATATAAGCAATATGCTCTTTTAATGCTTCGGCCTGCTTTACGGTATGCTGGTTATAAACCCAGGCCTGGCCTTCGGTAGGATCTAAGATCCCGGTTAAAAGCCGCATGGTGGTGGACTTGCCCGCCCCGTCTGGCCCGACTAAACCGAAAATCTCCCCTTCCTCAACCTCAAGGTTCAGATGGTCAAGGGCAATTAAATTACCGAATTTACGGGTAAGGTTTTCGCTCTTTATAGTAACCATATTAGTTAATATTGTAGTTGCCCGATTTATCGGGCCTAAATAAATTGGGCAACTACAGGAGTTTTTCAGCAATAACTAAATTATTATATAGGCGTCCGCAGGCATACCGGGCTTGAGGTCTAAACTGGAATTATCCACCTTAACCTTTATCCGGTAGACATACTTCACCCTTTCTTCGGTAGTCTGGATGTTTTTAGGAGTAAATTCCGTCTGGCTGGAGATAAATGATACCCGGCCGTCATATTTCTTGCCGCGGTAACTGTCTGTTTGCACATAGGCCTTCTGGCCTAATTTAACTTTGCCGAGGTCAGTTTCGTTAATATAGGCGGTAACCCAGATATCGTCTAAGTTTACCGCGGTAACAACCGGCGCGCCGGCCTGCACCACTTCGCCGGGCAAAGCGCTTTTTACCAAAACGTAGCCATCCAGCGGGCTGGCTAAATCTGTCCAGCCTAACTTTGTGTTCGCCAGCTCTAAAGAAGCGCGCAGCTTTTTAATATTGGCTGAGTCAGTATCCATCTGAGTCTTTGCTGTGTCGCGCTTCTGGGCGGAAATCGCCCCTGCCTTCAGCAGGTTTTCCGCCCTGATATAGTCATCATGGTCAAGCTTATACTGGTATTCTGCCAGCTTTAACGCCGCTTCTGCTTCAGCCTTAACCTTGCTTAGCTCGTCTTTATTCAGCCGGGCGACAATATCGTCTTTCTTTATCACCATGCCCTCGTCAGTCAGAAGCTCAGTCATCTGCCCGTCTACCCTGAAAGAGATGCGCACATCATTGCCTTCGATATTGCCGGAGACCTTGATCGGCTTGTTGTTCTTGCCTTGCTCTTTTAATATGAAAATAACTGCCGCTAAAGCAGCCATCAGTAAGATCCCCGCCACGATAATAAATTTCATTCTTTTCTTAATTTTCATTTAACCTCCTTTAGTGAGCACTCGTTCTGTCAAAAGTTTTATCTTCTAATCTATCTAGTTAACGCTGAAAAACTCCTGTAGTTGCCCAATTTATTTAGGCCCGATAAATGGGGCAACTACAATATATGGTATGGACAGAGGGGTTTTTCAGTGGTAACTATCTATCTTTTGTTTTTCCAGAATGTTGCGCCAATTGAAATACCCTCCCCCTTGTGGGGAGGGATAGGGAGGGGGAATTTTAAACGTTCTTCGATCTTTTGCGCCACCCCATCCAAATTCTCAAGGACATCGTTGTTCCAAAACCTTAAAGCCCCAAAGCCCTGGC
>Ga0265296_1004198_pt1 | contig 12679 bp, 8 predicted proteins | sample MunlanPumphouse1_FD_189073 | JGI IMG/M metagenome (GOLD analysis project Ga0265296, IMG submission 189073) | Groundwater microbial communities from a municipal landfill in Southern Ontario, Canada - Pumphouse #1 | ecosystem: Environmental > Aquatic > Deep subsurface > Groundwater | place: Canada... | reverse complement strand
GGTTCAATTCCGCGCAACGGCTCATGAGTCGGTAATAAATTAGTTCAGCTGGTACCCCGCAAATGCGGGGCATGGTAAGGAGTAGGTCCGCGGTTCAATTCCGCGCAACGGCTCATGGATGATAAGGGTGGATACCAAAGCGGTCAAATGGGGCAGACTGTAAATCTGTTGGCTTACGCCTTCGTAGGTTCGATTCCTACTCCACCCACATGCTAGACTTGCTACTTAATAATTTTTTCTACTGCAACTCTAAAATTTCAGCTGCAAAATCCAAAAAGCTCCTCTGCTTATATTATCATATAAACCTCGTCGATTTTTGAATTTTTCGCTTGAAATTTTTGCGTTTCGCAACGAAAAATTATTAAGCAACAAGTCTAATTAATAAAAAATAATATTATGTCGCAAGATAATTTAATAAAGATGGAATGCACGGTCTGCAAGCGCGTTAACTATTTTTCGAGAAAGAATAAAAAAACTCTTAAAAACAGGCTTGAACTTAGTAAATTTTGCGTGCATTGTAAAAAGCACACCAACCATAAAGAAACCAAATAAACATGCAGGCGGCGAGTTCCGCTCGCCGCTAAAATCAGGAAGCCATAAACGCAGGCGATTATACTTTTATTTCAGATAAAGCGTAAGCGGGTGTCGTATAATGGTAGTACAGAGGTCTCCAAAACCTCTTGCGTGGGTTCGATTCCTACCACCCGTGCCAAAAAGATATTTGGCGAAGAAGCATATTTGTCACCGTTAATAAAAATAAAAGGAGGTAAAAAAATGGTTCTTTTAAATCAGAAAAAGGAGTCCGAATCCTGGGGCGCGTCGGCAAAAGAAACTGTAGTATTAAATTTTTTGTGCGGGTTATTATTGAGGACGTTAGATAGAAAAAGATACCTTAGAAAGACCAGTAAATTACCGCCCGGAATGGTAATTTCCAAAGAAAAGCTTTCTGATAAGCGTTGCCCGACTTTTGTTGAAATAAATTTCCGGGAAGAGGAAGAGTATCTTTTTATCGAATTCGGTTATGAACCAGTAAATGTTTTGGGCGCGGTCACCACCGAATTTAATTGTTATTCGCCGTGCGTAATAGTGGCCAGCGGCAGACATTTATGGCTCGAACCTGATCCGCCCAAAATAATGTCTTACACAGGCAAGGAATGGGCAAAGGACGCGCCTAATTTTAGGGCGTGGATAGTTGAGGCTAATAATCCGGGGTTTAAATCCGGGCATCTGCTCGCTCAAGTAGATGGAGATGAAGAAGTGAGGCAGACTATATTTATGATAGAGAGTATTATGTATGTAAATATAGAAAAAATTTTATTGATGTAATTTTTAAGGCACAATATGTTTTTTAGCAGATTGTGCCTTTTTATTTAATATTAGCTAAATTTTTATATTATTTTAATAAAATTCATTATTTTATTGGCTTTTTTTATTAGATAGTGTATAATGCCTAATAGATATAAGGGTTTATTAATAATTTAAAATAATTCTTCCGCCAAGCGGAAGATAAAAGAAAAATTATGTCAAAATTGACAAAGTCTCAAATCATGGATGCCATGGCGGCCGAGGCTGGCATGAGCAAAAAAGACACGGCTAGTTTTATGGAAAAATTAGCCAATTTAGCCTTAAAAGAGGTTAAAAAGAATGGTGAGTTCGTTTTACCAGGACTTGGTAAATTAGTTAAGATCAACCGCGCGGCCAGAATGGGCAGAAACCCGGCCACCGGCGAATCCATTCAGATTAAAGCCAAGACTGTGGTTAAATTTAAAGTTGCCAAAGCGGCCAAAGAAGCAGTATTGTAAAACACTATTGTCATTCCCGCGACCTGTCCCGAGCCTTGCCGAGGGAAGGCGGGAATCCAGGAGTATATAGTTTGTACAGCTTAATTCTGGATTGCGGGTCAAGCCCGCAATGACGAATTATAAATAAAAACACCCCTTCCGCCAGTTGGCGGATGTAGGGGTGTTTTTATATATCTGTGTTGGTTTTTTATCTTTTGGCTCTCCGCCTTCGCTAAAGCTACGGCGGACAAGCTGCTTATCTTTTCGCTCCGGAGTAGGCGATGGCTCTGACTATATCCCAGGCCGTGGCGCTTACCGGGTTGTGGCCGTAAATGGCTTTAAAGCTTTTGATGGCGGCTTTTTCGCTATTGGTATTTCTATTAGTCGGCCTTAAACCATAGGAGATTACGGTAACCGCGGCATTGTCATTCGGTTGTTTCATGTCAGGCGAGCGCTTATAAACTTTCTTAAATTCTACAGCGGCTTTAGTTTCAGCGGCTGTATTTTTTTCGCTCGGCCATCTGCCGTTGCCGATTTTTATGGCATCAGACCATTCGGCTGCAGTCGCGGGAACTTTGCCGAAAGCTGATTTATATGAATTAACCACGCCGGCGCGTTCGCCAGCGCCTAAAATTTTAGTGGTCGGGGTGCCGTAATTAACGAAATTGGTAATCGCGTCTTTAACCTCGGCCGTAATGTTTTTTAGGCCGCTCACAAGATTGGCCGTATACTTTTTTTCGGCCGCGGCTTCAGCTTTGGCGTTTTGCATGGCTCCGACGGCTGCCAGGACTGATTCAACGCTGCGTCCGGCGATAGTAGCGGCTTCAGCTACAATATTCTTTATCTGTTCAGCCGCTTTGGTAGCCGCGCTGGCTGGGGTGGCTGGAGTGGCCGGGGTGGCGGGCGTTGCTGGAGTTGCCGGGGTAGCTGGGGTGGCTGGAGTGGCGGATGATCCGCCGCCGCCTCCACTGGATGCTACTGCCGGAGGATTACAAGAGGTTGAAGTGCTAGCCGAGGCCGCTGATAGGCTGTAAGGGTTAGAGCAAGTAGCTACGCCGCAACTCGGGATAGTGTAAGTGCCACTACTTTCATAATAGGTAGCGGCGCCGGTAACCGTAGTACAAAGCGCGGAACAGCTAGCAGTGGTCGAAGGCACGACAGTGTAGGTTCCGGCGGTGGTTGGCAGGGTAACATAGCTAGTGCCGGGCGTGGTATTTAGCGCGCAAGCAACCGTAGTGCCGCCGGAGTTTACCTTAATGCTTATTACCAATGGGTCCGCCGAGCCGACTTTAAAGGTTCCCGGGTTAGTTACCGTGAAGACTCCGCTAGCATAATTCCAGCTTTCAGCATTAGCGCCGCTTATAATCAGTAAATCCTTAGTTATATCACCCGCGACCGCAGATACGGTTATATTGCCATCCGCCACAAAGTCATTAGTCGCCGCCATTACCGGAAGAGCCAAGAATAAAGCCAAGACAGTTATTACTAGAAATTTTTTCATAGTTTTAATTGAATTAATGTCAGGATATTATCCTAACAGGCTTTATTTAATGGCCATCCAAGCCCAGGTACGAGAGGCGATAGTTACCGGGGTAGAAGTGCTGGTGTTAAATACTTGTACTTGAATAACACCGCTACCAGTGGAAGAGGCGCTATTAAAGGCAACATACGTCTCTAAATTAGACGGGGTTAAAAATACCTTGTAAGTGCTGTCAACGCCGGTGGCGGTGCAATTAGTTGTAGTGGCTACTCCGGCTCCGAGCGAGGTGCCAAAATTTACTGCGCAGGTGCCGAATAAAAGTCCGGCAACAGCAGTGCCTCCGCCGAAAGAAGCTAAAGTTGATGACGCGTTAACTAAAGTAGTAAGACCGGTTACGCCTAAGGTGCCGGCAACCGTAGAATTGCCCAACTGCGCGACTACTTGGCCGGATCTGCCAACATTAATTGTGGTAGCCGTGGTAGTGCCGATGTTTAAGACGCCAGCCGAGTCCAAGCCGTAAGCGGACGGGAAAGTCAGGTTGCCTTTAACGGCCACAGTAGCCGCGGTTGAGCCGAGGTTGATGGTAGTGGCCGTGGTAGTGCCGATGTTTAGAATGCCACCCGCGACCGTATCCAAGCCGTAAGCGGCTCCCACGGTAACACCTTTGCTAACAGCCAAAGTGCCAGTTAAAGTAGTGGCTCCCGCCGCTAAAGTGCCGGCTGTCTCAATATTCGCTCCGATAGTAGTTACCGCTCCGACAATTCCAGCCGTAGCCAGCGTAGCAACCATGGAGGCGATAATCACCTGGAGAAACAGTTTTGATTTAATTAGTTTTTTCATAGTCTTTTTAATTTCTTAGTTGGTTAATAAAAATTAATATTTAGGCCTAACAGAATATTAATTTTTATTAGATTTTTTTATTTATTAATTAATTTATCAAGGATTTTTAAATTATCATCACTTTTAAAGTGATTCGACTTTTGATAATTTGGTTTGATAAATAGTTGTTTTAAGTTGTCATTGCGACTTCGGTGAGCTCGGTTCGACTGAGCTCACCGAAGTCAGCCGAACCGAGCGACCGTAGGGAGCGAAGCAATCTCACTAACATTTAAATAAAATAAATCTTCATCACAGGAATAATCTATATTTTTAATAAATAGTGTGTGAGATTGCTTCGCTTACGCTCGCAATGACAAGGTGCGTGAGATTGTCATGGCTACGCCAGATCTCGCGTAGCGATGACTTCGTCGCCTGTCCGCCAATCAGCTCGGCGGAACAGGCTTCTCGCAATGACAGGGCGGGGGTGCTTCGGCGGACAAGCAAGCTTATCTTTTCGCTCCACTATAGGATATGGCTCTGACTATATCCCAGGCCATTGCTGAAATCGGCGCATAGCCGTAAAAATACTTAAATGATTTAATGGCGGCTTTTTCACTGTTTAAGTTTCTATCAGCCGGCCTTAAGCCGTAAGCAATTACGGTTACGGCCGCGTCGTCGTTTTTATTTTGGCGGTTAGGGTCTCTTCCGTAGATTTTTTTAAAGGCTTTGGCCGCGGCCGTTTCTACGGTTTTGTTAATTTCCGACGGCCATCTGCCATTGGCGATTTTTATGGCGTCGGCCCACTCATTGGCTGTAGCCGGCAGTTTGCCAAAAGCCGATTTATAAGAATTAATCACGCCGGCGCGTTCGCCAGTACCTAAAATTTTAGTGGTCGGGGTGCCGTAATTCACGAAAGCGGTAATGGCGGTTTTCATTTCAGCCGTGATGTTCTTTAGACCAGCGACCAAACTGTTTGTATATTTGGTTTGACTGGCGGCTTCAGCTTTGGCGTCTTTCATGGCTCCGACGGCGGCTAAGACTGATTCAACGCTGCGTCCGGCAATAGTAGCGGCTTCAGCTACGATGTTCTTCACCTGTTCAGCCGCTTTGGCAGCCGCGCTGGCAGGAGTAGCCGGAGTCGCGGGCGTGGCGGGAGTGGCGGGGGTTTCACTGGGCGTGGCGGGAGTTGCCGGAGTGGCCGGAGTGGCAGACGATCCGCCGCCGGACGGGCTAATGACAGCGCCGCCGGAAGAAACGCAAGTACCGCCTGATGCCGTATAGCCGGAATTACAGGTTAAGGTACAACTGGCGCCGGAAACCGTTCCATTAGTAACTGAACTGCAGGTAGTAGCGGTACTGGTGGCTGTAGCGGCAGACTCACCGCTTGAGTTGCTGGCGGTGATTTTGTAATTATAAGCAGTATTGCCAGATAAACCTGCATTGGAATAAGTTACAGTTGATTCGCCGCTAACGGTAGTTATATACGGCAAAATACCATTGGTTCCGGTGTTACGATAGATTAAATAATTAGTCGCTCCGCTAACCGCAGTCCATGACAAATTAATTGTGGCATCGCCATTTTTGGCAGTCGTTAAGCCGGTTGGCGTGGCCGGCGCGTTAGCGGCGGTAGGCACAATCGGGGCGAAATCGGTTAAATGGGTAACTTTGGCGGTTAAAGTATTATTGGTGGTGTCAAGCGTGGCGGCTACCGGATCCCAGGTATTTGAAGAAGTGTTCCAAAAAGCCAGCTGTAAATTATTTTCCGAGCCGGCCGGTATATCCGAGTCGCTGTAAGTAATGGAAATTTCAATGGAATTGCTTAAACTGGTAACCGCGGTGCCGTTAGAATCAGTTACCAAAATTCTTTTGGTTGAAGTGCCGATTGGGGAGGCGTTTAAGGTGGACGGCGGGATAATTGACGGTTTGGCCACGGTCATAGAAACATTGGTACTGCCGGTGCCTAAAGCATTGGGCGGAATGTTCACGGAAACGTCTGACTGGGAAATAACTCCGCCGGTAGTTGGCACGAAACTGTTCATTTTCGGCGCGTTATAACTACAGCCGCTAATCGCGGTTAAAGAAATATTTACTCCCGTGTTCGCGCCGGTTTTGGCCGTGCCGCTTGAAGGAGTTTTGCAAGGAGAGTCGGCATAGACCGTCCAAGTGCCGGAATCAACGGCTAATGAGTAAGTACCGTCGCCGCTTAATTCCGCGCCCATCCAACCGGTGTTATTAGCCCTGACTGCCCAGACGAAGCCTTCGCTTAAAGCCGTGCCGCCGGAAGAAACCGTGCCGGAAATAGTGTCTGAAGAGGCAGTCAAAGTTAAGTCTTGAGTGGTGTTAGCGGCAATAGACGTTAGGGTCACCGGCGCGCTGGTATAGCCGGTTAAATTCGCGCCCACCATGTAACTAAAACTTGAAGGAATTTTCATTGAATAAGCGCCGGTGGTGGCATCGGCCGTGGTGGTAAATTTTCCCGGGCCATCGGTTCTTGACGCCCAGACGGTAGCATTTGCTCTGGTAGTACCGCTTAGAGTTATTATGCTGGGTAATAATATAGTAAGATCAGAAGTCGCTCCGGCCACGATGGTGGTGGTGGTGGCGTTAACATTGGCGGCTAATGAAGTTAAGTTGCCGAACATCGGCGTGCCAACATCAAGCCGATAACTGCCAGCCGGCAAATTGAATTTTGTGACCAGGTCGGCGTTAGAGGTGGTCGCGGTCCAGGTGTTAGAGCCGTTGCCTTTTCCGGTCGTTGGGTTAAAAGCCCAGGCAAAAATTTCGGTCAGGCCATAAGTATTGCCGCCGGTAATTTTAATTTGCAGATAGCCCTGGGCTAACGGCGTAAAGTCTACGCTGGTAGTCGCGACCGACACATCCGCGTTAGTTATAGAACCAATAAAGCCCATGCTTTCCGACCAGGCGTCAATCGTATAGCCGGTTCCGACCGGCACTCTTAGGGTATAGGTGCCGTCGCTTCTGGTCATGGTGCTGTTTTGGCCGGTTGAGTTAAAAGCATGCATATGCACGCCTTCATAATTAGTCGCTCCGGTATGCACCTGTCCCTTAATAGTTACAAAATTTCCCGCGCTAATGGCAAAATCTTTGCCTGTGGCGTTAACCCCCGGAACAATACTTACACTCGGTATGGCGGTTAAAGGACCATAGCCAGGAGCAAAAGCCTCTACCCGGTAAGTATCGGCCGGCACATAAAGAGTATAGACGCCAGAAGCATTGGTTAGAGTTTGATTAAAACTGCCGTTTGAGCCCTGTGCCATCACCGAAGCTCCTTTAATGGGAAAAGTATCAGGATCGGTAATTGTGCCGGTAATATAGGTGGTAGCCTGCTGAACTACAACAGTTTTGCTAACAGTAGTATCGGTGCTTAAAATATTAACCGGATATTCTTTAAATCCGCCCGGCATCATTAATTGGATGGTAAAAGCGCCGGTCGGAACTTTTAGCTGATAGACTTTTACGCCGCTGACTACGGTAGTGCTGCAGACGCCTTGTCCCCCGGGCCCTTTCATATCCGAGCCGGCCCGCCTGATGCCTAAGCAAGGCATGGGCGGCGTGGTTTCGTCAATAACTGAATTATCAGAACTGCGCCTTAAGGTAACGTTTAAAGTTTTGTCCGCGACCGCGAAAGCGACAGAACTAAGCGTGGTGGTGGCGGTGCCGGCTGATATGTAAACCGGGCTGACCGCCGGAGTCCAATATTGCGTTGTGCCGCTGGCAATGGTTCCGCTCGGAGTTTCAAAAGCAATCTGCCAGGTATCGCCTGATTTAACCGGTAATTTAAAATAGCCGGTGCCGGTAGCGCTTAAGCCTTGGGTTAGATAAGCCGGGCTCGAAAAAACCGGTGAAAATGATTCAACCGAACCGGTATAACCCCTGGCGAAAATTTGTTCAGTACCGCTGGATATGCCGCCGGTAATGGTGCCTCGGATTTCTCCGTCCGGCACTTCAAATGTCGGAGTGGTAGTGGCGGTTTCGGCGCCGGTAACGTTTATTTGAATCTGGGCGGGTGGGATGTAGCTGGCGAAAAACGAAGAATTAGTGTTGCTGAAAGGCATGACAAATAAGATATAAGTGGCGCTTAGTAAATTACTATAGGTAAAAGTGCCGTTGGCGGCAATTTTTTTTGTGCCGGCGAAAAATTGCAAATCTGGACAGCCCATGCCGACCTGCAGTTGCGCTGCTTCCTCGGCCGTAACCGTTTGCAAAACGCCATTAGCGCGCCTGACTTTTACCGTGCCGATGACGGTATTATTACCGCCGATCTGGATAGTTTCAACCGGCGGCGGCGAGCTATCACCCATAGCCGGTTCGCCCCAATATGACCCGTCAACTAAACCGCCGCCGGCAATGGTGGTAAATATTTTAAAACCGCTATAAGCCCCTTTGGTCGGATTAGTAATATTGCCGACCTTAAAGGTTACCGTGGAAGTGGCGGCCGGGTTAATCGCGCCGTTCAACAAGGTTAAAATTACCTCGTTGAAGCCATTAGCGCTTGATTTGGTTATGGAGGTGGAGGCCACTTGCGCCGAACCGCCAATAACAATCGCTTGGTCTGAAGTCGTGGCGTTAGCAAAAACACTGGAATAGCCAACCGGCGGGAAATTAAAATGTATTTTATCGCCGACATTTAGAGTGGTGCTGGCGGTATAGGAAGCGGTATATTCTACTCCGGTCGCGCCGGCGGCATAACTGCTGGCGGTAATCGTCCAATCAGTAATAACTCCGCCTCGCCTGGTTACGGTAGCGGCAGAGGTTGTAGCTGAATCAAGGTCGGAGGCGCAACCGCCGGTATCACCATTGCCCGGAACACCCGGAGTGGTTAAAACGCAAGTTCTAACCGACCAAGTTTTGGGCCCCATATCCGTCGTGTTTATCATAGGATTAGTCAGACCCTTTATATCTATAATAAAATTATTGGCCGCGCTGGTTTGCGTGGTAGTGGCCACAATAATTATTTTTCTTTGATTACCGTTGCGCCACATCAGCTGAGTGCTGGTGGCAAACTGTAAAGCATCTCCACCCAACGCCGTAGTGGAGGCGGTAAGAGTGCTAAAATCCCACAGGTTATTGCCCATGGCCGGAAAAGTAATTTCCACGGCGCTAGTGGAAGTGGAAAGAGCGGTTACGTTATCAATCGTGAATCGCCAGGTAGCATTGGCCTGGCCGACTAAATTATCAACATTGGTAACCGCCGGCGCTACGGTAACTGAAGTTAAAGCCGCCGCCCGCGCCGGATTGGCGGACAGAATGACAGCGCTAACTACGAATAGCGCAACTGTAAAAAAGACGAGATATTTTTTCATATGATCTTTGGCTATGCTCGCTTGCGGCATAGCAGTTAATTTAGTTTAAAAATAAAAAAACCGGCAAGTAAAAAATTAGCCGATTTTTATATATAATAAAATATTAAAAATTCTATTCAGTTTTATCTGAAATAATAAATTGTAAAAATAAGACATAAGCTTGGGGATAAGTCTTTAAAATAGTTTTGTTAATATTATAACATATAGTAATTTTAAGGGCAAATAAAAACCCCCGGGGTTAGGGAGTAGTATGTCATTGCGAGGAGTCCGTTCCGCCAGCTGGCGGACGTGGCGACGAAGCAATCTAACGTACTATTTATTAAAATTATAGATTGTTCCTGCAATGAGGGTTTATTCTATTTAAATTGTTCGTGAGATTGCTTCCCCAGGTCAAACCTGGGGCTAAAGGCGCTCGCAATGACAGGGCAGGGAAGGTTGCGGTTAAACTGGATTCGCGGGAATGATAAAGCTACGTGTTCCACTTATCCACATACTGGCCTAAACCGAATTGATTTAGCTTGTTTTTGAGTTTGGTTTTGGTATGCAAATAGGCGATTAAAGAGGGGAAATCAATTAAATAGCGGTTGCCGATTATTTTGTATTTAACGTTATTAAATTGAATGGCGCGGCGGATAGTTTTAGTTTGTACGCCGCCGATTTTTGCCGCTTCGGACACAGAAAGCCAAATGGGCGTTTTAATCTCATTATTATCGTATTTTTCATTATTTGGTTGAATTTGGGTTTTTTCTTCTGCCATATAGTTAAGTCTACAAATTTGTGGACTTAAGTTGATAAAATACCTTATTTAGGGTTGAAGTTTATGAATAATTTGACTTTAGTCTACAAGAATGTAGACTAAAGTTTTTGAATATTATTATTTACACTTTAGCCAAAGTCCACGTTATCCTAGACTAAAGTAAGTTATTTCCATTTTTGCATATTATTTTTAAGAATGCAAGAGGGGGGGGTGGATGTCATCCTGGAGTTTAGCAATTTTATTTTGTCATCCTCGGGCTTGACCCGCAATCCAGAGTATTTTTTGTCATTGCGAGGAGCTCCGCCAGCGGGCGGAAGCGACGAAGCAATCTCTGGTCAAAATCCACGTATGTGCTATTGAACCGGAGATTGCCACGTCGACCCATCCGCCTCCGCCAGTTGGCGGACGGCGGAACGGGTCTCCTCGCAATGACAGTCTTATGTTTGTTTGCCTTTTGCCTGTTTATGTGTTATTATACTCAATAATCATATTCTCTAGCTGGACGGAATCCCGCAATGAGAAAATTTGACTAAAGCTAGCTAATAATTTTCGTTTTCCACGATTATTTTTTTATTCACCCCGTTAAATCCTCGCAAAATAGGCTGTCTAAAAACTCATAAATTCGTCATCCCCGTGAAAACGGGGATCCAGAAATAATTTAATTTTAGCCAAATATTTTTTCTGGATTCCTGCCTGCGCAGGAATGACGGTACTTTTTAGACAGCCTGTAAAGCGGGGTGCGAAGCAATTTAACGGGGTAAAGTGTAACAATATTTAATATTTCTCGTATAATTAAATGAAAATAGGCAAAATAGAAGAAAAACTATTAATATATAGAATCAAAAAAAACGATAGAGAAGCCTTTATTAAGGCTTATGATTTATACGTAGATCAGCTGCATCGGTTTATTTATTTTAAAGTTGGCAGTCGGGAAGAAGCCGAGGATTTATGTTCAGCCGTTTTTTTAAAAACCTGGCATTATATTTTAGAGAACACTTTAAAAGATCATAAAACCTTAAAAGCTTTGCTCTATAAAATTGCCAGAAATTTAATCATTGACCATTACCGAAAAAATAAGGATAGAGAAACCGTAAGCCTTGACGGCGATAACGGCGTTGAAGTTATTGACGAGAAGCAAAGCGCGTCTAAAACCATGGAATTAAAAACCGACCTTTTGGTTTTAGAAACCAAATTGCCGGAATTAAAAGACGAGTATCGCGAGGTTATAATTTTGCGTTTCGTCAATGAACTTTCAATCAAAGAAGTCGCCGAGATTTTAGATAAGTCAAAAGGCAATACTCGCGTTCTAATCTTTCGGGCGCTAAAAGCTTTAAAAGAACTTTTAGAGAGTGATGAAAATTCTCTGTCATTGCGAGAAGACCTGTAATCAGGTCGACGAAGCAATCTCCGGTTCAACGGCACATGCGTGGATTTTTACCAGAGATTGCTTCGTCGCGAACGCTCCTCGCAATGACACAAATATTTATGAACGAGAGAGACCTGCTCAAAAAATTAAATAATTTAAAAACTATTAAACCCGATGATAATTTTAAGAAGAATTATCGGGAGATTTTGTATAGCCAAATTTCCGCCGGAGCGACGGTTAATAAATCAGAATCAAATTTAAGAATAATTTGGGAGAGCATTAGGCCGGGTAAAATTTTTCTTGACATGGCCAAACCGGTTTGGGTAACGTCCTTAGCCAGCGTTTTAATTTTAATAATTGGCATCGGCGGAGTTTATGCTTCAAAAAATTCCAAGCCCGGCGATTCATTGTATATCGCTAAAATTATAAGCGAGAAGGCCCAGCTAATTATGGCCCTTAATGAAAAAGACAAAGCTAAATTAGGCTTGGAGTTTGCCGCGAGCCGGGCCAAAGAAATAACTCAAGTCTTAGGCGAGTCTAAGGGGCGGGGTGATAAGCAGAATAAAACAGTAGAACAGTTATCGCAAAATTTTAAAAAAGAAATCAGCCAAGTTAAAACCAGGTTAACCACCATGAAAGCGGCCGGAAAACAGAATAATCAGAATAAAAAAGAAGAAGAGCCGGAAGTCTTCGGAGCTAATTTAGGCAAGGACAATCAAAGGATGGAACTTGCCGAGCCGGTTAAGCCGGCGGCTGACGCGCAAGTCCAGCCAAAAGTTGAGCCAAGCCCGGTCGCCACGACTACCAAAGAAAATTTAAACAGTCCGGACAAGGCCTTGGAAGAAGCGGATAAATTGTTTGATGAAAAAAATTATAACGGCAGTATAGATAAGCTAGAACAAGTCAATCAGTTGATAAATAACGGCTCCGGCCAGGTTAAAGGCGCGAGCGAGACAGCGACGAGCACAAAGTAAACTGTCATTGCGAACCCTGTAATTACCCCTTGTCTGTCATTGCGAACCACGTAATTATCCCTTGTCTGTCATTGCGAGGAGCGTTCGCGACGAAGCAATCTCACGGACAATTTAGATAGAATAAACCTTCATCGCAGGAACAACCTATATTTTTAATAAATAGTACGTTAGATTGCCA
>Ga0265296_1004197_pt1 | contig 12680 bp, 12 predicted proteins | sample MunlanPumphouse1_FD_189073 | JGI IMG/M metagenome (GOLD analysis project Ga0265296, IMG submission 189073) | Groundwater microbial communities from a municipal landfill in Southern Ontario, Canada - Pumphouse #1 | ecosystem: Environmental > Aquatic > Deep subsurface > Groundwater | place... | reverse complement strand
TAATTTTTCATTTGGTAATGGGATTTCCTTCGCTGATTGATTTTATCTCAAATGCCAGGTTTTGCGCCGCGTTTTTTTCTCCCATTATGTTTACCAGCTTTTCGGAGATAATTTTTAGCTTGGGCGGCGATTGTAAAATTTCAATGATTTTTTGGGCAACCTGGACCGGTTTGAGGATGCCCCGGAGCTCGGGGACAATTTCTTGTTGTGCCTTGATGTTGGGCAGGGCAAAAAATGGGGTCTGGGCGTTTACCCAGCGGGCCGCGGCCTTTTTGATTTGCCGCCCCAAAAATGGAATGCGGGTAATAAAATGCATTAATCCTTCCATTGGGATTTCGTCCGGCCGATTTAAGGGAAACACCATTACCATGGGTTTACCCAATGCGGCCAGCTGTGCGGTATTGGTTCCGGGAATGGTTATGCATAAATCAGCCAGGCTGATAGTTTCGTAATTGGCGTCCTTGGTCACGAGGATGCGGTTGCCTAAGGCCGTGACAATAAAGGTTAACCCGCGCTCCGTCACCAAGCGAGCGCCGCTTTTCAATAATTTTTGCATGTCAGAGATTTCAGTGAAAGGGGAAACCGAAAAAACAAATTGCATCCCGCCTTGGTTGGCGACCAAAAGATCAACCACATCCATGAAAAAGGGGACCATGAAATTTAGCTGGAAGGTGCGGCTGCCGGGTAGGAATGCAACTATCTTTTGTGCGGGGTCAAGATTGTTTTTTTGCGCGATGGATGCCGGAGAGGTGGGGATGGGGATGGGGGAAGCCATCAGGTCGCCGATTATTTTTACCTGGTGTTCGCCTAACCCTTTTTTCTTGAATTTTTGATAAGTCAATTCATCGGGGATAAAAAATTTCTTGAAATATTTTTTCCAGCCGAGGCGGTCGTTGACATAGGCCACCGCCGGGTAGCGCAGTTTACGGGATACGATGGCCGCATGCAGGAGGTCGCCCCCTAAAAATACCACGATCCCTTTGGGATTAAACGTTAGTCCCGCTGGCCTTTGGTTAAAGAAGAACCAGCGCTGGTATTCTTTCGGTCCAACGATGCGCGCGATGCCCGGGATAGTATTGGCGTATTCAATTTCTTTGCCGCTGGCATACTGGCAGGGGGTTAAGACCAAAATTATCCGTGCGTTGGTCAGAGTTTGCGCTAAGGCCTCAATGGCAGGACGCGCCAGAGCTGAAAGCTCGCCCGGAGAATTGGTGAGAACCACGATGTCCAGATTAGTTTGTTTATTGAGTGTATTTGTCATAAGTTTTGTTGTTGGACTTTGGCGTGCGATCGCTAAAACCCAATCTCTTTTACAATCTCTTCCATCCGGCATTTTACTTTTACCGGCGGCTGGCCTTGTTTTACGGCCTGGTCGGGGTCTTTTAAACCGTGACCGGTTAAGATGCAAACGATGTTCTTTCCGGTTTCTAATTTGTTTGCTTTGTGGGTTTTGATTAGGCCTGCAATTGATGCCGCCGAGGCCGGTTCGCAAAACACGCCGTCTTTAGCCGCCACCAAACGGTAAGCTGAGAGAATTTCTTCATCCAAAACCATATCAATTATGCCGCCGGACTCGTCCCGCGCGGCTTCCGCGCTTTTCCAGCTGGCCGGGTTGCCAATACGGATGGCGGTGGCAATGGTTTCGGGCTTGGCAACCGGATGCCCTAAAACAATTGGAGCTGATCCCGCGGCCTGGAAACCCATCATTTTGGGAAGCGCACTAATCTTGCCGGCGGTTTTATATTCTTTATAACCCTTCCAGTAGGCGGTGATATTACCGGCATTGCCCACCGGTATAAAATGATAATCAGGGACTTTTTCCAGCTGGTTGCAAATTTCAAATGCGCCGGTTTTTTGACCTTCAATGCGGAAAGGGTTTAGTGAGTTGACCAAATCTACCGGATATTTTTCGGAAATTTGGCAAACTAAATTAAGCGCTTCGTCAAAATTGCCGTCAACCGCAATTACTTTGGCGCCGTACATCATGGCTTGCGCCAATTTTCCCAGGGCGATTTTACCTTCAGGGATAATTACAATGCATTTTAAGCCGGCACGGGCGGCATAAGCCGCTGCCGATGCGGACGTATTGCCCGTTGAGGCGCAAATAACCGCTTTAAATCCCTTTTCGAGCGTTTTGGCGATGGCCATGCACATTCCGCGGTCTTTGAACGATCCGGTGGGATTAGCGCCCTCAAATTTTAAATAAACGTGACACTTAGTTAATTCACTTAAATATTTTGAAGGAATCAGCGGTGTGTTGCCTTCGCCAAATGTTATCGCCGGGGTTTTATCTGTAACCGGGAGAAACTCTTTATATTCTTCAATTACTCCGCGCCAGAGCATGCCGCCTCCTTTTTGGGCTTGATTTGAATGGTAAATTATATCATATTAAGGGATGGAGGATAATGGATGAAAGTAGTTTTTCTAGATACCAACGGCTGGCGCTGGTGCATTTTGATGCGGCGCAATATACCAACTTGCGGCAGAGGAAAGCGGCCAGGGATGATCAGATTTTGACTTTATAACTGCTTTGGTACCCTAAAATATTAACCCCCAAAACTGCAATTTTAAAGTAAAAGAAGCGATAACTCATCGTACTGGAAATTTAAATAGGAGAGGTAAACGCATGTCTCAATCCATTGTTTTAGAAGGCGGTAAATACTTTAGAAGATTAGCACTGAGAACTTCGGGCGGCAGAATTACCGTGGACGAGCTTTTTACCAGACGGCGCGGAAATTGTTTTCGAGACCATGCCTCAGCAACTTGGATTTTAGATGGGACCTCTTTGCGAGGTACTGACGTCGGGCAAGCGCTTAGATTTCAAAAAGGTTCTTTCAATGTGCTAGCGTGTATGGGGAAATTTCTGCCTACTCTAAAAGAAGCTTTATTATCAGGTACGGAGGGAAGAAACTTAGCTAATGTAGCTTCGGCGGCCAGAACCATGCAGGGGGTGGGATTGTGGGGTGCGCGCGCGGCGAGAGTTGATCAGCTTCCATCTTGGCTTATGCTGGTTCCGGGATTAAATGCAGAGCAACCAAAAGTTTTGACCGCATTGAAGATACTCTTCCCTAGAAATTATGCTCAATTTATTTGTGTGCAGCCAGGCAAAGCGCCAACCGTTGTTATTGGAGATGCGGAGCGGCAAAAAGCTTTGTTTGATGCCTTAGAGCTGGGCAGTGATGGGGTTAGATTTCTTACACATATTGAAGCTTCTCAGATGGCAAGAGATCGGGAATTGGGCGGGCACGGGACCCTTTTACACGATTTAGCGGGGCGGGTGTTTTTTGTGAAGGAAGGGGATGCATTTCGTGCAGTGAGAATTACCAGTCATTCTTCCTTTAGCAGACCAGGTGGCCGTGATCACTTTACTTGGAGTCGAGAAAATGCTCGAGGATCATCTCATCGCTTTGAATTAACGCGCATCCATGATTTATCGGACGTTCGTCCAGCAGATATGACTTTTCTTGTCGGGAAAAATATCGAAACTAAAAGATAGTTTGTTTTGGGGCAAGGAAGGTTAAGTATAAATAACCGTTACTTGGTTATTGCCCACCTTTAGCAGTCCGCCATTAAGCTTAAAAGTCTTTTTTCCTCCCGTGGCCAGGGTATATTCTATTTCCCCTTCTTTTAAAGTTGCAACCAGCGGCGCATGGTGCGCCAAAATGCCTAAATCGCCGGTGGGGGTTTTGGCGATGAGTGAAACCGCGGGCCCCTGAAAAATGGTTTTTTCGGGGCCAATGATGGTTAAGTTAAATTCGTTTTGGTTCATGTTTTGCAAACCGGTGCCGCTTCCTTGGTCATGCTCTTAGCTTTCTCTATTACTTCTTCAATTGTACCAACCATATAAAACGCCTGTTCCGGCAGATTGTCGTGTTTGCCGTCAACGATTTCTTGGAAACCCTTAACTGTATCTTTAACGGTTACGTAGCGGCCGGGCATGCCAGTAAAAGCTTCGGCAACGGAAAACGGCTGAGACAAAAACTTCTGTAAACGGCGGGCGCGCGCAACGGTACGTTGGTCTTCTTCGGGCAGTTCCGAAACCCCCAGAATGGCAATAATATCTTGTAATTCTTTGTAGCGCTGGAGTGTTTCCTGAACGCGCCGTGCAGTCAGATAATGTTCTTTTCCTACAATATCCGGATCCATGATGCGCGAAGTTGAGGCCAGGGGATCTACCGCCGGGTAAATGCCCATTTCAGAAATTTGGCGGGATAAGACGGTAGTGGCGTCCAAATGCGAAAATACCGCAGAGGGGGCCGGGTCGGTGAGGTCATCGGCCGGGACATAAACGGCCTGGATGGAAGTGATAAAGCCCTTTTTGGTTGAAGCAATCCGCTCTTCAAAGCGGCCCATTTCGGCGGCAAGCGTTGGCTGGTAGCCGACAGCGGAAGGCATGCGTCCTAAAAGGGTAGAAACTTCGGAGCCCGCTTGGACAAATCGGAAAATATTATCGACAAAAAACAGAACATCTTTATGTTCGACATCGCGAAAATATTCGGCCTGGGTCAGCGCCGATAACCCAACAATTTGTCGGGCGCCCGGCAACTCTGCCATTTGGCCAAAGACCAGGACGGTTTTTTCCAAAACCCCGGACTTTTTCATTTCCAGCCAGAGATCGTTGCCTTCACGGGTCCTCTCCCCAACTCCCGCAAAGACCGAAATTCCGCCGTGTTGTTTGGCCAGGTTATGGATCATTTCCATGATGAGTACGGTTTTACCCACACCCGCGCCGCCAAATAACCCGGTTTTGCCGCCTTTTACGTATGGCGCCAGCAAATCAATGACTTTGATTCCGGTTTCGTATTGTTCGTGTTTGGCAACAATATCTTCAAACGCGGGGGGATCGCGGCGGATGGGGGACAGGGTAGGGTTGGGGAGGGAAGGAGCATTATCAATGGTTTCGCCAACCGCATTGAACATACGGCCTAGCGTTTCTTTCCCGACCGGAACCTGGATGACATTACCGGTATCAATTACTGCGGTGCCGCGGGATAATCCGTCGGTAGGATTGATGGCCACCGCGCGCACCACCCCTTCTTTTAATTGCATGGCCACTTCGGCCACGACGTGCAATGGTTTGCCGTGTGCGGTAGTATCGATTACGATGGCGTTGCGGATATTGGGGATTGAATCAGGCGGGAACTGGACATCAATAATCGGGCCGATAATTTGGACAATTTTGCCTTGGTTGACTTTTCCCATTGTTCTTGGCTCCTCTGTTTTTATAATTCTTCTTTCAGTACCTCAAAATTACTCGACAAGCCGGTCAGTTCGCTGGTGATATTGGCCTGCCGGATTTTGTTGATCTGTAAATTTAGCTGCGAAATTAATTCATCACTGTTATCTACCGCATTTTTGGTAACCACCAGTCGGGCGGATAATTCCCCGACTAATGAGCCAATGCATTTACTCAGCAGAAAACCGCCTAAATAATAATTGATTGCCGGCGGGGAGACCCTTTCGGTATCCGGCTCAAAAATTATTAGAGGGGGTGACGGGGATTGGTGGGCATTAAATTCAAAAGGCAAAATGCGCGTGAGCATGGGGAGCTGAACCAAAACGGATTGATATTGGTTGTAAATCAAATAAACTTCGTCTAAGCGGTCGGCTTGCTGCTCTTGGCGTAGATAGTTAATTAAATCCAGTGCCGCTTTCAGCGTGGGCGTATCGCCGATCTTATCATCTTGCCCTAACATGGGGTAGCAGCGAGCGGAAAAATACGCGCCGCCTTTGCGTCCAATGGCATAAATTGTAACCTTTTTTCCTTGCTGAATGAGTTTTTCCGCTTGGATCCGGGCGGTAGTGATGACGTTTGTGTTAAACCCGCCGCAAAATCCGCGGTTGCTGGTAATGACGACGAGTGCCACCGGGGCCGCCGTCGGAATTTTTACATTTTGATCCGCTGGTAACCATTGGACGATGCTTTTCAGTTCAGCAAAAAATTCGCTAAATGCTTTCATTTGGTGTTTGGCGCTGGCAATGCGCGCCGCAGTGATGATTTGCTGCGCCTTGGTGGCTTTTTTAATGCTTTCAATGCTTTTTTTTCGCTTTTTTAGCTTAAAAACTTCAACCATTCATATCTCCGGTAAAGTCCTGCTTGAACTCGGCTAAAGCGGCACGCAATTGAGCTTCAATTTCTTTTGAGAGGACTTTTTGCTCTTGGATTGAATCGGGAATGGTCTTTTTTTCGCGGTGAATAGATGATAACAACTTTTCTTCAAAGCTTTTTATTTTAGGCAGGGATAAATCATCTAGAAAGCCGTTGACGCCGGCATATAAAATTATTACTTGGTCGGCCAGCGAGCGGGGTTGGTGTTTATCTTGTTTCAGAATTTCGGAGATAGCCCGGCCGCGCGCAATTTGGGCTTTGGTTTCGTTGTCGAGATCAGATGAAAACATGGTGAAGGATTCTTTTTCGCGAAATTGCGCCAGGTCCAGGCGCAATTTACCCACTACCGAGCGCATGGCTTTGGTTTGGGCCTGGCCGCCGACGCGGGAGACCGAAATTCCGATGTTGACCGCCGGGCGCTGGCCGGCGTTAAACAGGTCGGTTTCCAGAAAAATCTGGCCGTCGGTAATGGAGATGACGTTGGTGGGAATGTAAGCCGAAACGTCGCCGGCTTCGATTTCGATTATGGGCAAAGCGGTCAGTGAGCCGCCTCCGATTGCTTTTGAAAGTTTGGCTGACCGCTCCAGTAATCGGGAATGCAGGTAAAAAATGTCGCCCGGGTAGGCCTCGCGACCGGGAGGGCGGCGCAAGAGAAGAGAGAGCATGCGGTAGGCCTTGGCGTGTTTGGTCAGATCATCGTAAACAATCAGGACGTCTTTCCCCTGGCCGTACATGAATTCTTCGGCCATGGCACAGCCGGTAAAGGGGGCTAAATACTGTAAGGCCGTAGGATCAGAAGCGGTGGCGGAAATCACAATGGTGTAATCCATGGCCCCGTATTCTTCCAGGGTTTTGACGGTAGTGGCAACGTCGCTGGCTTTTTGGCCGACCGCAACGTAAATACAAATTACATTTTCTGCCTTTTGGTTGATGATGGTATCAATGGCAATGACGCTTTTGCCGGTTTTGCGGTCGCCGATAATTAACTCGCGCTGGCCGCGGCCGATGGGAATGAGTGCGTCAATCAATTTGCAGCCGGTTTGCAAGGGCACCGAAACCGGTTCGCGGTCAACCACGGGCGGCGCCAAAATTTCTACCGGCCGGGTACCGGTGGCTTTTATTTCTCCTTTGCCGTCAATCGGTTGTCCGATGCCGTCTACCACCCGGCCAATCAGGGCGGGCCCGACCGGCGCGCTGATGATACGGCGGGTGCATTTTACCTGTTCACCTTCCCGCACTGTGGTATGTTGACTTAAGATAATGGCGGTTAATAAATCTTTTTCGAGGTTAAATACTACGCCAAAGACGCCGCTAGCAAATTGCAGCATTTCACCGGACATGGCGGAGGGCAGGCCGGAAATACGGGCAATGCCGTCTCCGGATTCAACCACCAGGCCGATTTCTTCTGCCGTTAACTCTGACTTAAATTCATGGATTTGCTGGCTAATGATTTTTTTTATCTCTTCCGGTGAAATCGCCACAGTATCCCTCCTAAAATAAGCTAAACTGCCGCGCTAATTTGGTCTCTGAGTTGGACCAGTTTGTTTGCCAGTGAAAGGTCAATGATGTTCCCCTGCAAAATTTTAATCACCAGGCCGCCTAAAATGTCCGGGTCAAGCCGGATTTTTAGCCGCACCTTTTTGCCCAATTTTTTGGTTAAAATAGTTTCCGCCGCTTGAAGTTGCGCCGCCGTGGCGGGATGGGCGCATACCATCTCTCCCAGCAGGCATTGCTTTTTTTGGGCGACCAGTAAACTGAAAGCGTGGGACAATTTGTAAAGCTGGCTGGCTTTGCCGCTTTCGATCAGCTGGTTAGCCAGCGACCGGGTAATTTCGGAATAATCCGGCAGCAGCTGATTCAATAAGCCGATTTTAAATTCAGCCGAAAATTTCGGGTCATCCAGGGTAACTTTCAGCTCAAAATTTTCTTTTATAAAGTTATATAACGCAAAAAGTTCGGACTCCACTTTCAAGGTGAGGTTTTCGCGTTCAGTCAAGGAATAAAGCATTTCACAATCAAAATCAATCATAAATGGTGTTCCAGTTCGGCCAAGCTTTCTGCTATCAATTTTGCGTGGTCGGTGTCAGTCAGTGTTTTTTTGATTACTTTGCGGCTGGCGTCACTGACCAGTTGCGCCAAATCCATTTGCAGCGCTAGTTTAGCTTTTTGCACATCGTTTTCGATTTTGGCCTGCGATTGCAGGATTATTTTTTGGGCGTTACTTTCGGCTTTGCCGATAATTTGTTCTTTTTGCTGTTCGGCGGCGGTGGTGGATTCGGCCACGATTTTTTCTGCGCGGGCATTGGCCTCTGCCAGCTTTTGCCGGCTGGCGCTAAGTTTTTCGGCCGCCTGGTTTTTTGCCTGCGCCGCGTCTTGCAAGTCCTTTTGGATGCGGTTTTTACGCTCTTCCATCATCAACAACAGGGGCGGTAGTAAAAATTTGTTCAGGAGCAGCAATAATATCGCAAAAGAAATTGCGCTCCAGAAAATTAATGATGTTTCTATTTCGAACATGTTTTACCCCGATAACATAAAACTTTTAACTTTTCCAGCTGCTCAACCTATTACCCAACAACCACTCTTATTTAAACACCAGCAAAATTTCAATTACCAGCGCGTACAGGGCAATGGCTTCGATAAATGCAATGGCAATTAACATGGCGGTCTGGATTTTTCCCGAGGCCTCGGGCTGTCTCCCGATGGCTTCCACCGCTTTACTGGAAAGCCAGCCGATGCCGAGCGCGCAACCAAATGCCGTAATCGCTAAGGTTAATCCGGCGAAAGATAATGTTCCCATTTGTCACCTCCTTTAGTTTAGTCTTCAGTTTTTCCTAATGTTCCAGTGATACCGCTTCCGTAATATACATTGCGGACAGGTACGTAAAGATAAAGGCCTGGATCAGGCCTAAGAAAAGTTCAAACCCGCAAATTAAGACATTTCCCATCAGCGGCAGGACGCTTAAGTAGCTTTTTAGCATTAAGATTAAGCTTAAAAACACCAGGATAATGGTGTGCCCTGCAAAAAGGTTGGCAAACAACCGCACTGCCAGCGAAAACGGCCGGGCCAGCTGGCTGACGATTTCGACCGGGAAAATGATGGGGACGACAAAGGCGGGGACGCCGGGCGGGACCAAGGCCTTGAAATAACCGAAAAATCCTTTGGTTTTAAAGCTGGCAAAGAGGCAGGTTAAAAAAACAATTATAGCCAGGGTGGCCGTAAAGTTGATATTACTGGTTACCGCAAAGGTCCCGGGGACCAGGCCTAAATAATTAAGGGTTAAAATCAAGAAAAAGATCGTAAATATAAACGGGGTCCATTGTGCTTGCAAGGTTGGCGGCAAGCCCCCCAGCATTTCGTTTTGGATGAATTGCAGAATGGCTTCGATTGCGTTTTGGATGAGGCCGGGCACCATTTTGGCGCGACGGCAGGCCAGAAAAACCAGCAATAAGGCAATGGCAATGCCGATCCAGAGTGAGATGACGGCGTTGGTAATGGAAAGGTCTATCCCCGACAGGTTTAGCGGCACAATTTTTTCCGGGACAAAATGTTCCAAGATTTCCATTGCGCCCAATTTTACATTATAAACACACACCCCGTCCAGCCAAAACTGCCTTGATTGTGGTCATGCTCTTTAAACTTAAGTCCGGATCAATTTTTTCTGCCAACAAAATTTTCTGGCAGGAGGCGGGGGTGGGGTCTTTAGCAATTTTTTCCAAATAGTTGGCCCGTTTGGCCGGGGTAGCGGAAGCGGCAATGGCTTCGGTCAGCGCCAGCTGTTTAATTAAGGGGTGGGGGTCTTGGAGTGCAAATATGGCATATTCGAGGACGGCCGTTTGCTTGGCCGCCGCCAGTTTGGCTAAAATTGCGCGCCTAACTTTCCAGGACGGGTCGCGGCGCAGTGCCTTGGACGCCAAGTGGATGTCATCCGGGTTATCCCAAGACATCAACTTTTCATATATTTTTGTGCGGAGTTCATCGTAGATTGACCCGTCAATTTTTCCGCTGGCCAGGATTGCGCGCAGGCGGGGTCGCATTTCGGGATTGGGATAATTTAACAGTTGGTAAATTGCCAAGATGTGTAAATTAGGCATGGATTTGTCTTCGGTTAATTTCAGGAGGGCGGGATAAATGTCCGGCTGGTTGTACCCGGATAAATTGACCAGCGCAAAATAGTGCAGCACCGCTTTTAGGTTGATTCTTTCTGACCCTACGCTGGCAGGATAATCTTTTAGTAAGGCCTGGGCAAAAGCCGCTTGTATCTTTGCGTGGTTGGTTTTTGAGGTTTTATCAGAATTGGATAATTGGGCGAGTTGGGCCGCGGCTAGCAAAATTTCTCGATATTCTTTCTGGCAATCGGCTTGCAGCAGGGTTTTGGTCAATGCCGGAATCTGCTCAACCGTAGCGGTGGCAACTTTGGTTGGAATAATCGGGGATTGGGAATATTGCCCGGTGCCGCGCTGGGATTCTTGCATCTGGGTCCAACAATCTTTACCTGCAATTTTGCCCGTGCTGTAACAGGCGTTAGGCGCCGGGCAGAGCGAACCGTATTTAACATCGGTGTCTTTATCCCCTTTTTTGGTTTGGCCGATAATTTCGGTTACATATTCGCCGGGATATAAGTTTGGAGAGCCAAAAACCCCGGTAAAATTTACCCCTTCAGGCATGGGGACGGGGATAGCAATGATTTTGGGTAGAGTTGAACTGCCGTCCTCGGGTAAAATTTCGTCCACTGCGACAAAGGAAGTGTATTGCGACATTAAGTTGTATTCCAGCGCGAGATTGGTAATGTCTTCAGCCACTTGAGTGTTTTTGCCGCTGATTTCTTCAAGTGTCAGGTATTTAATTTTTTCGCGGGCCCAGATGGTGGCCAGGACGCTGTTATCGGGATTCCAATCGGGTAAGGTTACTTTGATTTTTTCGCTGAATGGTTGGCAGTTGATTTTGCCTTTCAGGGTAACCGTGGCCTCGCCGCCTTTTTGGTAGCGGCCAAAAATTACCAGCGGTTGGGCGGAATAAAGATCGGGAAGGGGATTGGGGAAAATATCGTCAACTTTAAGCCCGCCCCAATCAATCCGGACGTCGGTTAGGTAGGGTTTTGACACACGGCTTAACATATCGAGGATCACCGGTTCAACTGCTTGATCCTGGCGAATGAACTGCGCGGTACTGCCGCCCAGCTGGGCTATGCTTTCCAGTAAATAACGATTGGTGGAAGACCCGATGCCAAACGAGAAAATTTTGGTTTCGCCCACCTTGGCTTTGATGGCGGCCAGGATTTCGGCTTCGTTGCCAATGTAGCCGTCGGTCATGAAAAATACAACCCGTTGCCGGCCGCGGGTTTTTGGGGCATCCAGGCAGGCCTTGATTCCCTCTATCATCATGGTGCCGCCTTCGCCGTCCAGCGCTTGAATGTAATCGAGCGCTTCTTCTTTATGGAGATAGGTAGCAGGGACGGGTTCTTTAGCAAAAGCGTTGGCGGTTTCGGAAAATTTTATGATTTGGAAAGTATCGTCACCGCTGATCCCCTGGATGCATTTGTACATGGCTTCTTTTACTTTTTGGATGGGAAAGCCGCTCATTGAGCCGGAACAGTCCACCACAAAGAAAATTTCTTTTGGGCTGGGGTTCACTTTTACTTTTTCCAGCGCCGGTTGGAGCATGAGCATGACGTATCCGCCTTGCTGGGCAAAGTGGGTTAAATATGCGCTGCGCAGGTTATCTCCGGCGGCGCAATATTCAAGGATAAAATCCTTGTTGGGGATTGAATCCTCGGATTTGATGCTGATGGTGGCCTTGCCCTGGCCGTGGTTTACGATGTCAACCGCGTGCGATAAGGCCTGCAAGTTTTTTATGCTTAATCCGGCGTCCAGGTTAACGGTTAAGCTGATATCGTGACCGTTGCGGCGGCCGGGTTTTAATACCGGCGGTGTAATGCGCGATGCATCCGGCACAGCATTGGTATCCGGGGCCCAACCGTGGCCGGTTTTTCCGGTGGCAATGTCGCCAGGGATAAAACGCGGGCCAACGACCATGGGAAATACATAACTGTATATGCCGCGGTCATATTTGAGAGGTTGCACATAGGTTAAGGTGATGATAATTTCTTCACCGGGGCCAATATTGGCAACGGATTGGGTGAAAATGTTAGGACGTTCCTGCTCGAGCAGGGCGGTGCGTTTACCTAGAGATCGCGCGGTTTCATAAATTTGGCGGGCTTCGGCACGTTTTTTGATTTCAGCATAAATATTGCGCGATCCTACCGTCATGAACATTTGATTGACGGCGGCGTTTTCGGGCAAAGGGAAAACATAAATCGCTTCAATTTTTTCTTTATAAGGGTTTTTGAAATATTGCTTTACTTCTACCTGTGCAATAAATCCTGAAATATTGGCGCTGACGGCAGTGTGTTTTAATGGAAACTCTAAAATATTGCCTTTTGCATCGGTGGTGCGCAGGCAGCCCTGGGTTACATCTTTGGTGGTGTTGACGGCGGTTGATTGGCTGTCGCCGCTCCAGGCCATCTGGAACAGGCCAATTGCCAAGAAGATTCCTGCGGTTAACATTAATAGA
>Ga0265296_1004196_pt1 | contig 12680 bp, 14 predicted proteins | sample MunlanPumphouse1_FD_189073 | JGI IMG/M metagenome (GOLD analysis project Ga0265296, IMG submission 189073) | Groundwater microbial communities from a municipal landfill in Southern Ontario, Canada - Pumphouse #1 | ecosystem: Environmental > Aquatic > Deep subsurface > Groundwater | place... | reverse complement strand
CCCAGCTGCGCCACTCGCAGAAAATGGACGCGATCGGTAAGTTAACCGGCGGTGTCGCACACGATTTCAACAATCTGCTCCAGGTGATCGGCGGCAGTCTCCATCTTCTCGCGCGTGACGTCGCTGGAAATCTCCGCGCCGAGCAGCGGGTGCAGAATGCGTTATCCGGGGTAGCCCGAGGGGCAAAACTCGCGTCGCAGCTCCTCGCCTTCGGGAGAAAGCAACCTTTGGCGCCAAAAGCTGCGAATATTGGCCGATTGTTACGCGGGATGGATGATCTGCTTCGTCGCGCGCTCGGCGAAGGCATCGAAATCGAGACGATTGTCTCGGGGGGGTTATGGAACACGTTCGTCGATGAGATGCAGGTCGAAAATGCTATTCTGAACCTAGCGATCAACGCCCGGGATGCCATGAATGGCCACGGCAAGTTGACCATCGAGGCGGGCAATGCGCATCTGGATGAGCGTTATGCCCGGCAGCATCACGATGTGGCGCCTGGCCAATATGTAATGGTTGCGGTGACAGATACGGGGAGCGGCATTCCTCGCGACCTAATTGATCAGGTGTTCGAGCCCTTTTTCACGACCAAACCCGCAGGCAAGGGCACGGGGCTCGGGCTGAGCATGGTGTATGGCCTGGTCAAACAGTTGAATGGGCACATCAAAATCTACAGCGAACCGGGCGAAGGAACGACGTTCCGCCTCTATCTTCCCCGCACGAAACAGGAAGTAGCGGATAAAGCGATCGAGTACAGCGGCCCTGTGCGCGGAGGCTCCGAAACAATTTTGGTCGTCGAGGACGACGATGATGTACGCGCCACGGTCGTCGAGTTGCTCTCGGAGCTTGGCTATCGGGTGTTGCGGGCGAGCGACGCCACGAGCGGTCTCGCCATCGTCGAAAGCGGTATTCCTATCGATCTGCTGTTTACCGACGTGGTGATGCCCGGGTCTCTGCAAAGTCGTGATATGGCAACGCGCGCTCAGGAGCGGCTTCCCGGACTGGCGGTGCTGTTTACGTCCGGATATACGGAAAATTCAATTGTCCACGGCGGGCGCCTGGACGATGATGTCGAGCTCCTCAGCAAGCCCTATACGCAGGAAGAATTGGCTCACCGCATCAGGTCGTGCCTGGATGGAAGCAAGGCCGAGACGCCGGTCACGTCCACAGAGAGCGGTGGACGTGAGTGCAGCGATGCCTCCTACAGAGTGTTGCTGGTGGAAGACGATATCCTGATCCGCATGGTCGCGGTCGAAATGCTCACCGAACTAGGACATGCGGTATTCGAAGCTGGTTCCGCGCAGGAAGCAGTAGAAATTCTTGAAACCAATCCCATCGAAGTTTTGATCACCGACATTGGTCTGCCTGGCGTCTCAGGCGCCTCGTTGATATCGCAAGTGCAGGGCCGCTGGCCCGCCATGAAAATCATCGTCGCCTCAGGACTTACGGGTTCTAACTCCTTGAGTGAGTTTGACTTTGGTACCAACGTCGCGTGTATAGCCAAGCCCTACACGTCTTCAGATCTGCAGCGCGTGATGCAAGGTTAAGCGCGCCCGAGGCTTCATGCGTGGACGCGCTCTGCAACTCCTTCGCCGCCCCGTTCAACGCCAACTTTCCTGAAGGCATGAATGGCGAGGTAGTCTCGTTTATTGAGGCGAAATTCGATAGCGAGCCGAAGGGGATCGCGCGATGAAAACGTCACGCGCCGCGGTCAAACTAGCGCGATAATCTCATCGGTCAGGCTTGGCGCGATGCAGACATACCGTGCTCAATATACGAGGGCGCGAAAAAAGCGTTCATCGCCACGACCATCGTACTCGTGCCATTGTTCATTTGGCTGGCGGCGACGTTGACCCTCCACCGTCGAATCCCATTTTTCAAAGGTTGATCGAGGCGAGTTGTTAAGGCTTTTGAAGAAGCCTCGTGCGCCTTGACCGCGCTTCCAGCAAGCGCACGAACTTCCAAGTTTGGCGTCTTTCAATGCGCGCGCTGGACTGTCGTAGGCCGAAAAATGCTAGCATTTTATCAACGCAACAACCGATTTTGTGAGCAGTTCATCGACTTCCGACGGCACCTCGCGTGCGGGAAGGAAATTTCTAACGGCTCCAAGTGGAAACGCGACCAACGCCATTTCACATTCAAGAAGCGATCTGCCCAGTTCGCCGGCAAGTTTGGCTAGATGCGCAGACGCAACTTCATTCATTGCTATCAGTTCGGCCCTTTTTTCGAGGGCAATGGCCTCCGTCAGAAAACTCTGAGGGTCGGCCACAAATTAGCAAGAGCGCAAGATCCGGCTTTTCTCGACAAAAGCGAGGCGGTTCCAGCGCCACGGCGATGGCCATCCCGGGTATATAACCCGGATTTTTACCAAGCATCTCCAAAGGGGTGGGTAAGTGAGAGACCCCAACGGGCGCGGTTCATCATCGTCACCGATCCGCTCCACTCCACTCCACCAGCGGGCTCGCCCAATTTGGCCCTTTGCCAGAGCGCAATCCATTTCCGTGGTGAAGGGGGCGCGCCAAGCGACAATCATCGACTGACCGGACCGGGCAGCTCCAGTGCAAGCGCGCGCACGAACCGATAGCTTATTTGGTCATAACCTCGCTGACGGAAAAAGTTGTGGGCATTGTCGATCATAATATCGCTCATCGCTTCGACCGCGCCGCATCCCGTTCTTCCGAGCGCATTGAGCGCGAATTCCATCATCGCCGTGGCAATCCCGCTACGTCGGTGCTTCTTGTCGACCAAAAGCAGCGTGATCCGCCCAAGCAGGCCGCGGTGGACCGTAGGTACGATGGTCCAAGCGCAGCAACCGATGACGCCTTCGCAATCGGCGACAACCAGCCTGCTCTTTGTCCGTTTGAGTGATGCGATATGAGCAGCAATGTCGTCTCTTGCGGCCCTCGCCCCCGCGAGCTGGCGAAGCAGCCCCGCGAGCGCCGCGGCATCGGCCACGGTCGCCGGGCGAATATGCCATCTCGGAACCGATACTGCCTCGGCGTCTTCATTGGCAACTATTCGCAGCGTCGGCTTGTGGAGCGGTCGCGGGGTCTTGGGCGGGGTTTCCGCGCGCTGTCGCGTTTTCGTCCCGGTTGACCCAGCACGAGTCGGCGGTTTGTCGCGGCGCCGCACCGGGGACGGTTCATCGCGCGGTTCAATGGGGTTTTTCCTCTTTCGCTTTTGGGCAGGCAATGTGGTCTCGGCCGAGAGTTTCCAGGTACCGAGCGCGCGACCGCGAAGATAGTCTTCGACCTCCTGCGCTGTGGCGGTAAGGCCTACCTTGCTGATCCCGAGCAAGGCGCCGCCCTGTGCATCGGTCAGCCCGAATTTGCCGAAGTCTCTCACCCCCGGTTTGCGCTTGCGCGATCGCAAAAGTTTCAGCCCGCGATGTTCGGCCATTGCGCGCAGCTGATCATCGGTGGTGGAATTTGCCATCGTCAGCTTGTCGACACGTGCCGCGCATGCGCCGCTCCCGGCAAAGCGGCGCATGCCGCAAGCTGGGGGCAATGGCGACAGGAACGATCATGGGATCCATGCGCTTGGATCGCATGCACGTCCATCGGTTCAGCCAATCTTCGACGATTGATCAAATTGCCTATGATGCCGCCGCCCGGACGCTTTCGATCGCGTTTAACGATAGCGGCACATATGTTTACGAGGACGTTCCCGCGACGCTGGTTGAGGCCTTTTGCCGCGCCCGGTCTGCAGGAGCGTTTTTCCACGAGCAGATCAGGAACCGCTACGCATTTCGCCGCGATCCCGAGCATCGGCGCTTCGGACCGAACGCCTGACAATGTCCCGTCACATCGCATCGAACAACCCGCTCACGCGCGCTTGCGAGCGGGCGTTTTTGCGGCCTTCTTGGCCGGGGTCTTGGTAGCGCTTTTCTTGGTGCCGGCTCTCGATTTGGCAGCGCCTGGACCGCCAACCGATTTCTTGAGTGCTGCCATCAGGTCAATGACGTTCGAGCCTTGGGTCTCGCTGTTGCCGCCCTCGCTCTCGATGTTGAGCGTCTTGCCCTTCTTCTTGCGTTCAATGAGCTCGCGCAGCGCCTCGACGTAACGATCGTGGAAATCGCTTGCATCGAATTTGCCGGTCTTCTTGTCGATCAGGGTGGTCGCGAGATCGAGCAAATCTTCATCGGGGTCGCCTTCTGCGATATCACGAAAATAGCTTGCGGCCTTGTTCACCTCATCGGCGTATCGCAGCGTCTCCATGACGAGACCGCGCCCGCACGGCTTGATGCTGACGACATATTCGCGGCCGCGCATCGCGAGTTGCCCCAACCCGACCTTGCGGCTGCGGCGCAGCGCCTCGCGCAGGACGATGAACGCCTCTTCGGCAAGCTCGTCGCCAGGCACGACATAATAGGGCTTTTCGAAATAAATTGCGTCGATGTCATGCGCCTCGACAAACTGGGTGAGTTCGAGCGTCTTCTTGCTCTCGAGCTTGACCCCCTCAATCTCGTCTTCGTCCAGAATGACATATTCGCCCTTGGCATATTCATAGCCCTTGACGATCTCGTCGACATCGACCGGGCCGATTCCGGGCACGACCTTTTCATATTTGATTCGCTTGCCCGAGGGTTCGTGGATCTGGTTGAACGCGATGGTGGCGCTGCTTTTCGTGGCGGAATAGATTTCGACCGGAATCGAGACCAGCGCCAGCCTGATCTGGCCCTTCCAATAGGGTCGTAAAGCCATGATCGTCTCCTTTGATGCTCCTCTTTCAATTCGCAATGACGACGGACGTTCCGCTCTCACGTGGGCGCCGTTTGAACATACGGAAATCCGGGAAATTCGGTCGGCAATATGGTTTTGCGATTCCGCAAATCCGATTAACCTCGATCAATTTGTAGCAACGATGCCGCCGGCTGGCGATTTGTCGAGCCATGACCCACGCAAGTACAAGCGCCGCACATGCGGCAATACCCCTTCCGCCATCGCCCTGGCTCGCTGCGGCCGAGCTGCCGCGGGCGGTGTCGGAACTCGGCCTGCTCGCTGCGAGCATCCCGGGCCTTCTCCGCGGCGCGGCCCGCGGCGACGGACACCCTGTTCTAATTTTGCCCGGCCTGCTTGCAGGAGACCACTCGACCGCTGCGCTTCGCGCCATCCTTACCAGGCTCGGCTTTGACGCCCGTGGCTGGGGTCTCGGGCGCAACCGCGGACCGCGCGCGATAGGTTCGCGCGGCGAACGCCTTCAGGCGCGCGTCGAGGCGCTGGCTGACGAAACGGGGCGCAAGGTGAGTCTGGTCGGCTGGAGCCTTGGCGGGCTCTATGCGCGTCTGCTCGCCCGGCGCTTGCCAGCCCAGGTTCGTCAGGTGATCACGCTGGGCTCGCCAATCATGGATAAGGGCAGGGCGACCAATGCCGGCACGATTTTCGAGATCGCTAGCGGTACCGCGCGGAACGATCGTGCCAACCGTGCCTTGCTCGCTGAACTGGCCGCACCATGTCCCATACCATCGTCGGCTCTGTACAGCCGATCCGACGGCGTTTGTGCTTGGCAGGTCTGCCGAGAGAAGCCGGGCGCGCAGCGGGAAAATATCGAAGTCTTCGGCAGCCATTGCGGCCTCGGGGTCAATCCCAGCGTGATCTTTGCGGTTGCCGACCGGCTGGCGCAAACCGAAGGCCAATGGACGCCCTTTGCGCCGCGGGGCTGGGCGTCATGGGCCTTTCCGGCCCAGGGACATGCCTGAGTGGATCGGGGCGCCACGACCCGCCGCGACCTTTTTGCGCCCGCCCGTATGGCCGAATAGCAAGGCCGACGACCTGCGCCGGCAGCATTATGCCCCGTTTTTGCCTGGCGGAATGGGGGCGAGATCGGCCTTAGCCAAAGGCAATTTCGCGATCGCGCGCGTTCCGGGCATGCGGTGCTCGGGGTGCGTTTTCTCGTAGCGAATTTCCGCATGGTGCGGGCGTGCGAGCGCGGAGATTAGCCGGGTTCCCAGGCCGGTGCCGCGCACCGCGCCGCCTTCGGGCCAACCGACGCCATCATCTTCGACCGCGAGCTCGAGCGTCATGCCGTCGATCGACAGCAAAATGCGGACGTCGCCGGCGCTGCCATCATAGGCATATTTGCATGCATTGCTGACCCACTCGTTGACGATCATCCCCAGCGCGACCGCCTTGTCCGTCGAGATTTTCAGGCGCGGCGCTTCAGCGCGAACGTTGCGCAGACCGTCGCCTGTCGACCAAGTGGTAGCAAGATCGGCGGCAAGCCCTTCGAGATACTCGTCGATCGCAACATATTCGACGTCGTCGCTGGTGTAGAGCCGCCGGTTCACATGCGCGATCGTCGCGATGCGCTGCTGCGTTTGCTGGAGCGCTTCGCGCGCGCCAGCGTCACTGAGCGCGCGCGACTGTAGTGCAATGAACGACATCACCATTTGAAGATTGTTGGCGACGCGGTGGTTCACTTCCTTGAGGAGAGCCTCGAGGCGGGCGTTGCTTACCCTGAGATCGGCCTCTGCCCGCTCGCGGTCCTGCCTGAGCTGCGCGCGCTCAAGAACCTGGCCGAAACTGCTCGCAAGGAGGTTGAAAAAATCCTCGCCCACCGACTTTACGACATAATCTTCGGCGCCCGATTTGAGCGCCGCCACGGCGATGCGGCTTTCTTCCGATCCGGTCACATAAACAACCGGCGGGCAGGCAGGCAGGGCGCGCAGCGCCTCGAGCGTCTGGAGCCCGTCCATCCCCGGCATGTAATGATCGACCGCAACGAGGTCGAAATTGTCGCATGCAACCAGCGCCAGCCCTTCGCTGCCACTCGCTGCCAGGCTCACCTCATAACCCTTGCGAGCAAGCGCACGCGCGACGAGGCGTCTGATTCCTTCGTCGTCGTCGATATACAATATGCGCACTGGCGCCACGTCAGATCGGGTCCGGATCGGGAACCTGGATCACCGAGAGGAACAGCCCGAGCTGACGGATCGCGTCCGCGAAGCTCTCATAATTTACCGGTTTGGTGATATAGACGTTGCAGCCGAGGTCGTAACAGCGCTGAATTTCGACCTTGTCGTCGGTCGTCGTCAGCACCACGACCGGAGTGCGGCGCAGCGCGCTGTCGTCGGCTTTGATCTTGGCGAGAATGTCGGTGCCGCTCATGTCGGGGAGGTTGAGATCGAGAAGGATCAACGCCGGTCCGTTGCGGACCGGACCCTCGTCGGCATCGTAGAGGAAGGCGAGCGCGCTGCCGCCATCGGTAAAATGGTGGATCGTGTTCGAAATCCCGGCGCGCCGGATATTCTTTTCGATCAGCCGCGCATGACCTTCGTCATCCTCGATCATCACGATATTGACTGGTTGGTGTTCAGTCATCGCCATTCCCGCCTCGCCATTCGCTTGGCAGGATCAGGCGGAAGGTCGATCCTTCCCCCAATGCCGATGCCACTTCAATGAATCCGCCGAGGCGATAAGCGAGCGCCCGCGCATGCGCAAGGCCGATGCCTTCGCCGGGTTGATCCTGCGCCCCCGAGCGACGAAACAGATCGAATATCCGTTCATGGTCGCGGGGGTCGATCCCGCGGCCATTGTCGCTGACCTGGATGATGACGCGGCCATATTCGGTGCGGCCCGTTACCCCGATTTGACCCGCCACGCCCGGCTTCAGATATTTCAACGCATTTTCGATCAGGTTGGACAGGATCTGTTCGACCGCGACGCGGTCGTTGATGACCGGGGGGAGGGGCTCGATGGTGAGCGTGGTGCCGGTTTCCTCGATACGGTGATGCAGGCTGTCGCTGATCCCGCCTGCGATCGCGGTGAGGTCGAGCGGTTCGGGGGCGAGCGTGCGTCGGCCCTGCCGCGACAATTGCAGGATCGCATTGATCAGCCGATCCATTTTCTGCGTCGAGCTACGGATGAAACTGATCGCCTCGGGGAGATCCTCATCGATCGCGAGGCGCGTGCCGCTGTCAGGCGCGGCCCAGCCCTCTGCGTCGCTCCGCTCGATATAGCCCGCAATCGCTTTGCGCGCCGCTTCAAGCTCGGCCGTGAATCCCATGACGTTGACAAGAGGGGATCGCAGATCGTGCGAGACGATGTAGGCAAAACGCTGAATCTCGCTGTTCGCGCGCTGGAGTTCGGCGGTGCGGGCATCGACAAGTTGTTCGAGACCCGCGTTCAGATTGTTAAGCTCTTCCCGCGAATCCCGCAGATCGGCGAGATTGCGGCGCACGAGCAAGAGCGTCGCGGCGGCGACGATCAGGATCAGCAGGCCGGTGCCGGCGAGCGTGGCGGTAAAGAGAAACTGCGTCTGCTTCTGTCGCGCCTCCCGGCTCCGCAGCAGGCGTATTTCTTGGTCCAACATTGTTTCGACGATGCGGCGCGATTCGCGAATGTACCCGACGCCGGTGTCACTCATGAAATTTGCGAGCATTTCCTGCCGCGCCGCGCTTGTAAGCTGCACCGAACGGCGGTGATAGATGCCATAGGCATTGAGCAAGCCGCGCAATCTGGCAGCGCGCTGCTGCTGCCTCGGACTGTCGCGGGTGAGATACTCCAAAGCCGCCAGGTTCTTGCGCGCGCCAACCTCGGCCTCGGCCATGATCGTCGCAAAGGCGGGATTGCCGGTTAGAAGCAGGCCGCGACGCGCAGTTTCCAGCCGCTCGTTGGCACTTGCAAAACCCCCGAGGCGCACCTCTACCGCGAGCGTATGCGATACCAGCGCCGCGCTCGCTTCATTGTCGCGCTGAGCCCAGAACACCGCGACGGCAGCGACGAGAAGTGCCGCAAAGCCGACTCCAAGCAGGACGATGATGGCACGATTGGCGCGCGCGTCGCGCCCCAAGGGTGCTGTCTTACCCAGTTTCATATGGAACTCATATCCCAATCACACGACGCCAGTTGGCGGCGCGTCCACCGTCATAAGGAAGAGCATATGTCTGGCAAGCACCAAGCCCGTGACGTTCCGGAGTGCGCCCCGCTGCGTGGCGCCAGCAACTCGTCAGGCCAAGCTACCGACATAAGCGATCAATACTTGCGGACGATAGGGTTTGGGACGAAACAGGCTGCCGGTCGGCAAGACGATATCGCTCGCGGGAATACGGCCCGAGGTGACGATGATTGCGACGAGCGGCCAGCGCTCGCGAACGCAGGCCGCTAGTTTCACGCCGTCCAAAGATCCGGGCATCTCGATATCGGTAAAGAGGATCCGGATGTACAGGCGGGTCTCAAGCAGCACCATGGCTTCGTCGGCATTCCCAGCCTCGAGCACATGATAGCCCGCTTCTTCGATCATGTCGGCCGCGGCCGACAAGCGCTCCCCCACAGCGTGGTTCTGCCGGCGGCTGGTGATCGCGTTACGGCGTGGGCAGTTTCACCTCAGGAAGCGCTGCCAGATCAGCCTTGGTCATCGTGGTTGCCAGATCTGTATCGTCGCCAGCTACGCGTGTTTCCAATCCGGTAATCGGCACATGGACGTAGCGGTCGGGATTGCTATCTTCGATTTCAACGAGCAGGCGATCGACCTTGCCGTCGGGCCCGCGCAGGATCTGCGCAACGTCACCAAGCTCAGTGCCCTTCCCATCGAGGAGTTCGGCATCCAGAAGCTGGGCCTCACTCAGCCCCAGTGCGGCGGGGAGCGGCCCCGCCACCCTCGCGCTGGTTTCTGCCGCCTTCTCAAGACGGTCTTCGGCAGCTTCATTCTTATCGGCGCAGGCCGACAGGCAGGCGGTCGACAGGGCAATGACGAGAAGTGAACGCATATGATTTCTTTCGAAGCAAATGTCGGCGACGGGGTTGGTCTCGCCAGGAGGGCTGCCGGAGCTCGACTATCAACCCCGAAAAGGTGTCGGCGGCCTTGATGCTGCCGACACCGAAGCGGTTGCGCGAGCAATGACGGGCTCGCGAGCCCGTAACGTCAGGGTAAAGTTCGCCGCCCGCCGCGACCGAACACAAAGCCGACCACGACCAGAACGACCGCAATGACAAGCAAAATCTTCGCAAAGTCAGCGGAGAGGCCGGCGACGCCGCCAAAGCCGAGCAGCGCCGCAACAAGCGCGATCACTGCGAATATGATGGCCCATTTGAACATATTGTCATCCCTTCAAAGACAAGATCCCGCCGCTCCAGCGCGAAGCGCCAGAGCCGTGGAAATCGCCGCCAAATCATCTTACATGGATAAAGCGATAACGCCGGTCATTGGCAAAAAGTTCCGGGGCGTGCCGGATCGCGCCGCCCTGTTGCCGCGCGCGATGCTCGACATTCGATTATCCGCCCGGGAACATTGACGGCAGCAAGGCATTCATCTTGCGCCAGGGAAAAACAATGGCCAGAGAAAGGGCCGCCGATGTCATCGCGTCTGACCGCTACCGCCATCAATTGTTCTTTATCTGCCAAGGGCCGCGCATCCTCCACCGACGCGATGCTGGACGTGCTTGCAGAGCATTTCCAGGCCCACGACGTCGAGGTCGGCGCACCGATCCGTATCGCTGCCCATCAGGTAAAATGGGGCGTCTCCTCCAATGAAGGCGCAGGCGATGACTGGCCGGCGATCCGTGAGCAGATACTCGCGGCCGACATCCTGATCTTTGGCACGCCAATCTGGATGGGGCAGCCATCAAGCGTAGCCAAGCTCGTGCTCGAGCGGATGGACGCATTTCTTGACGAAACCGATTCAGCGGGGCGTATGCCGAGCTATTCTAAAGTTGCCGTCGCCGCGATCGTTGGCAATGAGGATGGCGCGCATCATGTTTCGTCGCAGATTTTCCAGGCGCTGAACGATGTTGGATGGACGATTCCGGCGGTAGCGGCGTGCTACTGGGTCGGCGAGGCGATGCGTGCCATTGATTTCAAAGATCTCGAGCATCGTCCGCGCTCGGTTACCCGGACAGCCAGCATGGTGGCAGCCAACGCCTCGCATCTCGCGCGTTTGTTGCGCCAGTCGCCATATCCCGGCTGATCGCGTCCGATTATCCGGACGTGCGATCAGTCCGCGAAGAGGGCGTCCGCAACCATTCGTCCCGATTGCCGGGGGGTGATGAGTTGGTCGAGATTGAAGCCCTGCGATTTTGCGAGGGCGAGATAATTGTCGGCGACGTCGCTTGGCAAGGCTGCCGTCCGGGAAATCAGCCCAAATTCTTGCGGTCGGGGGTCCCGACCAGCGCTATCGAATAATCGGGTGCGATCGCGAGCACCCAATAGTCGCCCGTGGTAAACGGAATCCATCGCAGATAGGCCGCAAGAAAGCTGACCCTGAATTTGGCATTGTTGTCGTCTTGCGGAACGGCGACACCGATCGAACGCTCAGGGGTGCCATGATTGTCGAGGCAGCGATTTTCGACCTTGATCCCGCCATCGGCCGCCTTGCTATATGTCGCCGTGATATCGCTCGCTTCCGCATCCTCCCATTTCAGCGGCAGGCGGCAAATTTCAAACCATGTGCCGAGGTAGCGGTGGAGGTCGATGCCGGGGACCGCTGCGACATCTTTCATTTGATTATCCCTGAAGTTTCCGTTCGAAAGGAAAACCGAGCGGCGGGCGACTTGTTCCACGCGCAGTCGCTTGATTTTGACTCCGGCCGACGCAGCCACGATGCTTATGCGGCGGTCGAGAAACAGTTCGCGCTGCGACCGACCTCGGAGCCGGTGATTGCCGATGATGCTCTGGCGCCACCGCGGCGATTTGTCTTTGCACATATGCGCGGGCCAGAACGCCGCGCATGGCCGTGACAACCAGCCCATGGCGCGCTCGAAGCGACGAGATCACCTAATCCTGCTTGCCGGGAACATCCGGTTTGGCGAGCGGCGCGAGGCGGTCAATAGCGGCAGCACGCTCGGCGGCAGTTTCGGCGAGCATCGCCATCGCGTGCTCACGCGTCATGCCCAGCGTCGGCGCCAGCGTTCCTGCCTCGATATCGGCCATCAGTCGGCGCACGAAGATCAGTTCGAGTTCCGTTTGGGTCAGAAAGGTGTCCAAGAGGCTCATTGCCTTACGACAACGCTCTGGCGCACAACTTGTTCAACAGAATTTGCCGCGATTGCCCCCTGGGACGTTCACCGCAACTGGCTGTCCTTGCTGCCGCGCCGATTGAAACCCGCCGACCGCACAGCCGCGTCGCGGCGCGATTGGCAGCGGACGCACGTGCGGGTTCCTGGCAGCGCGGTTTGCCGCGCTTGCGGGATGTGTTCGCCGCAATCCTCGCACCAAGCGGTGCCGTCGCCGAACGGCAGCCTGGCACGCGCCGCCTGGACCGCGTCGGATACGGTGTCGTCAATTTGTTCCTGCACGGCGCCGTCGCGCGCCCAACCATTGGCCATCATGCGATCCTCGCGTCACCAACGCGCCTTGATCCCAAAAGCTCCCGCGAGTTTTGCGCTATGGCGTTGGACGCGGGCGCCAGCGGAGACTTGCGTCGGCAACTCCAAGGTCTCGGCGCCTTTTCTTGGCAGCGCCGCGACCTAGCCGCCGCGTCCCGCCAACGGGTTGCTGGATATTTCGGGCTCGCCGCGGCCCGCGAAGGGACAAACCCAATCGGCATCCACCGCCCGGCCCGAATATTGCCGGGCTTCGGAGATCGTCCCGTGGCGCGCGAGCATCGGATTGGCATCGCCCGCCAGTTCTATGTCGCGCGCAATGATCGTGCTGCGCAGTTTGTCGTAGACGCCGCCGGTACGAAGCTGCTCAAACTGATCGTGCAAATTGAAGATCAAGGCAGGTCGTTCGAAACGCCGCGCCGGACGG
>Ga0265296_1004195_pt1 | contig 12687 bp, 11 predicted proteins | sample MunlanPumphouse1_FD_189073 | JGI IMG/M metagenome (GOLD analysis project Ga0265296, IMG submission 189073) | Groundwater microbial communities from a municipal landfill in Southern Ontario, Canada - Pumphouse #1 | ecosystem: Environmental > Aquatic > Deep subsurface > Groundwater | place... | reverse complement strand
TATCCCTTTGACCTGCTGGTTATGGCTCCGTGCAGCCGATCGGAATGCATCCTGTATGTCCTGGTTCACGGTTTCAGAAATTGTAGTCGTGATTGCGGCATTTTCAGGAATTGCGGCCAGTGCTGTGTCAACAGAAATGGAAACGGTTCCGGTACTCGTGTCAGCATGCGCAGGAGCCGTATGTAACCTCACGCTCTGGACGGCACCGGATATCACACCATTTTCCTTAATTGGCGTGTCGCGTGTTATCACCGTAATAGTGAAACCGGGTTGGCTGATAGTGATTACATTCCCCGACACAGAGACCGTTGTTCCCGACTGTTCAGCGCGTGCAGTGTCGAAGGAGAGGATCTGTTTCCCGGCAGATCCGGTTGTTACGGTTATTCCTGCAATTGCGAGGGACCGGGTTGTTGTCGGTGCATTCTCATCGCGGGGTGCCGGTTGCGGAATGACCTGAGGCTCAACGGGGGCGGATGGCTTCTGGTCCGATTTCTGACCTGTGATGAGGCCTAACAATCCACCGCTACTATCGCTACTACTCCCACCACCACTACTGTCACTACCGCTGTCACCACTACTGCCCCCACCACTACCCCCTCCTCCTCCGCCACTGGTGGAAGAAACGGCAACCATGCCAAAGATCGAAAGTCCCCTTTTTGACTCAGCCCTGAATTTATCGGTGGTACCCTCGCTGCCGATGTATTGCGTATTGAGGACTTCTTTTATGCCATCCTCACCTGACCGTATGATCCTGATATTGTTCCTGTCACCATTCGGGGCATTCGCAACTACCCAGCCATGATCTATGCCTAATTCCAGTGTTACACCGGCACTACCCAGTTTGGCGTTGAGGGCCCCGGTGTTCTGGAATTCAACGGTATACGCTACAGATTTGACATCAAGACTGCTGCTTGTTGCTGCAAGCTGGAAGGCATTAGCAGCTGAAGAACTCGCGCCCATAATGACATTCTGCTGGATTGAAACATCGGAGACAAGCTCTGTTAGGGGGATATTTACCTGCGTGCTGACGGTCCCGATATCTCCGCCAAGGTCCGCAGAGACCGGTTCACTCTTCATGACAACGCCCTGGATCCCGTCAATAGTGATATCATTCCCGTCGTTTGTCACTTTTGTTCCAGTATATTGCAGACTGGACCAGCCATTTCCCGGATTGGTAACCGTAACCGTGTTTCCGGAAACCTGAGTTGTCCCCTGGACCGTTGAAGAGGTGATATTTACCTGCTGGGCGCCATCGACTGTTGTCGTGGTGACTCCGGTGACGGTTGTTCCTGCGGTTTTAGTGGCAATTGTTGTTCCGGCGGGGTAAACGGTTTTGAAGGTTGCGTCAGGACTGGTATAGGATCGCCCATCAATCATTTTCGATATGACCCGGTAATGATATTCTTTGGGGACGGAGAGTCCGATCAACTGAATAGTATGCGAGGTATTCATTACATCATCAGTACTAGTCGAACCATAGCCGGTTGTGAGGCCGTACTCAACAGCGCTGTTCGCAGCACCGTTTGTTTTCCAAGTGATAGTGGCTTTGTCGGCACCTATGTCGGTGGCCGTGACATTATAACTGACAAGGGGAATTGTTCCGGAAATCACTATGGTTCCCGATGTTCCCGCAGCAACGGGAGGCAAAAGAAATCCTGAAGTTAAACAGAGTGAAAAACAGATGAGAAACAGAACAAAAAAATTATTTTTCATTCATTTCCTTTTTCCGGCGTTATGTCCAGCTGCAATTACTGCAATAACGAGGGATGCGAGAATCGCGCACAATGGTAGAGGACTCTTGGTTGTGGTTGCCCCGGCTGCTGCCGAGCTGCTGCTGGTTGTTGAAGATGATACCATAACTGCCCAGACACCCATATGGTTAGTGGGTGCGGTCAGTGTTGTGCTCGCAGTATCTACCTTTGTAGGCAGGATGACCCATGCGGTCTGGGCGGCATCAAAGTAAGCAAGTTTCAGCTTCGATGCGTCCCCACCGGCTGCAGCGAGATCATCCGCAGAATAGGTTACCTTGATTGTTGCATCTTTGCTCAGAAGACCTGAAAGTCCGGCGATCTCAAAACTTGTTGTTCCGAGTTTTGCCCCTCCAGGAGCGGCCTGAAGTTTTTCCTGGGAATAGGGTTTCAGAACGATATTAACCTCGCCAAGGACCGAACCCTGGGGAAATGTCGCTGAATACCGGCCATCAGGAGACTTGAGGGTAGCCGGGCTGCCCGGGATAAGTGTTATATTCGATTCGGTCACGGGAGGGATGTAAGGTTTTGTTATTTCAAACGTAGTTGTCTTTTCATCAAGAACCCGACCGTCAAGACTGATGCCGGAATGCACGGTATACGTGCCCGTCCCAAGAGTGGCAATTTCAGGTTTGGCGATATACTGGACAGTACTTCCCGGGATTATGGCAAATGCTGATGGGGATGTTGAGGCATTTGCTATAAAATTTCCCTTGCTGTCAGATATTGTGACCTTATTGATCGTGTTATAATAATGATAGTTCCCGGTATTGGTGAACGTTGTTTTGACTTCGATGGGCTGGCCGATGGCTACTTTTCCTGTATCCACGTTCTGGATACTTCCGGATTCAGTGGGTTTCGTACCGGAGACCGTGATTAATACCGGAATATTAACTCCCGTTGTAAATGCGGCCCCTGTTTTAGGAATTGCATGTACAGAAATGATAGCATATCTCCCCCCGCTACCTACATCAGTAGGCAATTTTATGGTAGCAATCACATTTTTAGATGTCCCGGGTTCGAGATGCATGGTTGTATCGGATAGCGTGATAAATTTTCTTCCTGAATAGGGACTGAGATCATTTGCCGGAGCTAGATTCGTATAACCTTTATCCATGGCCTGACCAAATCCCACCACATCGATCTGGATATCCATGGGTTTTTGATCAGCGTCATTACTCACTATCATGGTATGATTCACTGATCCACCGGGAGCAATACTGCCCATATATTTTGCTCCCTGCACACCAACTGCCGATACCGGGGCAATACACCAGACCATCAACAGCACAAGCACCAGAGCCATGACGGCTATTGGTTTTGATTCCTGAAACAATTCTCTCATGTTCTCACATCGATTGTAGGATTGACAATCCATAACACTATCTATTTTATTTTCCAGCGATCACGATTCATACCCGATAAATGTAATGACTACCTGGTACATGTTACCATTCGTCAGACGAAGATCGGTGAGGGTGATCGGTTGCTGCAGGGTAATTGTCATCAGTTGTTTTGATGCTTGTGCATGTCCGTTTTCTATGAGAGTTTCTGTTGGGCCTAATGTCGCAGTGTTCCCATCAACAACATTTGTAATGGATTCGCCAACAACCGTCATATTATTGGAAATGACACTTCCCCCATTGACCCAGCCGCTTTGAGAATTATATTCCATCAGTCTTCCCGCATAGCTTGGGTTTTTTCCATTTGCAGAAGCAAGCTCTACCACATTCACATGCCATGAGGCAGTGTCAGAGGTAACATTCAGTACCATAGGATTTTGATTTTGATTTGTTGAGCCGGGATTAAACGCCCAACCCTGATTGCTCCCCGTTATGGATATGTCCATCGCGGCAACCGGGCTGGCGAAGAACAATAGAGCAACCGTCAGAACTATTGTCGTTATCATTACAGGACAATCTTGAAAAAAAAATCTCATAAACGATCACTGGGGTGTCCATTTATAAAAAAGTTGTTTGATCTCTTTTTCAGGAAAGCGATTACGTAACAGCAATGCTGAAGGTAATTGGAATCCTGTAAATGTAATTAGCCGGTACAATTTTGTCGGTATTAGCGACAGCCTGTTCAAATGAAGGTGTAAGCACTCCCGCAGTATTTACTCCCGTTGATGTGAAGAGTGGTTGAGCCGAAGCAGATAATGTATTAATATCAGATTCAGTAAACGCAGTGGTTCCTACTGTTCCGGTTAACTTCATTTTTGAATTTAATTGAGTAGCAGGAGTAGCATACGTACCAGAGACTGTTGAATAATTAACCATATAACCTCCAGTATCTGCAGTTTTAGCACCCGCATGCTCGTCAGTCATTGTGTCAAGTGCCGATATGACACAAGGGCCATTGTTTGATACCGTCAATGTTGCACCAGCATAGGGCGTTGTCGTACCTGGTGTAAGGGTAATTTCATGTGTTCCTCCAGCGAGTGCGATAGAAACATACAATGTTGGATTTCCGGTTATAACCGAGTAATCGGAACCTGTAGATGCCGCCATAACCGGCGCTGCCATTGCGGCAAACGCTATGATCAGAATCCCAACAATAGTCAATGATTTTATTTTCATTTAGTAGCTCTCCGAACAACTGTTTTGTTCAGTTATAAGAATAATGTAAATTAAATTAAAGATGATTTGAAGTTTCTAATTTAGAGACTTCAAAATTCCTGCAAATAGCATTTAGTTTTTTCCTAACCTATCCTAAATTTTCACTGATTTATAAAACCAGTGCACTTATGATTAAGAATTCAAAAAAAATCGCAAGATTTAACAAGAAATAATACTAACTGGTTCAGAATAAAAAACATAGTATAAATATTACTTATTGTAGATAAATTCCGATCAGATAACAAGTCTCCGCATATTTTTTGGGAGATCTCTGAAAATACAGCATTAGTCATGCGCGTTTCACTGGGTGTGAACCACTCCTTGTGATTTCATTATCCGTGCCGTCCCTATTTTTGCCAGAATATAGCTCGGTTTACTAGTGTCCGCTTGGAGATTTTTAGCAATTCTTTGAGACATTGAATATAGAACCGAGTAAGGATGAGGAAGAAACTTCCCGATTAACAAAAGTCATCAATGCACTCCTTAAAGAAGTGTCCATAACGAAAAACACAAAAAAGAGGATTTTAGATATACCGGGCTTTCAGGGAAAGATTCCGGGGAGTATACAACGGGCGGAACGGTTTTCCTTCCGTATCATTTTTCACCGCTGCAATCAGGGCTTCTATAGTGAGCTGCTCCTTGAACGGTTTGTTGGGCTGCGACTTCTTCCGTACCGTGACCGTCAGGTTCTTCGATGCAACTTCCTCGTCACCGACTACAATGACGTAGGGGACCCAGTCCATACCGGCTTCGCGGACCTTCTTGCCCATCGTCTCGTTTCGGTCGTCAATATCGCACCGGACCTGTGCGGCGTTGATCGTTTTTACCAGTTCTTCAGCAAACACGATGTGCTTTTCCGTCACCGGCACGACCCGGACCTGCGTTGGCGAGAGCCACGTGGGGAGGGAGGGAACTTCCTGCGTGGAGATGTTCTCCAGGATTGCGCAGATAACCCGCTCGACACTGCCCGTGGGGGAGCAGTGGAGGATGGGGGGGTAGACGGGGGTCCCGTCTTCCTTGTGGTACTTGATGGCAAACCGGGTCGAGGACTCGACATCGATCTGGACAGTCGGGTTCTCGATAGGGCGGTGTTGGCCGTCGATTGCGGCGAGGTCGATCTTTGCCACCCAGTAGTGGACCCGGTCGGAGAGGATCTCTATGAGCATCGGGCAGTTGGATTCCTTTACGATCTTCTTTACCCATGCCTCGTGCTCGTCATAGAATGCCTTCGTGCACCGGAACGCGGCCACGAGCTCTGTCTCGAAATCCCTGCCGGTCTGCCATCCCATGGCAAGCTGCTCCTCAAAGCACTTGAGCGCCTGCGGCATGTCGAGACAGAGCGAGTGCATATCGGGCATCGTGAAGCACCGGAGGCGCTTTAAGCCGATGACTTCCCCCTTCTGCTCGTGGCGGAAGGAGTAGGTGGAGAGCTCGTACATCTTCATCGGGAGGTGGTTGGGCGAAATGTGCATGTCGCGCATGATCGAGAACATGCCAAAGCAGGCTGCAAAGCGGAGCATCATGTCCCGGTTGTTGGACTTGAAGCGGTACTGGCGCTCGCCAAACTTTGCTGCATGCTCGCAGATTGCCTTGTCGCCAAGGTCATACATAACCGGGGTCTCGACCGGCGAGCCGCCATAGTCCAGCACGAGGCGGAGCACGTAATCGGCAAGCAGGTCTCGGACGATCTTGCCTTTGGGAAGCCAGCGGAGGCAACCTACATCGCTCGCGGGTTCGTAGTCCACGAGTTCTTTTCCGCGCATCAGGTCCACGTGGGCCGGGTCGCCGCCGACCGGGACCGCGACCCCGAGTTCCTTTTTGACCATGCAGCCAAAGGGCGTATCGTTGAGGTACTCCTTGTAGTCGTGCCGTTTCCCGTCCGGGGTCAGAACGAACCAGTCGTGGGTGACCTCTGCCTTCTCCTTCTTGACCGTTATCTCACCGGGCACAATTGTCTTGGAGAGCTCGGAGAGCGGGTGACCCTTGCAGGAAAGTTTGAAGGATTTGTACCAGCCAAAGGGTGCACGTTTGACAGCAAACCCTTCATCTTCAAGACCGGCTTTGAGTGCCTTGAGTACAGTGACTGCAGTCTCCGGTGAGGAAAGATCGCTGGAGAGGTGGGCGTACGGGTACACAACAATCTTGTTGACGTTGACCTGTCCCGCCGTCTTTTTCACTTCAGCAATGGCCTGGAGGACAACACCTTCAAGGTCTTCCTCATCGATCGATTCCACGGCGCAGAAAACAGTGAGTGCCTCTTCTTCCCGGTCGGAAAGAACCGAGCACTCCTCGGCAATCTTTGTCTTCTTTTTAGCTTCGTATTCGATATAGTCAGAATGAATGAGAAGAAGTCGCATTATTTCATCTCCGATCCGAAATGATCATCCGTATAAAATGGGTTTTTATGATATATAAGGTGCTTAATCTGACACCATCATGAGGAGGGATGGATTTTTAGGGGGATATCCCGGGTGAGATGCTGTCACGGCATTTTCTTATTTGCATGGTACCGCGAGAGGGTTGCCTGCCGTTGGTCGAGATATTTTGCATCGCCTTTTTTGAAGTAGGGATTCTCTGCCCGCTCAGTGGTGTAGAAGACGAGCTGGCCGATGGGCATACCTGCGTAGATCTTTACCGGGCGGGTGTTGACATTGGCCATCTCGAGCGTGATGGTGCCCCGGAACCCGGCATCGATCCAGCCACCGGTCTGGTGGAGGGTGACGCCCAGCCGGGCGATACTGGATTTTCCTTCAATTGTGGCAACGATATTGTCCGGTAATTCGATACACTCCATGGTCTCGGCAAGAACGAACTGGCCGGGATTGAGGATGAACGAGTCCGCGTGAGTCTCCTCGACATCCGCAGTTACGCTCTGCTGGTTGTATGGATCGATTACAGCTATGCCCGGTTTGTACCAGACAAAATGGTTGCCGAGCCGGATATCAACTGAGTTAGGCTGCACAAGTGCAGGATCGTACGGATCAATTTTGATAAAGCCCCGTTCTATGCGATCGAGAAGCTGCCAGTCTACGAGAATCATTGGCTACACGATTGGCGCTGATCGGTCATAAGGAGATCATCCCGGCTCATTTGTGGGATTATAAGAATAGAGTTGATCAAGCCTGCTCTCGCGATCCTCTAACTGAACCATGCTGACACAACATATTGTCCGGTGTAGGAACAATCGACGCCAGCCGAAAAAAACCCGCTTAAAAATATCTGAAAAAAAATTATGGATTTTTTTTCGTTTGCGAGTTTTTAAAATAATTCCAAAAAGTTTTGGGGGCTCACAAAAAAATTCAGGAAAATATTCCGGGCTTGCGACAAAATCTGTAAAATATTTTTAGATTTTTTTACACGCACTCCCCCGCCAACAAGAATTATTTCCAACCACTCAAAAATCGGAAAAATTCTCCTATAATCACGAATTCTCCGACGTGATCGCGACAGACAGCCGCCAAGGGCATTTGCAGGTCGTTTCTCTCAAAAAACAACCTGAAGTATCAAAAAAAGTGATCAACAGAAGCCCGCTATTTCAACAGGTTTTATTCGGTTTAAAACGCTTCTTTTTTGAAAACAAGCATTTTAATCGATATTTTTTCTGGACGTTGACACTCTTTCTCAAAAACCCGAAAAATGGATCAGGAATATGGTAATCGGAGGCCGAATTGCGCCCGGAATACCTCATGTCCCGGGCATCTGCACCCCCCTCTCAATACCGAGATTTCATTGGCGTCTATAATACTTCGGACCCCCTGTTCATGCAAACAATCCAGGAGTTTTCGATCAAACAGGGGTCCATTTACACCAAAATGGAGCCCATATTGAAGAGATACAGAAATTAAAGCCCGCAAATCGCCCGGATCCGGGTTTTTTTCGATCGAAGTTAACTCCATTTTTTTGATGAAGAGATGACCTATATTGGAGGGGGACATTTGAGGTCTTTGGTGATATTTTTTTAAAGGATTCCGAAATAATTATTTGGGACAGGAAAAATACGGGCTCACAATTTTTTGATAAAACAGTAATGATCAATCTCTTCGCTGTCATTTTCCCAATTATCATATAATGTCGCTGCCAAACAGTACAAGTATGGCTGGCACCATAAAAATCGAGATCATCGGCCTGAAAGATTCTGAATGCTGTCCGTTTCCCTGTGATGAGAACAGGACGTGTGGACTGTCCGACTGCTATCCTACCGGAAAACTCACTGCAGCCTTCGATGCACTGGCAGCAGCACTCAGGAAAGAGTACGGTGACCGGGTGGATCTCAAACTCACCCTGCTTGATGACGGTGTACCGGATTATGTGAAGAAGATAATCGAGTCAGATTTCCCTCCGCTACCTATTGTCACGGTGAATGGAAAACTCACCCGTATCGGACGCATTGTCATGAGCCGGATTAAAAAAGAGATTGATGCTGTCTGCTGATGATCACGTTACCCGGGTGAGGGCACCATTCCCGAGATCATAATAAAGGCCGTGGACCTGCACTCTCTTCTCATCAACCGCTTTTTTCAGTAAGGGATAAGTGTGGAGATGTTCGATCTGGAGCCTCACGTTCTCCTGCTCAATCTGGCGGTACCTCTCCTCCTTTTCAAGCTCGGTTTTCGGGGGTTTGATCTTTTTGTCTACCCGCTCTTTTGCCTCACGGGCATTGTTTAACCAGAGTGGTATGTACGAATCGGTGCTCTCCTTATCGAGTGCCCGGATCGCCCCGCAGTTTGAATGTCCGCAGATAACCACATCCTCAACCTTGAGGTGGACAACAGCGTATTCAAGCACGGTGGCAAAATTCCAGTCATGGATGGGCACAATGTTGCCGATATTTCTCTGGATGAACAATTCACCTGCTCGTGCCTGCGTGATATGTCCTGTCTGGAGTCGGGAGTCCGAGCATCCTATCCAGAGAGTAGTCGGGTGCTGGCTGGAAGCCAGTTCACGGTAGTGGTCAATATTCGGGGTAAAATCAGATTCCCTGAACTTAAAATTTCCCAGCAATAATTTGTCGATCATTTTAGTTGGATTCTCCTCATTATGGCAATATCCTATTACACACACCTCAGGATAGTTTGCCGTAGTTTTCAGTCGTACGGGGAACAGTTAAATTTTGTGTTTTTTTACTCATGAACTCGTCAGGTAGAGAAGTAACCGGAGACCGATTTTGCAAATTTTTATTATTTTAATGGAAACATGTCCAATATTTACTGCGCGCATGGTGCAAAATTCGCTAGATATGTTGCCCGATTCTCCATCAGGGCTTTCTTTTTTGTTAAAAGACTGGATCATCTTTTCTCTGCGCGAAAATAAGACTGAACCAATCTTAAAAAGCCGGTATTTTTCCTCAAAACCAGGGATGCTTTTATGGTGCTGAAATGGCAACATAAAGAAATTGACATCCAAACGATGATCTGAATGGACAATTACCCTTATCATATCACTACCCGAATAACTGAATTTGTGGAGGTGCTGTATACCGATCGTTTCTTCGTATGCTGAACCAGAACCATTCAGCGAAGATCAGACACTTCTTACCCTGTATACACTTGCCGGTGAGGAGAGCGGAGGTTTTGTCACATTCCGCCCTCATTTTTTTATCGAGATTGGCAAAACCCTGTTTTCCCAGGGTGCCGTGGCTTCTCCGGTTCAGGATATTGGTGCTGTGGAAGTACGGGAACTTTCCCCTGCCGAACTCGTCCGTGCTGAACGTGAACTCTGGATCCACTACCATCAACAGACCGCAGATCGAACCAATGACCGGCTCTTTGCCGCATTTGCGGGTACCAAACTGATTGGGGTGGCACGGTGCTCACGCCATCCGGACGGCCTGGAAGTCGACGCAGTCTATGTCCTGGACGAATATCGTCGCCGCGGATTTGCCCGTTCGGTTATGATCCTTCTCATAGAAGAGTGCGGCAGGCAGGAGACTCTCTATATGCACTCGAAGACTGAACTGGTGGATTTCTATGGCAGTCTCGGATTCTACCCCATGGCTGAATGTGAGCTGCCAAAAACCATCCGGGATCGATTCGGGTTTGTTATGGGAAATCTCAAAGGTATCGATGTCTGTCCGATGAAACGGGATCCCACCGCACTTCATAAGGAACAGAATACCTGATCTGGGTACAGAGCATGAACGACCATATAGTATCTAATAGAGAGACGGGGAAAAAAGAACTAATTCTCCGCTGCATATGCATCGGAATGTGCAGAACAGGGTCGTCAGGAGCAAAAAATGATTGTTGAACTTTTCATTCTCGCAATTCTGGTCCTTCTTGCCGGTACAATTTTTCCCATCCTTGTAGCATCGCGGGACCGGAGATCTGTACGGACAATCGCGTTCTCCTGTATAATCATCGCATCTATTCTACTGGCGATTCTTTCTTTAATGAACCTGCTATCCGGTGAAACTGTTTTTTTCACTCTCTACCAACCCCTTCCTGTAATATCCTTATCATTTGTCATCGATCGGCTAACTTCTTTTTTTCTGCTCATTATCGCAGTCGTATCAGCATGTGTAGCCCTCTACTTCATCGAATATATTGAGCATATCAGCGGAGGAACCCGGAGAAACCTACTCTGTGGGTGTACCAGTCTTTTTATTCTCGCAATGATGCTTGTTGTTGCCTCAGCAAACACACTGTCTTTTTTCCTATTCTGGGAACTGATGGCAACAAGTTCCTTCTTTCTTGTCGTGTACGAATACACACAACTTGACCCAAGGAAAGCGGGGATTTTTTATTTTATCATGACCCAGCTATCATCCCTCTTTATCCTGCTGGGAATCATCGTACTCTTTGTCCTGACCGGTTCATTCGCCATCTCACCTTTGTCAGCAGCATCAACCCCTCTCGTTACTATTGCATTCCTCGCTCTTTTTGTGGGATTCTCCATCAAGGCAGGAATCATCCCATTCCACAAGTGGCTCCCGTATGCTCACCCGGCAAGCCCGTCACCAATATCCGCTCTTATGTCCGGCGTGATGCTCAAGATCGCTGTGTATGGTCTTGTGCGCTTCCTGTTAGATGTTTTCACACCGGAACTCTGGTGGGGTGTGCTAATCCTCGCCGCAGGTACAGCATCGGCAGTTCTCGGCATCATCTATGCTTTGAAAGAGCATGACGTCAAGGGAATGCTTGCCTATTCGAGCATTGAGAATATCGGCATCATTTTTATGGGAATTGGCCTGTCAGTGATCTTTACTGCCAGCAATCTTCCCGAGCTTGCACTCCTCAGCCTGCTGGGTGCTCTCTTCCACTCCCTAAACCACGCTATGTTCAAGAGCCTGCTCTTCCTCACAGCAGGTTCTGTTGTCTCTGCTACCCACACGCGGAATATCGAGCACATGGGAGGGCTTGCCCACCGGATGCCGGTTACTTCAGCGCTCTTCTTTGTCGGCGCAGTCTCGATTGCTGCATTGCCCCCTTTAAACGGGTTTGCCAGCGAGCTCCTGATCTTCATCTCGTTCTTCACATCGGTTGCTGTCGTGGCGCCGTTATACAAAGTGCTCCTGTTTATCTGCCTTGCCCTGTTTGCCCTGACCAGTGCCCTCTCAGCAGCGTGTTTTGTCAAGGCGTTTGGTTCGATCTTCCTTGCCCTCCCGCGGTCTCCGGAGAGTGCCGCTGCCCGTGAAGTTCCCCGTGCAATGCTGATCGGGCCATGTATCCTTGCAGCGGTCTGTATTCTTTTAGGAGTTTGTGCCCTTCAGATATTTGCCATCGTTGGTTTTACTGTTCCCCTGCCGGATATGCTTCTGGTCGGCCTGTTGCTCATTGGCATGGCAGCCCTCACGTACACAGTGCTCTATTTCACTGCATCCCGTGAAGTAAGAATCAGTGAAACCTGGGGATGCGGGACGCTCTCGCAACAGGCTTCAACTGAATACAGCGGTCACGGGTTCTCAGAACCACTTGATATCATATTCTCTGCTATCTACCGCACCCGGACAACCAGTGAACGGACATTCTTTGATCAGAAGAACTGTATCTTCAAGGAAGGAAAAGGAGAGATCCGTCTCTTAAAAGTTTTCGAGGAATATCTCTATCGCCCTATTGCAGTACAGTCCATGAGAGTGGCTCAAAGTGTTGCACGTTTCCAGAACGGGTGCCTTGACACCTATCTTCTCTATGTATTTATCACGGTCATTGCCCTGATTGTATTCCTTGGGTGGTTTGCATGAATCTGGATTTTGTCGTGTATCTTGTGATCAATACGCTTGTTATTATTGCAGTTTCACCCCTCTTTGTCAGCCTGATAAAGAAGATCAAAGCCTGGACACAGGGAAGAAAGGGCCCTTCTATCTTCCAGACCTACTTTACCTT